>MLJW01000255.1_pt1 | contig 36864 bp, 33 predicted proteins | sample 888231 | NCBI WGS metagenome assembly MLJW01 (sample SAMN05788063, study PRJNA343431) | mine drainage metagenome | isolation source: sample collected from the inflow into an acid mine drainage treatment plant... | place: Germany: Lusatia, lignite mining district
GGAGTCGTCGTCGTCGCCGATGGGGGTTTCCATCGAGATCGGCTCCTTGGCGATTTTCATGATCTTGCGCACCTTGTCTTCCGGCATCTCCATCTTCTCGGCCAGCAGCGCGGCATCGGGCTCGGTGCCGGTTTCCTGCAGGTACTGGCGCGAGATGCGGTTGACCTTGTTGATGGTTTCGATCATGTGCACGGGGATGCGGATCGTGCGCGCCTGATCGGCAATCGAGCGGGTGATGGCCTGTCGGATCCACCACGTGGCGTAGGTGGAGAACTTGTAGCCGCGGCGGTATTCGAACTTGTCCACGGCCTTCATCAGGCCGACGTTGCCTTCCTGGATGAGGTCGAGGAACTGCAGGCCGCGGTTGGTGTATTTCTTGGCGATGGAAATGACCAGGCGCAGGTTGGCCTCGATCATCTCGCGCTTGGCCTCGCGCGCCTCTTGCTCGCCGCGGCTCATTTGCGCGTTGATCTCCTTGAAGTCTTCCAGCGGAACGACGACGCGGGTCTGGGTGTCGACCAGGCGCTGCTGCAGTTCCTGGATGGCCGGCAGATTGCGCGACAGGATGGTGGCGTAAGGCTTGTTCGATGCAGCGAGTTTCTCGGCCCATTTCAGGTCGAGCTGATGACCCGGGAAGGACTTGATGAAATCTTCTTGCGGCATGCCGCAGCGGTCCACGACGATGCGGCGGATTTCGCGCTCGTGGCGGCGCACCTCGTCGACCTGGCTGCGCAGCAAATCGCAGAGCTTTTCGACGGTGCGCGCGGTGAAACGCACTTCCATCAGGTGTTTGGAGATCTGCTCCTGGGCTTTGAGATAGCCGGGCGATTTGTAGCCGTCCTTGTCGTAGGCGCGGCGCATTTTCATGAAGGCGTCGTGCACCTGGGCAAAGCGCTCGAGCGCCTTCATCTTGAGTTCTTCCAGCTTGACCGAACTGGCGGCGGCGGCGGCTTCCTCGTCGTCCTCCTCGGTTTCGTCGGCGAGGGAGAAGTCGACATCCTCTTCGGCCACGTAGTCGTCCGATTCGTCGTCCGACACCATGCCGTCGACCACCTCGTCCACCGGCAGCTGGTTGTTCGCGATGCGCGCGGCCATGGCCAGGATTTCAGCGACGGTGGCGGGAGAGGCGGAAATGGCCAGCATCATCTTGCGCAGGCCTTCCTCGATGCGCTTGGCGATGACGATCTCGCCTTCGCGCGTGAGCAGTTCGACCGTACCCATCTCGCGCATGTACATGCGCACCGGGTCGGTGGTGCGGCCGAATTCCGAATCCACGGAAGACAGCGCGGCTTCGGCTTCCTCTTCCGCCTCTTCCTCGCTCGAGGCGGTCGGGCCGTGCTGGTTGAGCAGCAGGGTCTGGGCGTCCGGGGCCTGTTCGTACACCGCGATGCCCATGTCGTTGAGCATGCTGATGATGGTTTCCAGCAGATCCGGGTCGGCCAGATTGTCGGGCAGGTGATCGTTGATTTCGCCGTAGGTCAGGAAACCACGCGTCTTGCCGAGCTTGATAAGGTTCTTCAGGCGCTGGCGGCGGCGGCCGAGTTCCTCTTCGGTGACGTTGGAGTCGTCGTAACCAAACTCCTTGAGCAACTGCTTTTCCTTGGCGCGCGAGGGGCGGCGGCCACGGGGCATTGGCGCGGATGGCGTGGCGCCGTCGTCGGACTCGTCCGGCATGGTGGCGCGGAAATCGTCGGCAGGCAGGTTTTTCTGTGGCTTGGCCTGTTTCGCTTCGGGCTTTCCGGCGGCCTTCGCTGGGCCTTGCGCAGGGGCCTTGAGCTTGACGGGGGCCGCTTCAACGGCCTTGACTGCCTTGGCGGCTTTCACCGCCTTGGCCGCGGCTTTGGCGGTTTCGCTGGCGGCTGGTTTGGAGGCGGCTGAGGTGGACTTCTTGGTGGACATGGTTTGAGGCTTGTGTGAGGATGGCGCCGGTGACTTGGTGCTTGCAGGCGCGGTTTTGGCCGCCGTCGCCGTGCGTGCGGATTTGGCCGAGGTGGCGGATGGCAAGGCAGCCGAGGAAGCCTTGGTCTTGGCTTTGGCGGGGGCGGACTTGGATTGGGTCATCTTGGTGTTCCTCGGTTGGTCATCGTGCGCGGGGCGGGCGATGGAATCGGGGTGAGGCATACTGGTTGGAGCCCGCAAGGCCTAGCATGGGATGCGGCGCTCAACCCCCAAACCGTCCTTTTTGCCACCTTACTTTGTGTTGCCAGGTTTCCGCGTTTCATTCCGGGCGTCAGCCATTCAAGCAAAATCCCATTCAAGCAAAACCCTGACCAGCGTTTTTGCGCCATGCTCAAGGTTTGGCGCCGCGAAGGCCGTGCGGGCAACTTAGGGCAGGGAACCCGCGGAAAAACATTTAATTATAGTCAGGCGGCCTGGATTTCAATCCCCCAAGGTGGAAAACGCGCATCCGCAGCGCCACGCCAAGATTCGACTCCGGATTGGCCTCGGCGTTCACAGCCAGAGCGAGCGTTCGGTTCAGCTCAATTCGCGGCGGCGGCTGAGCAGGCTGCGGAACTCCGCTTTCGACGCTTCGTCGATCAATCCTCCTCGGCTGAGCTCATCCTGCCTGCGTTCGATGCGGTCCAGTTCCACCCAGCGCAGCGCGCCGAAAAGGTCTTGGCGCACGACGGAAGGGTCGGCGTCCAGCATGTCGGCCGTGCCCATGGCCTGGGCTTGTTCGAGCAAGCCATCCAGGCGCAAGCTCTCCCACAAGGCCGAGGCGCTCATGCCGGGGAATGCGTCGAGCCGTGCCTCAAGCCAGCGCGCGAGTTGCTCCGTCGTGCTGCCGTCGTGCATCAGCAGTTCGTGCTGGCTCGAACTCAGGCTGTCCCACCACTCGGGGTGTGCCAGGAGAATGCGCATCGCCGTTTGCGCGTGCACTTGCACATGATCTGTGCGCGGGGCGAGCATTCGGCTGGCACGCCTTGCGGCCAGGCTGGGCGAGGGGCGGCGGTCGTTTTCGCCGGGATCGCGCTTCGGCGAGCGCATGCCTTGCGCCGGGGTCAGGGCCTGACGCAATTCGGCGGCGGGGGTCTGTACCCGTTTCGCAAATTCGCCAATGATCTGCGCCTTGAGCGCCGATTCGGCGAGTTGCCCGATCAGGGGCCGGGCTCGGGCGATGGCCTGGGCGCGGCCTTCGGCGGTGTCCAGGGCCAGCCCGTTCGCCAGGGTGTCGAGCAGGAAGACCGACAGCGGCTGCGCGCGGCCGACCTCGCGCTCGAAGGCGTCGGCACCGTACTCGCGCACGAAGGTGTCCGGGTCGTGTTCGGCTGGCAGGAAGAGAAATTTGACCGAGCGCTCGTCACCGAGCATGGGGAGGGTTGCCTCCATGGCGCGCAAGGCGGCCTTCCGTCCGGCGGCATCGCCGTCGAAGCTGAACACGATCTGCCCGCAGTGCCGGAACAGCTTTTTCACATGTTCGGCGGTGCACGCCGTCCCCAGGGTGGCCACGGCATGGCCCACGCCGTGCTGGGCCAGCGCGATGACGTCCAGATAGCCTTCGACGACGAGGGCGTAGCCCTGGCGCTGAATGGCGGCGCGACCCTCGAACAGGCCATACAGTTCTTCGCCCTTGTGGAACAGCAGGGTCTCGGGGGAGTTGAGGTATTTCGGCTCGCCCTGGTCGAGGATGCGTCCGCCGAATCCGATGAGTTCGCCTTGGGTGTTGCGGATGGGAAAGGTGATGCGGTCGCGCAGGCGGTCGTAGCGCCGCGCGATGGTGCGGCCGTCCAGGTCGCCGGGTTCGATGGTTTCGCCCTGCGCGTCGCGTCCGACGACCAGACCCGCCTGGATCAGGACATCGGCCTCGTAGTTCGGGAAGACGCGGGCCAGGCCCTGCCAGTCATCCGGGGCGTAGCCAAGGCCGAAACCCGCGGCGATCTTGCCGCTGAGGCCGCGGCCCTTGAGATAGTCGACGGCCCGCCTGTTGTCGCGCAGCTGGTCGCGGTAGAAACGGTTGGCTTGCTCCAGGACTTCCTGCAAGGTTTGCTTGAGGCTGCGTTGTTCACGTGCCTGTTGCGCCGTGCCCGGGTCTTGCGGCATTTCGGGAACCGACATGCCGACCTGCGAGGCGAGTTCCCGCACGGCGTCGGGAAAGCTCAGGCCCAGATGGTCCATGAGGAAGCCGATCGCGGTGCCATGCGCGCCGCAGCCGAAGCAGTGATAGAACTGTTTGCTCGGGCTGACCGTGAACGAAGGGGACTTCTCGGTGTGAAAGGGGCAAAGCCCCTTGTAGTTGGTGCCGGCCTTTTTCAGTTGCACCGAGCGGCCCACGACGTCGGCGATGTCGGCGCGGCCGAGCAGTTCCTGGATAAAGTCTTGCGGAATCAGGGACATGGCCGAGGGTCTGGGCGGCATGCCGTCGCCCGTGCCGGGGACTACTTTGGCTGCATGCGGATGGCGCCATCCAGCCGGATGGTCTCGCCGTTGAGCATGGGGTTGGTGACGATGGCCTCGACCAGCATGGCGAATTCATCCGGCCGCCCCAGTCGCGAGGGGAAGGGCACGGCCGCGCCGAGTGCTGCGCGTACCGCCTCGGGCATACCCATGAGCATCGGTGTTTCAAAGATGCCCGGCGCGATGGTCATGACGCGGATGCCGTCGCGCGCCAGGTCGCGCGCCATCGGCAGGGTCATGCCGACGATGCCGGCCTTGGACGCCGCATAGGCCGTCTGCCCGATCTGGCCGTCGTATGCGGCGACCGACGCGGTATGCACGACGACACCGCGTTCGCCGTCATCCAGCGCCTCCTGCTTGGCCATCGCAGCGGCCGCGAGGCGGGCCATATTGAAGCTGCCAACCAGGTTGATGGTGATCGTGCGGACAAAGACGTCGAGGGGATGGGGGCTCTCCTTGCCCAGCGTGCGCGAGGCTGGCGCCACGCCCGCGCAATTCACCAGGCCGCGCAGGGGACCCAATTCCAGCGCCAGCGCGACGGCTTGTGCCGCATCGTCCTCTCGCGTGACGTCGCAATGCACATAACGTCCCTGCACCGCGTGTGCCAGCGCCTGTCCAGCGTCGTCCTGCACGTCCGCGATCAAGACCTTGCCGCCCATGCCGGCGAGGCGGCGGGCCGTTGCCGCACCGAGGCCCGAGGCGGCCCCAGTGACGATGAAAACCTGTTGCGCGATTTGCATGGCGTCGGATCCCGCGTGTTCAGCTTTCCAAGGCGGCAAAGATGCGCCGGCCGACTTCGTCGACCGTGCCGACGCCGGAGATCCTGCGCAGCTTGGGGGCCTGCGCCTCACCGCTTCGTGCCCAGCGCGTGTAGTAGTCGACCAGCGGCTTGGTCTGCGCGTGGTAGACAGCCAGACGCTTGCGCACGGTGTCCTCGTGGTCGTCGTCGCGCTGCACGAGATCGTCGCCGGTCACGTCGTCCTTGCCGGGAACCTTGGGCGGGTTGTATTTGACGTGGTAGACGCGCCCGGAGGATGGATGCACACGGCGCCCGCTCAGGCGCTCGACGATGTCCTCGTCGGGCACGTCGAAGTCGAGCACGTAGTCGATCGGCACGCCGGCGGCCTTCAGCGCATCGGCCTGGGCGATGGTGCGCGGAAAGCCATCGAACAGGAAGCCGCCCGCGCAATCGGGCTGGAGCAGGCGGTCACGGACCAGGCCGATGATGATGTCGTCCGACACCAGCGCGCCGGCCTCCATCACGGCCTTGGCTTGCAGCCCCAGCGGCGTGCCGGCCTTGACGGCGGCGCGCAGCATGTCGCCCGTGGAGATTTGCGGAATGTTGTAACGCGCGCAGATGTTGGCTGCTTGCGTGCCTTTGCCGGCGCCGGGCGCGCCCAGCAAGATTAAACGCATGGAAACTCCTGATTCTTGTCGTTGAAATATCGCTGCGAAAACGAGATCGACACCACATTTCAGAATAGCACGTGAACCCGGTCCGGGGCTGACAGCCGCGAGCCGGCCGGTTCCGATCCGCTACGCGGCGTTCTGGATCAGTCGGCGCACCCGGGCCAGGTCTTCCGGCGTGTCGACGCCGGGTGCGGGCGGGGTCTGCACCTTCAGCACCGCAATATGCCAGCCGTGCCACAGCGCGCGGAGTTGTTCGAGCGCCTCGGCCAACTCCAGCGGGCAGGGCGGGAGGCGATGGAAGCGCTGCAAGGCATGCATGCGGTAGGCGTAGATGCCGACGTGGCGCCAAAAAGGCAGGCCCGCCTGCGGGTCGCCCGAGGGGCTCGATTCGGGCGGCAGGGCGGAGGAGCCTGCCGCGGCGGACATTGGCGCGAAGGCGTCGCGCCGCCACGGGATGGGGGCGCGCGAAAAGAACAAGGCGTGCTGCCTCGCGTCGAGAACGACTTTGACCACATTCGGATTGAACACATCGGCCGCGTCGAAAATGGGGTGGGCGGCGGTGGCGATGTCGGCCTGGGGGTCGTTGGCGAGGCGTTCCGCGCAGGCGCGTATGAGCGTGGGGTCGATCAGCGGCTCGTCGCCTTGCACATTGACCACGAGGGCGGTGTCGGGCAGCGCGAGTTGCGCGGCCGCTTCGGCGATGCGATCGGTGCCGCTGGCATGGCGGCTGTCCGTCAGGATCGCCTCGACGCCGTGGGCGGCGCAAACCGCAGCGATCTGCGCATCGTCGGTGGCCACCGCCACACGGCTGGCCCCGCTTTGCTGCGCGCGGCGCGCCACGTGAACGACCATCGGCAAGCCGGCAATGTCGGCCAGCGGTTTGTCGGGCAGGCGCGTGGAGGCGCGGCGCGCCGGGATGAGCGCGGCGAAATCCGGCATCGTCAGGCGCGAGGGTCGCGCATCGGGTCGCTGGACGGCTCGCCGGTGATGTCGAGATCGCGCGCCTGCTCCACCAGCATCACGGGAATGCCGTCGCGAACCGGGTAGGCCATGCGGTCGCGCGGGCAGATCAGTTCCTGTGCGCCGCGGTCGTAGTCGAGGGGGCCCTTGCAGATGGGGCAGACCAGCAGGTCAAGCAGGCGTGAATCCATGAGGGTGTTCCGTACGCGCGCGCAGTTGCGCGCGCAGCCAGGGGAAGAAAGCGGGATCGACGTCGAGTTGCAGTTCAACCGCCCAAAGCCGAGCGTGCTGTATCTGAAGCGCCTTGCATTTTAGGGCGTCCTTTTCCGTGATCAGCACGGCGGAGGCGGAAATGGGCGCGAAGACATCCGCACCAAAGGCATGGTGGTCGGGGAGGGCCAGGGTGCTGGACAACGGGATGCCGGCCTGCCGCAGCATCGCGAAGAATTGTTCCGGATGCCCGATTCCGGCCGCGGCGGCGATCGCCTGGCCCGCGTGTCGCAGAACGAAGGCCTCGATGCCGATGCGCTCGCCGGTGGCGAGCTGGCGCACCGCCCCCAGGTGGCGCCGGATGACGAAGCCGGGCGACGCCTGCGGCACCGTGGCGAGGGCTTCGCGCGGGCCCAGCGTGGCGTCACGTCGGCGATTCCAGGGTTCGCGCAGCGGCCCCGCGGGCAGCAGCCAGCCGTTGCCCGGACCGCGTGCGTCGACCACCACCAGTTCCAGGTCGCGCGCAAGCGCCAGGTGCTGCAGTCCGTCGTCGCTCAGCAGCAGATCGACCTCAGGATGCGCGCGCAGCAGGGCCCGCGCCGCCTGCGGGCGGCTGCTTCCGACCCACACGGGACAGCCGCTCAGCCGCCGCAGCAGCAGGGGTTCGTCGCCGGTCAGGGCGGGGTCGGCATCGGCGCGGACCTCCATGGGGTCCGCGGCCTGCGCCATGCGTCCGTAGCCGCGCGAGACGATGCCCGGTTTCCAGCCCGCGCGCTGCAATTGTTCGGCCACGCTCAAGACCAGTGGCGTCTTGCCGGTGCCCCCTACCGTCACATTGCCGATCACGACGACGGGTACCGGTGCCTGCCAGGCTTTCAGCCAGCCGTGCCGGTAGGCCAGCCTCCTGGCGGCGGCCAGCGCGGCGAACAGTCCGGCGCAGGGGAGCAGGGCACGTGAGAGCCAGCAGCGTCGCATCCACCATGCAGGCCAGCCCGAAGCCGGCACGTGGGCCTGGATGGTCGGGGCCTCGGTTCGGCTCACGAGCCCGGAGCGCGCTGCGTGGCGAAGGTCAAGCGGCTCAAGCCGGCGATGCGCGCCGCCTCCATCACGTTGATGACGGACTGCTGGGTGCTCTGGGCATCGGCGCTGATCACCACCATGGCATCGGCGTCGCCTTTGGCGGCCTGGGTCAGGGCATTGGCGATGCCGGTCACGGTCCGATTGGGGAGCACTTGGCGATTGACCGCGTAGGTGCCATCCGCCGCGACAGCCACCACGATCTGATGCGGGTATTGTTCCGCCTTGGCCGCGTTGGCCGTGGGCAGGTTGATTTTGAGTTCGGTGTACTTCGAGTACGTGGTGGTGATCATCAGAAAAATCAGGATCACCAGGAGGACGTCGATGAGCGGAATGAGGTTGATTTCCGGGTCGTCATGGCGGTGGTGGCGCTGGAAATTCATGGCAAGGCTCGCGGGTTCTCAGGATAGGGTGCGCGCTGCAGCCTCCACCTGGGGCTGCAGATGGGTGGCCAGGCGTCGCGCGGCTTGCTCCAGTTCGACGCCGAAGTCGTCGACGCGGCCGCGGAAATAACGGTAGAACATCAACGACGGCACGGCGATGATGAGGCCGAAGGCGGTGTTGTACAGCGCCACGGAAATGCCGTGGGCCAGGAGCGTGGGGTTGGTGCTGGTGCCGGTCTGCGAGCCGAAAATCTCGATCAGACCGACGACGGTTCCCAGCAATCCCAGGAGCGGGGCGGCCGAGGCCACGGTACCCAATGCATTGAGGTAGCGCTCGAGTTTGTGCATGACCGTGCGGCCGCTGTTTTCCAAGTCTTCGCGCAGGCTCTCCATGGAGGCGCGCGGCCGGCGCGCGGCGCGAAAACCCGCGGCCAGTACGGTGCCCAGAGGGGAGTTGCGCTCCAGCTTGTCGATGGTGTCGGGAGCCGGCAGGGAGGCGACCGAAACGGTGATGGCTTCCTCCAGCAAGCGGGGAGGTATGACCTTGGCGGTCCGTAACGTGGTCAGGCGCTCCAGAATGATGGCCAGGGCGGCGATGGAACAGGCGATCAGGGGCCAGATGGGCCAGCCAGCGGCTTCGACGATGCTCAGCAAGATGGAACCTCGGAAACGAAAGGGGAGTACGGGGCGGCAAGCTTCAGCATGGTAAACCGAGGCGTCTTGCGCAGACATGGATGTGAAGCGTGCGAAACGGCACGGTTCACAGGGGACATCAGGCCGGGCTCGCTCCATGGCCGCAGGTCTGTTTCGGGCGCCTCGGTTATCCCAAAAAAATGTGGATAACAATGTGTGCAACTCTGCGGCGCTCGCCGTAGAAGGCTGAATTACAAAGCCCAGAATTAATATGACTCTTTTTTGAACACAAAAAAATTATGAGTAATCAATGGTCTAGGTCGATTTTTCGCGTTCCTGGTGGCGGTCCTCGAGGCCTCCAGCCCATCGTTGTGGAATGTGGACAGTTTGCCACGGTGACCCAGGCCGAGACAGAGGCATCCCATGCCATTTGAACGTCCGGCACCCCAGGTATGGAGCGTGGCCGCCTTGGTCAGAGCGCTGGCCGATACCTTGTTTGCCCGCTTCGGTGTTGTCACGGTGCAAGGCGAAATCAGTGGTTTCACGCGCGCAGCAAGCGGGCATTGTTACTTCGTTTTGCGTGATGAGGCGGCCCAATTGCGGTGTGTGATGTTCCGCCAGCGCGCGGCGCTGGTCGATTTCGACCCGCGCGACGGTCAGCGTGTGGAAATCAAGGCGGCTGTCGGCTTGTACGAGCCGCGCGGGGAGCTGCAGCTCACGGTGGAGTCCATGCGGCCGGCCGGGCAGGGGGCGCTGCTGGAGGAATTTCTTCGCTTGAAGTCGCGTCTGCAGGCCGAGGGCTTGTTCGATGCGGCGCGCAAGCGCGCGCTGCCGGCGTATCCGCGAGCCGTCGGCATCATCACCTCGCCCCAGGCCGCGGCGCTGCACGACGTCCTGGTCACGCTCGGACGCCGCAGTCCGCAGGTCCGCGTGGTGATCTATCCCGCCAGCGTGCAGGGCGTTTCCGCGCCCGCGGATCTCTTGCGCGCGCTGCAAGCCGCCAACTCCCGGCGCGAGGTTGATGTGCTACTGCTGGTGCGCGGCGGCGGCGCCATGGAGGATCTATGGGCGTTCAACGACGAGCCGCTGGCCCGGGCATTGGCGGCAAGCCAGCTGCCCGTGGTCTGTGGCGTCGGCCACGAGACCGACTTCACCATTGCGGACTTCGCCGCCGACGTGCGCGCTGCAACGCCCACGGCAGCCGCCGAGTTGTGCGCGCCGGCCCTGGCCGATTTGCGCATGGCGACGGCGCAGTTGCGCCGCGCCTTGGCGCAGGCGGCGCAACGTGCGCTGGCCCGGGAACAGCAGCGTCTGGACCGGCTGCACCTGCGATTGCCCTCGCCGGAGCGCACGCTGCACGCGGCCTTGCAGCAATGGCAGGACTTGCGGGTGCGCCTGCAGTCCCATGCGCAGTCCGCACTTGCCCGGTCGAAGCAGGCTCAGATGCAGTGGGCCTCGCGGTTGCGCATGTTGCCGTCCCGCGATCGGGAGCGGCGCCATGTCTATCTCGCCGATCTGGAGCGCCGTTTCCGGGGGAGGGTCGCCCAATGTCTGCGTGACCAGGAACTCGGCCTCGACGGCCTGCAGCGGCGCCTTGCGCTGTTGAATCCGGCGGCGACATTGCAGCGCGGCTACTGCCTGGCCTGGGGAGGGGATGGCCGCATTCTTGAAGATGCCGCGGCTTTGCATGAAGGGCAAGCGCTCGTGCTGGCGACGGCCAACTCGGCCGTCAGTCTGGACATCGGGTGCGTGCGCCCGATCGATCATCCGCTGGCGGCCCTGATGGCGACCAAATCGCGCGATTCTTCCTAGAATGATTCGGGTTTACTCGCCACTCGCTGATCAACCACGAAAGGTCTTTCCATGGAACATCAACTCCCCGCATTGCCGTTTGCCCTGGACGCGCTGGCTCCCCACATGTCACGCGAAACCCTCGAGTTCCACCATGGCAAGCATCATCAAGCGTATGTCACCAACCTGAACAACTTGTCCAAAGGCACGGAGTTCGCGTCGATGAGCCTGGAGGAGATCGTGCGCAAGGCTCCCGCCGGTGGTGTGTTCAACAACGCGGCGCAGGTCTGGAACCACAGTTTTTTCTGGAATTGCCTCAGCCCCAAGGGCGGCGGTGAACCGGGCGGGGCGCTGTTGGAGGCCATCAACAAGAAGTGGGGCGGGTACGCGGCATTCAAGGAAGCGTTCCACAAATCGGCCGTGGGCAATTTCGGCTCAGGCTGGACCTGGTTGGTGAAAAAGGCCGACGGTTCCGTCGACATCGTCAATACCGGCAATGCAGCGACGCCGCTGACGACCACCGACAAGCCCCTGCTGACGATCGATGTCTGGGAACACGCCTATTACATCGATTTCCGCAATCGCCGCCCGGATTTCGTCACGACCTTCCTGAACCACCTGGTGAATTGGTCGTTCGCCGAGCGCAATTTCGCCTGAGCGGCATGCAGCGATGCGCCGCCATCGCATTCATGGATTTCAATGTGCAGGGGCTGTCCCGAAGGGCTGGCCCCGCAGCTTGAATCCGGGTTTGATGCCGCGTTTCGCAAACCATCCCAACGGCATTTCCAACGCAAAGCGCACGTTTTGAATGGCGCAATGGCTGTCCAGCGTTTGCGGCTGCATGTCCGCGATGTTGGTAATGCCGCCATGGTTGTCGATGAAGGCAACCGACAGCGGGATCAAGGTGTTCTTCATCCACATGCAGACCGGCTGATCCCGCTCGAAGATGAACAGCATGCCGTGGTTGCCGCTTAATTCGCGGCGGAACATCAATCCTGTTTCACGATCATCCGGGGTGCTTGCAACCTCGGCGTGAATCAGTTGCATGCCTGCTTGCAAGGTGATTTGCGGCAATACGCCAGGCTGCGCCATGGCGAAGAGAGGGGTGACAGCCAGGGCGCTGAGGAGCATCCATCGCAGCAGGCGCAAAACGTGGGTCGATGACGTTTTCATGGAGCGGATCAAACCGTTTCGTGGGGTTGGCTGCGACCCGGCCGGCCGCGCAAATGAAACAGGGCGCCCGAGAGCGCCCTGAAAGGGCCAATGCAAATTCGGCCCGCAAAAACATCAAGTCAATTTACTTGGTTGCGGGAGCGGTTTCAGCCTTCTTTTCCACCTTCTTCTTGGCGACCTTCTTGTGCATGGCCTTCTTGCTGTGCTTCACTTCTTTGTGCGCAGCAGCCTTGGCGGGCTCGGCAGGCTTGGCGGTTTCGGTAGCGGCTTGGGCCATCACGGCGGAGGCGAAGAACATGGCAAACACGGCGGCGAGAATCTTTTTCATGACTAACCTTTCATAGGAAATTTAGAGTTGATCCAGCAGGATCGAAGAACGTAACGCGGCCCATCGGCATCCGGTTGACACAACCCGACCAAGTCGTCTCTTGCCGCCAAGGCCGGCCGTTCCCGTTTCGAGGCTGAGCGGCACGGATGTGGGCCAGAACCCGGCATGGGCCATGCCGACTCAATTCGAGGCCGGGTGATTTTTCTCTTATGTCTTATAAAAGACATGACTTTGCCGTGACCGGCTGACTAGAATGGAAAGCTCTTCCTTGTTCCGGAGATTCTCATCATGTATCAGCACATTCGCGTTCCCGATGCCCAGCGCATCACAGTCGCTCCCGATCTCTCCCTGAATGTGCCGGACAACCCGATCTTGCCGTTCATCGAGGGGGACGGTACCGGCGCCGACATCACGCCGGTGATGATCAAGGTGGTGGATGCGGCCGTGGCCAAGGCCTATGGCGGGCGGCGCAAGATCGCCTGGATGGAAATCTACGCCGGTGAGAAGGCGACACGGGTCTATGGCCCGGACGTCTGGCTGCCCGAGGAGACCATGCAGGCGCTCAAGGAATTTGTGGTGTCGATCAAAGGGCCGCTGACGACGCCGGTTGGCGGGGGCATACGCTCGCTCAACGTGGCGTTGCGCCAGGAACTCGACTTGTATGTCTGCCTGCGCCCGATACGTTATTTCCAGGGCGTGCCCTCGCCGGTCAAGGCTCCCGAGAAGGTCGACATGGTGATTTTTCGCGAGAACTCCGAAGACATCTATGCCGGCATCGAGTGGGCGGCCGAATCGGACGGCGCGAAAAAGATCATCGACTTTCTCATCCGCGAGATGGGCGTCAGGAAAATCCGCTTTCCGGCCACCTCCGGCATCGGCATCAAACCGGTGTCGCGCGAGGGCACGGAGCGCCTGGTGCGTAGGGCCATCCAATACGCCATCGACAACAATCGCAAGTCGGTGACCCTGGTGCACAAGGGCAACATCATGAAATACACGGAAGGTGGTTTTCGTGACTGGGGCTACGCTTTGGCGCAATCTGAATTCGGCGCCCAACCGATCGACGGCGGGCCATGGTGCCGTTTCAAGAATCCCAAGACCGGGCAGGACATCGTGGTGAAGGACTCGATCGCCGACGCTTTCTTGCAGCAAATCCTGCTGCGCCCGGCCGAGTATGACGTGATCGCCACGCTCAATCTGAACGGCGACTACATTTCCGACGCGCTGGCGGCCCAAGTCGGCGGAATTGGCATCGCGCCGGGCGCGAATTTGTCGGACACGGTCGCGATGTTCGAGGCCACACACGGTACCGCGCCCAAGTACGCGGGCAAGGATTACGTCAATCCCGGCTCCGAAATTCTTTCTGCCGAAATGATGTTGCGGCACATGGGCTGGTTCGAAGCGGCTGACCTGATCGTTTCCAGCATGGAAAAGGCGATTCAATCGAAGCAGGTGACCTACGACTTTGCCCGCCTCATGCCAGGAGCCACGCAGGTGTCTTGTTCCGGATTCGGGGACGTCATGATCGCGCAGATGGAGATGTAGAGCCGAACTGCCGGTCCCGGCGGATGCATCAAGAAAAAGCCGCACCGTGTGCGGCTTTTTCTTGGCTGCTACGTTATGTGCTCGGTGGAGATGTCATGGAGCCTGGGGTGCTGTGCGGCAGCAACACATCGAATCGGGGCTTGCATTTCGCGCCCGGCCCAGCGAAAGTTGTCGAACCAAGGATTGAAGTCCGCGGGCCAGCGGGCACGTTGTCGAGTACTTAGAATCGAAGCATGACCAAACCACGCAAAATCTCTGGTTCCGACCCTGGTTCTGCGGCTGTCGTCGAACGTCAGGAGCAAAGAGTCAAGCCACCGCCGCTCTACCAGGTGGTCATGCTGAACGATGATTTCACGCCGATGGAGTTCGTGGTTTTTGTGATTCAGCAGTTTTTCAGCAAGGACCGTGAAACGGCGACGCAGATCATGCTCAAAGTGCATCAGCATGGCCGCGGAGTCTGCGGGGTGTATGCGAAGGATGTCGCGGCGACGAAAGTCGAGCAGGTGATGTCGGCGGCGCGTCAGGCCGGGCATCCTTTGCAGTGTGTGATGGAGGCCATTTAGGAGATTGTCATGATTGCCCAGGAACTGGAAGTCAGCTTGCATATGGCCTTTGTCGAGGCGCGCCAGCAGCGGCACGAGTTCATCACGGTCGAGCATTTGCTGCTGGCCCTGCTGGACAACCCGTCGGCGGCCGAGGTGCTGCGGGCCTGCTCGGCCAATCTCGACGATCTGCGCAAGAGCCTGTCGGCCTTCGTCAAGGAAAACACGCCGGTGGTGCCTGGAACCGAGGAGGTGGACACGCAGCCCACCCTGGGTTTTCAGCGCGTCATCCAGCGTGCCATCATGCATGTGCAGTCGTCCTCGAACGGCAAGAAGGAAGTCACCGGCGCCAACGTGCTCGTGGCCATTTTCAGCGAGAAGGATTCGCACGCCGTCTACTACTTGCACCAGCAGGGCGTGACCCGGCTGGACGTGGTGAACTATCTGTCGCACGGGATCCGCAAGACCGACCCGGTGGAGCCGGCCAAACCGACGAGCACGGCCTCCTCCGACGAGGATGAGAAGGAGGGTAAGGAAACGCCTCTGGATCAGTTCACGCAGAATTTGAACCACCTTGCCCGCGAGGGCCGCATCGACCCGCTGATCGGGCGCGAGGCCGAAGTCGAACGTGTCATCCAGGTGCTTTGCCGCAGGCGCAAGAACAACCCGCTCCTGGTTGGAGAGGCCGGCGTGGGCAAGACCGCGATTGCCGAGGGGCTGGCCTGGCGCATCGTGCAGGGTCAGGTTCCCGCCGTGCTGGAGCAGGGGGTGGTGTATTCGCTGGACATGGGCGCGCTGCTGGCCGGAACCAAGTACAGGGGCGATTTCGAACAGCGCATCAAGGCGGTGATCAAGCAGATCAAGGAGATGCCGCATTCCATTCTGTTCATCGACGAAATCCACACCCTCATCGGCGCCGGCGCGGCGTCGGGCGGCACGCTGGACGCGTCCAATCTGCTCAAGCCGGCGCTGACCTCGGGCCAGTTGCGCTGCATCGGCGCGACCACCTTCAATGAATACCGCGGCATTTTCGAAAAGGACGCGGCCCTGTCGCGCCGCTTCCAGAAGATCGAGGTTTCCGAACCGAGCGTCGAGCAGACGGTGGAGATCCTCAAGGGCCTCAAGTCGCGTTTCGAGGAGCACCACGGCGTGAAGTATGGCACTGGCGCGCTGGCTGCGGCGGCGGAGCTTTCGGCCAAGTACATCAACGACCGCCACTTGCCGGACAAGGCCATCGACGTCATCGACGAAGCCGGTGCGGCGCAGCGCATCCTGCCCAAGAGCAAGCAGAAAAAAACCATTGGCAAGGCCGAGATCGAGGATATCGTCTCCAAGATCGCCCGCGTGCCGGTGCACAGCGTGACCACCGACGACCGCTCCAAGCTGCGCAATCTGGAGCGCGATCTGAGAAACGTGGTGTTCGGCCAGGAGGATGCGATCGCTGCCCTGGCCGCGGCCATCAAAATGACGCGCTCGGGGCTGGGCAAGCCCGATAAGCCGATCGGCTCCTTCCTCTTCAGCGGCCCCACGGGGGTAGGCAAGACCGAGGTGGCGCGGCAGCTGGCCTTTGTGCTGGGCATCGAGCTGGTGCGTTTCGACATGTCGGAATACATGGAGCGCCACACGGTGTCGCGCCTCATCGGCGCGCCTCCGGGGTACGTCGGTTTCGACCAGGGTGGCCTGTTGACCGAGGCCATTTCCAAGAAGCCGCACGCGGTACTGCTGCTCGACGAAATCGAGAAGGCGCATCCCGACGTCTACAACGTGCTGCTGCAGGTCATGGACAATGGCACACTCACCGACAACAACGGCCGCAAGGCCGATTTCCGCAACGTCATCCTCATCATGACCACCAACGCCGGCGCCGAAACCATGCAGAAGGGCACCATGGGCTTCACGTCCAAGCGCGAACGCGGCGACGAGATGGCCGACATCAAACGCATGTTCTCGCCCGAGTTCCGCAACCGGCTCGATGCCATCATCAGCTTCCGGCCGCTGGACGAAACCATCATCCTGCGCGTGGTCGACAAATTCCTGCTGCAACTGGAATCCCAGCTTGCCGAGAAGCGCGTGGAAGCAACCTTCACGGACAAGCTGCGCAAACATCTTGCCGCCGAGGGCTTCGATCCCCTCATGGGCGCGCGCCCCATGCAGCGCCTGATCCAGGACACCATCAGGCGCGCGCTGGCCGACGAGCTGCTGTTTGGCAGGCTGGTGGACGGGGGGCGCGTGACGGTGGACATCGACGAGCACGACAAGGTGCACCTCGATATCTCGGATGCCGAGCCCAAGTCGCGCAAGCGCGAAGCAGAGGACGCGCAGGCCTGACCTGCAAGGGAGCCCGGGCGCCTCTTGGCGCACGGCGCGCTGGGGGATCTGCCCATCCCCCAGTTCATTGCCCGGGTATCAATCCAACTCGGCGTCCAGCACGGCGCCCCTGGACGCGGTTCCGGCCAGCTTGGCGAATTTGGCAAGTACGCCGCGCTTGTAGCGTTTTTCCGGCGGGTTCCAGGCGGCTCTGCGGCGCGCCAGTTCCTGCTCCGGCACATTGAGGCTGAGCGTGAGGGTTGGCGCATCGATGGTGATGGAGTCGCCTTCCTGCACCAGCGCGATATCCCCGCCGACCATGGCCTCGGGGGCGATGTGGCCGACCACCATGCCCCAGGTGCCGCCGGAAAAACGCCCGTCCGTGATCAGGCCGACCGACTCGCCCAGGCCGGCGCCAACCAGGGCCGAGGTGGGAGCGAGCATCTCGGGCATGCCGGGCCCGCCCTTGGGGCCGAGGTAGCGCAGCACCATGATGTCGCCCGCCTTGATCCGGCCTTCGAGAATGGCGTTGAGCGCGCTCTGCTCGTCGTCGAACACGCGCGCCGGGCCGGTCATGCTGGGATTTTTCAAGCCGGTGATCTTGGCAACGCAGCCTTCCGGGGCCAGGTTGCCCTTGAGGATGGCGAGGTGCCCGTGTTCGTACATCGGCTTGTCGATGGGGCGAATGACGTCCTGATCGGCGCGCGGCGTTGCCGGCACGTCGGCGAGATTTTCCGCCAGAGTCTTGCCGGTGATGGTGATGCAGTCGCCGTGGAGCAGCCCGGCGTCGAGCAGGATCTTCATCACCTGGGGGATGCCGCCGGCCCGATGCAGGTCGGTGGCGACGAAGCGGCCCGACGGCTTGAGGTCGCACAGCACGGGAACCTTCTGGCGGATGACCTCGAAGTCGTCGATGGTGAACGGCACCTCGGCGGCATGGGCGATGGCCAGCAGGTGCAGCACCGCATTGGTCGAACCGCCGGTGGCCATCACCACCGCGACGGCGTTTTCCAGCGCCTTGCGCGTGACGATGTCGCGCGGTTTCAAGTCGGCCTTCACCGCGTCCAGCAGCGCGCGCGCCGAATCGCGCGCGGACTGCACCTTTTCCTCGTGCACGTTCGCCATGGTCGAGGAATAGGGCAGGGACATGCCCATGGCCTCGATCGCGCTGGACATGGTGTTGGCCGTGTACATGCCGCCGCAGGAGCCGCTGGTCGGGATCGAGCATTGTTCGATGGCGTCGAAATCCTCCTGGCTCATGCGCCCGGCGGAGAACTCGCCGACGGCCTCGAACACGGACACGATGTTCAGGTCCCGGCCCTTGTAGTGGCCGGGCAGGATGGTGCCGCCGTAGACGAAGATGCCCGGCACATTGCAGCGCATCATGCCGATCATCGCGCCGGGCATGTTCTTGTCGCAGCCGCCGATGGTCAGCACGCCGTCCATCCATTGGCCCTGCACGCAGGTTTCCACGCAGTCGGCGATGACTTCGCGCGACACCAGCGAGTATTTCATGCCCTCGGTGCCCATGGACATGCCGTCGGCAATGGTGGGCGTGCCGAACACCTGCGGATTGCCGCCGGCCGCGCGCACTCCTTCGACGGCCGCGTCGGCCAGCTTTTGCAAGCCCGAGTTGCAGGGCGTGATGGTGGAATGCGCGTTGGCGATGCCGATCATCGGATGGGCGAAATCGGATTTCTTGTAGCCCATCGCGTAGAACATGGAACGATTAGGCGCGCGCGCAGCACCCTCGGTGATGTTGGAGGAACGCAGTTTTTCAGTCATGGAATGGCAATGGAAAGAGAAACGAATCGCGACGCCAGTTGAACCGGGCGGGCCGTCCGACATCGTATGGGCAGGCCCCGAACATTGGCGAGAGGGTCTTTTCATCCAACCCCCGTACACTTCGACCCATGCTAATTCATCCTGATTTCAACCCCATAGCCCTCAAGCTCGGGCCCGTCGAGATCCACTGGTACGGCATCATGTACCTGCTGGGGTTCCTGAGCTTCTGGCTGCTGTCCCGCAGGCGCCTGAAAGACCAACCCTATGCCCGGTACGGCTGGACGACGCGCGATATCGAAGATTTGCTGTTTGCCGGCGTGCTGGGGGTGATCCTCGGCGGCCGCATCGGGTATGTGCTGTTCTATCAGCCCGACTACTACTTCGCCCATCCGGCGCAGATCGTCGCGGTGTGGGACGGCGGCATGTCCTTCCATGGCGGATTGCTCGGTGTCATGGCGGCCGCGGGCTGGTTCGCGTGGACGCGCAAGGTCTCGTGGCTCGATCTGATGGACTTCGTCGCTCCCCTGGTTCCGCCGGGGCTGGCGTTCGGGCGCATCGGCAACTTCATCAACGGCGAGCTGTGGGGCCGAGCCGCTCCTGCCTGGTGGCCGGGGGCGATGATCTATCCCGAGTCCGGCAGCATGGTGCCGCGCTTTCCTTCTGAACTGTACGAGATGTTCCTCGAGGGCATTGTGCTGTTCGCGGTGCTGTGGTGGTTGTCGCGCAAGGAGCGGCCGCGCGGCTTCATCGCCGGCAGCTTCGCGCTGGGCTACGGCCTGGCGCGCTTCACCGCCGAGTTCTTCCGCCAGCCCGATGCCTTCCTGGGCTATCTCTGGTTCGGCTTGACCATGGGCCAGTTGTTGTCGATTCCGCTCATCGCGCTGGGTATCGTGATGATCGTGTGGTCCAAGCGCCGCGCCGCGCGCCTTGGCTCGGGTGCCGCGGCCTGAGCCGGATCACGCGGCCAGCCAGGCCGGGATATCGATATCCTGCGGGCGGGCGATACGCAGTCCGCGCGCAAGTGCGGGCGACGCGAGGGCGAGGAGTGCCTTGTCCCGGGTCAGCAGCCATTGCGCTTCCTGTTGCAAGGCCAGGTCGATGAACATCTGATCATCGGGATCGGCGCAAATCAGCGACGAGGGCGCGGTCGAGGCGATGTGCTGCGCGTATCGGGCATAGCCTTGCGCAACCCGATCGCAAAGCGCGTTGGCCGGACCGCGCTTGGAGAAAACGGCGCGTGCCGCCACCTCCAGGGCTTCCTCGCGCATCGCCGCGGTGGCGATCCAGAGGGCGAGCCCGTCTTGCAGCGACGCCCCTGGCGCGCGCATGGCGGCATCGTCGAAAATCAGCCAGTCGAGAACGACATTGGTATCGAGAACCCATCGCGGCCTGTTTTCGGATCGTGCGCGCCCAAGCGCAGATCCAGTGCCGGATGAGCCCTCGGTCATGGCGTGTTCAAGCCTGGATCCAGCCCATTGCATGCACACCCTTCCAAAGCATATAGCTGGCCAGGCTCAGCAGCAGCAAGGCGAACACCCGTTTGAGCGATTGCACATGGATGCGATGCGCCATCGTCGCCCCCACTGGGGCCATCAGCACACTCGTGGCCGCGCAGGCAAACAAGGCGGGAAGGTAGATATACCCCAGCGAGCCTGGTGGCAGGCCATCGGCATGAAGCCCGGCGACGACATAGCCGGCAAGACCGCCTGCGGCAATGGGAAAACCCATGGCCGCGCTGGTGGCCACGGCGTTGCGCAGGCCCACGCCCCGCCAACTCAGGAACGGCACGGTGAGGAATCCACCTCCGGCGCCCAACAGCGATGAAATGAATCCGATCAGGCTTCCGGTGCCGATGAGCGCGGGCCTGAGCGGCAAGGATTCGGTTGTGCCGACCGCCTGTTTCTGGCCCGCCACGATCAGCATACGCAATGCCGAAAGACCGACGAAGAACGCGAAGAACATGGCGAGCCAGCCCGATTTGAGCAGGCCGGCGACCTGGGCGCCGGCGAAGGTGCCGAGCACGGCGCCCAGGCCCATCCAGCCCGCGATGTCCCAGCGCACGGCGCCACGCTTGTGATGCGCGCGCACGCTCGATACGGAGGTGAACAGGATGGTGGTCAGCGAGGTGGCAATGGCCATGCGCACGATCAGCTCGGCATCGAACTGTTCGCGCGTGAACATGAAGGTGAGAAAAGGCACCAACAGCATGCCGCCGCCGATGCCCAGCAGTCCTGCCATGAAGCCGGTGAACGCGCCAAGCACCATGAGTTCGAGCAGGAATTGCCAAGCCATTGCGAATTTCGCGGGAGAGGGGCGAGTCAGCCTGGCCTTTGCCTGCAGCTGCGCGTGTTGGGGGTGTCTGCCCGAACCCCGCCGACCATTGATCCCTGAACCCTGTTGGGACAGGTGGGCGAGGTCACCACATTTCGGGAGCGTCTGCGCGAGACACTGCGCACCCATGTGAAATATTCCAAGCCCGAGGCAAAGCGCATCGGTTCAAGAAATGCCTGATCGGCGAGGCCAGGCAGACAGGGCCATTGTAGGGAAGTGACTGGCCTCGCGCACGCCTCCAGGCGCAGGGTCAAAGCAGTTGACCGTCGGTATCCAGTGCGGAATCAAGCCGCTGGTTGATGCGCGCGATTTGGGCGGCGATGTCGGGCGTGATCGCGGTTTCGGCACGTTGCGTGGCGGGGTTCGTGCCCGCTGCACCAGCACCCAGCAGTTTGGCATGCGCGATGTTGAGTGCGGCCAGGACCGCGATGCGCTCGCGTGCGCGGATCTTGCCCAGGTCGCGAATGCTGCACATCTCGCGATCGACCTCCGCCACCGCCTGACGCAGGGCATCTTCTTCGCCCTGCGGGCAGGCCAGGACATAACTCTGTCCCATGATGTTGACTTCCACGGTCGCACTGCTCATGGCTCGGTCTCGAAAGGGTCTGAGGTGGGCGCGGCGCAAAAAGCGCTCAGGCCGGAAGATCGGGTTTGGCTGCCGCGGGCGGCGTATCCAGGCGCGCCAGAAGATGGTCGACCCGCGCCCGCGCCTCGCCCAGCCGCTGGCGCAGGGCATCGCGTTCCGCTTCGAGTTGGCGCACGCGTTCATCCAGCAAGGCGTTGATACGCTTGAGCTCGGCATGACGCAAGGCGAGGCGATCGGCCTTGTCGCTCAAGGCTTGCAGCAACGCTGGCAACTCGGAGGGCGGCTTCGTGGCGTTCATGCGGCGGATTCTAGTGCGCATGGGCTGCGCCAACTCCAAGCTCCGCGATCCCATACCATGCCACTGTTGGTGCTCGCGCGGCGTGTTCGATGCCGCGCGGTTAAACGGGAAACAGAGTGATGCGCGTCTCGCGGCGCGCGTCTTGCCTGTGCTGCCCCCGCAACGGTGAGTGGACGCGGCCCATCCGGGGCCGTCGTTCGTATGCAGGGCCACTGGTCGTCTTCGCTGGACGGCTGGGAAGGCGCATCGAATGGGTCCACCAGCCCGGATACCGGCCAACAGGCGAAAACCGCAGCGCTGCCCGGGGTGAGGCAGGTTGGGTGCCGCGATGCGCGCCGATGGCGCGTACTCGGGGCTCGCGTGGTCTCGGCACGGGGCGATGCGGTTTTCGATTTCGGTCGGTCGCGCGGGGGAGCGCGGCAGCCACTTTCTCTCGCTCGAAGTTCCATGAAAACCCATCGTTTCACCTCCCAGGACGTTCCGTCCGCAGGGCGCGTTCCAGGCAACCGCCGTTTCAAGCAAGCCAGTTCCACTGCGCCAGATGCCCGGTTCAGGCCCGCTCCATTTTTCGGCGCGTTCGCGCTGACCATGCTGGCCGCCGGCGTGGCGCAGGCGCAGACCGCAGCCGACACGACCACCTTGCCCCCGGTCGTGGTGTCGGCCACCGGCTACCCGCAACCGCTGTCCAGCGCGCTGCCCAGCGTGAGCGTGATCACCCGCGAGCAGATCGAGGAGTCCGGCGCGCAAAACCTGACGACCCTGCTGCAGCAAGTGGCCGGCGTGCAGGTCACATCCAACGGCGGACCGGGCCAGACCGGCAACGTGTTCGTGCGCGGTTTCGGCGGCCCCGACGTGCTGGTGCTGCTCGACGGCGTGCCGATGAACGCGCAGGACGCCACGGGTAGCGCCTATCTCAACAACTTCACCACGGACCAGATCCAACGCGTCGAAATCATCCGCGGCAACGTCTCGGCAATCTACGGCTCGGGCGCGATCGGCGGTGTGGTGCTCATCACCACGCGCCACGGCGGGAAGACCCCGCGCGCCTCGCTGAGTTTCACCGCCGGCAGCCGCAACACCTTCACGTCTTCGGCCGATGCCAGCGGACAGGTCGGCAAGACCGCGTTGCAGGCTGGCATCAGCCGGTACACCACGGCGGGTTTCAGCGCCATCAATCCGGAGCAGCAAAGCAATGCGAACCCCAACGCCAACGGCTATCGCAACACCACGGTCAATGGCTCGATCGTGCAGCAATTGGCTCCAGGCCAGCGCCTTGGACTGCGCGCCTTCCGCAGCGAAGGCCGGGCCAGTTACGACAGCTATGGCGCCTATGCCAGCCCGACGGATACCAATCTGAACAGCACCACACAGGAGCTCTATCAACTGTTCAGCGACAACCAGCTCGGTGCAAACTGGACCTCGCATCTGAGCGCCTCGCAGCAGACCACCACGGGCACTTTTCAGAACTTCAGCGCCTACCCCTATGCGGCGGGCTATCGCACGCGCATCCAGCAACTGCTCTGGCGCAACGAGGTGCAGCTGAGCCGGGGCTGGACCGCGACGGCGGGTGTGGATCTGCAGCACCAGTCCATCGACACGACGGGCAGTGGCGGCATTCCCTCCAAGAACCGCAACGCCAACGCCGTCTTTGCTGGGCTGAATGGCGCCTTCGGCGGCAATCAAGTCCAGATCAACGTCCGGCACGACGAGATCGACGGCTATGCTGGCCAGAACACCGGTTATCTCGGTTACGGCAGAGAACTGGGCGGCGGGTTCAAGGCCATCGCGAGCTATTCCACCGCGTTCAACGCCGCGCCTCTGGGCTATCTCTATGCGCCGTACTACGGCAATCCAGACCTGAAGCCGGAAAAGGCGCATTCGGCCGAGGCAGGGCTGCAGTGGTCGCGTGGTCCCAGCGTATGGCGTGCCACGGTGTTCCAGACCAAGGCGACCGACCAGTGGCAGTACGACGACCTGACCAGTATGTTCCAGAACATCGCGAGTTCCCGCACGCGCGGACTGGAACTGAGCGGACGCGGCGCCCAGGCCGGGTGGGGCTATGTTGCCAACCTTACGCTGCAGCAGCCGGTGGACACGTCGAAGCCGGGGGACCCGACCCTGCAGCGCCGCGCGCGCAGCTTGGCGAACGTGAGCGTCAACCATGCGCTCGGCGATATCCTGCTTGGGGCGTCCGTCCACTACAGCGGTCCGCGCTGGGATTACTCCAGCGGCGGCCGCGTCACGCTCGGCGCCTACACCACCGTCGATCTCACCGCCAGCGGCCAGATCAGCCCGCAGTGGAGCTGGAACGCGCGGGTGCAGAATCTGTTCGACAAGAAGTACCAGACGGCGTGGGGCTATAACCGTGAACCCTTTGGCGTCTTCCTGGGTCTGACCTGGCGGCCGCTGGGATCGTGAACCCGGGCCGTGCCCCTTGCCATGTCCAGCCCCGCCATCGTCCCCACCCCCGAACTGCCCGGCCGGCGACTCGAGCCGCACGACTTGAGGCTTCTCGCCGTGGTCGGCGGTGCCAGCCTGCTAGCCTTGTTGCTGGGCATCGGCGTGGGCGCGGGGGGGTGGAACTGGCTGCTGATCGAGCAGTTGCGCCTGCCGCGGGTGCTGGCCGGCGCAGGTGCCGGCGCCCTGTTGGCCGAGGCGGGCCTGGCGATGCAATTGGTGTTGCGCAACCCCCTGGCCGATCCTTATGTGCTGGGTGCCTCGGCCGGCGCCGGCATGGGTGCCATCGCCATGCTGGTGGCGTTCGGCAGCCAGCTCTGGCTGGGCAGCGTGGGCGGTGCGCTGGCGGCGCTTGGTCTGCTGTTGCTGCTGGGCCGCAAGGCCATGGCCAGCCCGGACGACGAGGCGCCCGCCCAGCTCATTCTCATCGGTGCCATGCTTTCCGCCGTTTTCGGCGCGGGGTCCACGCTTTTGCTGGCCCTCGTGCCTGAGCAGAGCCTGCGCGGCGCGGTGTTCTGGCTGGTCGGAGACTTGTCCGGTGCGCGCTTCGGCCACTGGCTTTGCCTGCTGGCCTTGGTGTTGGCGCTGGCGCTGGCGGCATCGTGCCGCGCGCTCGACCGTCTAGCCCTTGGCAGCGAGCATGCATGGCTGCTGGGCGAGCCGGTGCACCGGCTGCGCCTCGGATTGGTGTTGCTGGCGGCGCTGGCCACCGGGGCAGCGGTGGCCGAAGCCGGAGCGGTGGGTTTCGTCGGGCTGGTGGTGCCGCACGTGCTGCGCATGTTCGGCGTCGTGCGCATGCGCCAACAAAGCTGGGCCGTGCCGCTGCTGGGGGCAGCCCTGGTGGTGGCTGCCGATGCGCTGGCGCGCGGCGTCGCCATGCCTTATGAGTTGCCGGTCGGCGCGATCACGGCGCTGCTCGGCGCCCCGGTGTTCATCGTGCTGCTGATCAAGCAACCGCGATGAGCGCCGCGGTCTTGCTCGAGGCCGAGCGGATGGACGTGCGCGTCGGCGTGCGCGTCCTGCTGCGCCACTTGTCCTTGGCGGTGCGGCGCGGCCAGCGCTGGGCCCTGCTGGGGCGCAATGGTGCCGGCAAGTCCACCCTGCTGCGCCAATTGGCCGGCCTCGGCGGAGATCCCTTGCCGGTGCGGCTGGGAGGCGTGGCCCTGTCCACCATGTCGCCCGCTCAGCTTGCGCAGCAACGCGCCTACCTGCCCAGCCAGCCGCGGGATCGCTTCGGCATCGCCGTGCTCGATGCGGTGATGCTGGCACAGCACAGGCCCGAAGAAAGAGCCGCGCTGGATTGTCTTGAGAGGGTGGATGCCGCGCATCTGGTGCATCGACATGTCTTGCAGCTTTCGGCAGGGGAGCGCCAGCGCGTGGCGTTGGCCCAGGTGCTGGCGCAGCGCACGCCCCTGCTCCTGTTGGACGAGCCTGTCACTTTTCAGGATCCGGCCCACCAGGGCCTGGTGGCGCGCTTGCTCGGCAGCCTGCCGGAACAGGGCGTCGTGTTCGCCGCGCACGACATCAACTGGGTGGCCCATGTCGCCACCCATGTGCTCGGCCTCGTCCCTGGAGGGCAATGGATCGCGGGGCCGGTGGAACTGGTCTTGCATGCGCAGACCCTCCAGCGTCTGTACGGTTGCGACTGGCAGCGCGTGGCGCGGCCCGACGGCCCGGATTTGTGGCTGCCGGCTTGAACCCGGCGGTCAGGGTTTGGGTTGCATGTGCCGCGCATCGGCGATGGCCTGGCACAACTGCGCCACGCCGTCGAGGACATGCGCGCCCATGCGTGGGAGCTGGTCCGGATTCAAGAGCACAAGCTGGCCGTGCCGCACGGCGCTGACCTCGGGAAAACGCGTCCAGGCGTCGAGCGCCCGGGCGTTCGGACTGGCGGCGACGATGATCTGCGGATCGGCGGCGATCACGGCCTCGCGGCTGACCGTGGGTGCCAGGACGGGCAGAGGAGCGAAGGGGTTGATGCCGCCGCACAGATGGATGGCCTGGTTGATCAGTTGCGGTCCGCCCACGGTCATCAGCGGTTCGGCCCAGACCTGATAGAACACGCGCACCGGGGGCTGATGCGCATAGCGCGCACGCAGCGCAGCCAGTCGCGCATCGTAGGCCCGCACCCAATGGGCGGCCTGTGCTGGCGTGCCGGCCAGTTCGCCGATGCGTTGCACGGTCCTGGCGACGGACTCCAGGGTGTTGGTTTGGCTCCAGTACACCGGGATGCCAAGGCGCTGCAGGGTGTCCGCCTGACGCGGCGGCGTGCCGGATTTCCACGCCAGGATCAGGTCGGGGCGCAACGCGACGATGGACTCGAGGTTGAGCGCGAAGGCGTCGCCCACGCGTGGCAGGCGGCGTGCCTGGGGCGGTCGGTCGGCGCCGCGTATGGTGGCCACGAGCCGGCCACCGGCCCCGGCGGCAAAGCTCAGTTCCACCAATTGGGGAGACAACGCGACGATGCGCCGTGCCGGATGTTGCAGCACGACGGCACGTCCCGCGTCGTCATGGACTTCAATGTCGGCGCGGGCCTGGGGCAGCAGGCTGACCAGGAGCAGGGCGGGAAGCAGGCGGCGCAAAATTTCGCGTCGGCGCGAAGGGCGCCGCACTATGCGGGAAAGCGCCGACGGTGCCGTGCCGCAGTGGGCGTGTCGCACCATGTTCATGCCGCGGGCCTCGCGGTCTTGGGTCGATGCGGACACAGATCCGCGAGCGCACAGCGCCAGCAGTCGGGGCTGCGCGCCTTGCACACATAGCGGCCATGCAGGATCAGCCAGTGGTGGGCGTCGTGCAGATAGGCCTCGGGCACCACCTTCATCAGTTTGGCTTCGACTTCCAGCGGCGTTTTCCCCTTCGCCAGCCCGAGGCGGTTGGCGACACGGAAGATGTGCGTATCCACCGCCAGCGTGGGCTGGCCGAAGGCGATGTTGAGCACCACATTGGCCGTCTTGCGGCCCACGCCCGGAAGGGCTTCCAGCGCTTCGCGCGTGTCCGGCACCTGTCCACCGTACTGCTCGGTCAGGATGCGGCTGAGCGCCGCCACGTTCCTGGCCTTGGTGCGGTACAAGCCGATGGTGCGGATATAGGGCGCCACGCCATCCTCCCCCAGCGCAGCCATGGCCTGAGGCGTGGGAGCCGCGGCGAACAGCGCCGGAGTGGCCTTGTTGACGCTGGCGTCGGTGGCCTGGGCCGACAGCACGACGGCAACCAGAAGCTCGAAGGCGTTGCGGTATTGAAGCTCGCTGCGGGGGTTGGGGTTGGCGGCCCGCAGGCGGGAGAACAGGGTTTCGATGTCGGTCTTGTTCATCGCATCCATTGTCGCTGGCGGCCGAACTGCCGCGCGCCATCCTCAGCGCCGGCGTTCAGCCTGGCGCTGGCGGGCGCGTTCCAGCGCGGCGGCGACCACGGCCTGCTTGCGTTGCTGTTCCGCGGTCTTGCTGCCGGACGGCGCGTCGAGCGGCAGCGCGCCGTCCTGCGGGTTTTCCATCTCCCCACCGTGCAAGGGGTTGCGGCGCTCGCGTTTTGCCGGATCCAGCCTTTGCTGGCGCGCCGCATAGCGCTGCCGGGCGGCCTGGGCTTGCGCGGCGCTCCAGGCCGCCCAGCCGGTGCTGCCGGCCAGCGCCTGATCCGGCAGGGGCCGCAGTTCAATGCAGTCCATCGGGCAGGGCGGCAGGCAGAGCTCGCATCCGGTGCACCAGTCGGCCAGCACGCTGTGCATGCGCTTGGGAGCGCCCACGATCGCGTCGACCGGGCAGGCCTGGATGCACAGGGTGCAGCCGATGCACCAGGCCTCGTCGATCACGGCCAGCCGTCGGGGCGCTTCGGTGCCGTGCTCGGGGTTGAGCGGCGTGGGCGTGAGCCCGGTGATCGCCGCGAGCCTGGCGACGCCCTCGGCCCCGCCGGGCGGACATTGGTTGATGCCGGCCTGGCCGGCCGCGATGGCCTGCGCATAGGTGCGGCAATCGGGGTAGCCGCAGCGCGTGCATTGGGTTTGCGGCAGGGCCGCGTCGATGCGTTCGGCCAAGCCGGGCCATCCGGCCTGCGGCATGACGCCGGCAGACCCGGATGCCAAGGCCGATCTTTGTCCGCGCTGTGCGGAAGCGGGCATTCAGGCCGTGCGCCGGCGTTGAGGATTTTGCGCGACGCCTTCGCGGTGGGAAGCGATGAAGTCGCGCACGCGCGGATAGGTGATCTCGCGCCAGCGGCGCCCGGCGAAGATGCCGTAATGTCCCGCGCCGGGTACGGTGAAATGGGTGCTGTCCGCTGCGGGGATGCCGGTGCAGAGATCGTGCGCCGCCTCGGTCTGGCCGGCGCCGGAGATGTCGTCCAGTTCGCCCTCGATGGTCATCAGCGCGGTATCGTGGATGTCCTGCGGGCGCACCGGCCTGCCGTTGACGGCCCAGGTGCCTTGGACGAGAGCGAACTCCTGGAACACGAGGCGGATCGTGTCGAGGTAGTACTCGGCCGGCAGGTCGAGCACGGCGTTGTACTCGTCGTAGAAGCGGCGATGTGCATCGGCGTCATCGGTATCGCCGCGCACCAGGTTGAGGAAGAAGTCGTAGTGCGAGTTGAAGTGCCGATCCGGGTTCATGGCAACGAAGCCGGTGTGCTGCAGGAAGCCGGGATAGACGCGCCTGCCCGCTCCGGGATAGTTCCCCGGCACCCGGTAGATGACGTTGGACTCGAACCATTCGTAGCTCTTGTTCATCGCCAGGTTGTTGACGGCGGTGGGCGATTTGCGCGCATCGATCGGCCCGCCCATCATCACCATGCTGCGCGGCGCGGGCTCTGCGGCCGATGCCATCAAGGAAATCGCGGCCAGGACCGGCACCGTGGGCTGGCACACCGACATCACGTGCACGTCGGGGCCGATGTGGCGGATGAATTCCTGCACATAGTTCACGTAGTCGTCGAGCGAAAACGGGCCATCCTCGGTGGGCACCATGCGCGCGTCCACCCAGTCGGTGATATAGACCTTGTGATGTTGCAGCATGGTGCGCACGGTGTCGCGCAGCAGCGTGGCGTGGTGGCCCGACAGGGGCGCCACGATCAGCACGGTGGGGTCGGATTTGAGCTGCTCGAGCGTCTTGGGATCGTCGCTGAAGCGCTTGAAGCGCAGGAGGCGGCAGAAGGGCTTGTCCATCGCCACCTGCTCCTGGATCGCCACATCGTGGCCGTCCACGCTCACCGTGGTGATGTCGAACGCCGGTTTTTCATAGCTTTTGAGCAGTCGGTGCATCAGCTCATAGCTGGCGGACATGCGCTGCACGCCCGGCGTCTGCGACAGGGGCCAAAGGGGGTTGTTGTAGAACTTGGCGGCGGCCTGCGCGAACTCGGCGAGAGGGCTGAGCATGGCGCGCTGCGATTCATACCAGTCGTAAACCATCTCGATTCCTTGTGCGATGCAACAATTCTAGGCCGGGAATCATGGATTTGTCCGGGATCGGGTCCGTTTGGCCATGCCGGACATGCATTCGCCCGGCACGGCGCAGCCCGCTTCAGCGCATGACCGCCGCCATGGCCTTGGCGACATAGTCGATATTGTGGGTATTGAGCGCAGCCACGCAGATCCGGCCCGTGCTGACGCCGTAGATGCCGTATTCGGCGCGCAGTCGCTCCATTTGCTGCGGAGTCAGGCCCGAGTAGCTGAACATGCCTTTCTGGCGGGTGATGAAGCGCAGGTCGGTTGCCACGCCATGCGCCTTGAGCCGGTCGACCAGGGCTGCGCGCATGCTGCGGATGCGTTCGCGCATGTTCGCCAGCTCCTGTTCCCATTGCGCCCGTAGCGCGGGGGTGGACAGGACGGTGGTCACCACCTGTGCGCCATGCGTGGGCGGATTCGAATAGTTGGTGCGGATCACGCGCTTGAGCTGCGACAGGACCCGGGCGGCCTCTTCCTTGCTCTCGCAGACCACGCTCAAGGCGCCCACGCGCTCGCCGTAGAGCGAAAAGCTCTTGGAGAACGAGGTGGACACGAAAAAGTCCAGGCCGCTGGCGACGAATTGCTGGATCACGGCGCCGTCCTCGGCAATGCCCTCGCCGAAACCTTGATACGCCATATCGAGGAAGGGCACCAAGCCGCGCGCTTGCACGACGGCGATGACTTGCCCCCATTGGGCGGGCGTCAGGTCATAGCCGGTGGGATTGTGGCAACAGGCGTGGAGCACGACCACGGTGCCGGCCTGGGCTTGGTTCAAGGCCGCCAGCATGGCCTCGAACGCGACGCCGCGTGCCGCGGCGTCGTAATAGGGATAGTTGCCGACATCGAAGCCTGCGGATTCGAACAACGCGCGGTGGTTTTCCCAGCTTGGATCGGAAATCAGCACCCGGGCCGACGGATTCAATCGCTTGAGGAAGTCCGCACCGACCTTCAGCCCTCCGGTGCCGCCCAGGGCCTGCACCGTGACCACGCGGCCCGCGCGCAACACTTCGCTGTCGGCGCCGAACACCAGCGACTGCACAGCCTTGTCGTAGGCGGCGATGCCGTCGATCGGGAGATAACCGCGCGGCTTGGGGATCTCGGCCAACACATTCTCGGCCTCCTTCACGCAGGCCAGCAGCGGAAGTTTGCCGTTTTCATCGGTATACACGCCCACGCCCAGATTGACCTTGTTCGGGTTGGGGTCGGCCTGGAACTGTTCATTCAGGCCGAGGATGGGGTCGCGCGGAGCCATGTCCACGCTGGCGAATAGCGATGCACTCATGGGTGTTTGCTTGCTGGGGAAGGTGGTTTGGAGTTTGCCGGCGCAAAATGAACGCTGTGTGCGTCTTTCGCATGCTCTGCCTGACATGATGGGGATTTTAGGCCGCCGCCGGATTTCCGGTCCGAACTTGCCCCGGCCATGTCGCCGACCCGCAACGCCCGCGGATTTTCCCAGAGGACTCCATGCCCAGCCTTGCCATCGTCGAACCCTCCTCGCCGCCGCCGCTGGTGCGCTACGAAGGTTCGCCATTCCAGTTGTATCAACCCTACCCGCCGGCGGGTGATCAGCCCTTGGCCATCGAAAAGCTGGTCGAGGGGGTGCAAGACGGCCTGAGCTTCCAGACCCTGCTCGGCGTGACGGGTTCGGGCAAGACGTTCACCATGGCCAATGTCATCGCGCGTCTGGGGCGTCCGGCCATCGTGTTCGCGCCGAACAAGACCCTGGCGGCCCAGCTCTACAGCGAGTTCCGCGAGTTCTTTCCGAAGAACGCGGTCGAGTACTTCGTCAGCTACTACGACTATTACCAGCCCGAGGCCTACGTGCCGCAACGCGACCTGTTCATCGAGAAGGACAGCGCCATCAACGAACATATCGAGCAGATGCGGCTGAGCGCCACCAAGAGCCTGCTGGAGCGGCGCGACGTGGTGATCGTCGCCACCGTCAGCGCGATCTACGGCATCGGCAACCCGGCCGACTACCACGCCATGATCATGACCATGCGTGTCGGGGACCGCATGGGCCAGCGCGACCTCATCGCCCAGCTCGTGCGCATGCAGTACACGCGCAACGAGATGGAGTTCGGCCGCGGCACCTTCCGCGTGCGGGGCGACCAGATCGACATCTTCCCCGCCGAACACGCCGAACTCGCCATTCGGGTGGAACTGTTCGACGACGAGATCGAGGCGCTCACCCTGTTCGATCCTCTCACCGGCGCTACGCGCCAGAAGATTCCGCGCTTCACCGTCTATCCCAGCAGTCATTACGTCACCCCGCGCGAACGGGTGATGGCCGCGGCGCAGACCATCGAGGTCGAACTGAAGGAGCGTCTGGGAGAGCTCCGGCGCATGGGCAAGCTGGTGGAGGCGCAGCGCCTGGAGCAGCGCACGCGCTTCGACCTGGAGATGCTGACCGAGATCGGCCACTGCAAGGGCATCGAGAACTACACGCGCCATCTCTCCGGCTCGGCGCCGGGCGATCCGCCATCGACCCTGGTGGATTACCTGCCGCCCGACGCGTTGATGTTCCTGGACGAAAGCCATGTGCTGATCGGCCAGTTCAACGGCATGTACAACGGCGACCGCGCGCGCAAGCAGACCCTGGTGGATTACGGCTTTCGCCTGCCCTCGGCGCTGGACAACCGGCCGCTGAAATTCGCCGAGTTCGAGCGCAAGATGCGCCAGGTGGTGTTCGTCTCGGCCACGCCCGCGGCCTACGAACAGGAGCATGCGGACGAGGTGGTGGAGCAGGTCGTTCGCCCGACCGGCCTGGTGGACCCCGAGTTGGAGGTGCGACCGGCCTCGGCCCAGGTCGACGATCTGCTCGGCGAAATCCGCCTGCGCGTGAATGCCGGAGACCGCGTGCTGGTAACCACGCTGACCAAGCGCATGGCCGAGCAGCTCACCGAGTACCTGTCGGACAACGGCGTGAAGGTGCGCTACCTGCACTCCGACATCGACACCGTGGAGCGTGTGGAAATCCTGCGCGATCTGCGCCTGGGACAGTTCGACGTGCTGGTGGGCATCAATCTGCTGCGCGAGGGGCTCGACATTCCCGAGGTGTCGCTGGTGGCGATTCTCGACGCCGACAAGGAAGGCTTCCTGCGTTCCGAGCGCTCACTGATCCAGACCATCGGCCGCGCGGCGCGCAACCTCAACGGCAAGGCCATCCTCTACGCCGACGTCATGACCGAGTCGATGCGCCGCGCCATCGGCGAGACCGAACGCCGGCGCGCCAAGCAGATCGCCCACAACCTGGCCCAGGGCATCACCCCGCGCAGCATCAACAAGCAGGTGCGCGATCTGATCGACGGTGTGTACGATCAATCGGGCGGCAGCGCGCGTGCGAAGGATCGCGCCGACCAGGAATACGCCCGTTTCGAGACCCTGGACGAGAAGGACGTGGCGCGGGAGATCCGGCAGTTGGAGAAGCGCATGGTCGAGCATGCGCGCAATCTCGAATTCGAACAGGCCGCGCGCGCGCGCGACCAGCTCGCCGCGCTGCGCCGTCGTGTCTTCGGCGCCGGTGACGACCACGATCTGGACGCGCAAAGCGCTTGAGACGGTTGCGTCGACTTCACCGACCTTGCCCGCATTTCATTCACGCCTTCAGCCATGACTGCATCGAATTCCGCCCAACGCTATGCCGTGCTGTTTTGCTGCATGGGCAATATCTGCCGCTCCCCCACCGCCGAGGGCGTGTTCCGCGCCGAGGTCGAGCAAGCGGGGTTGGCGGATGTCGTGCGCATCGATTCCGCCGGGACGCACGCCTATCACATCGGCGAGCCGCCCGATGCGCGCAGCCAGCGCCACGCGCTCAAGCGCAACTACGACCTGAGCCGGCAGCGCGCACGCGCGGTTCGCGAGTCCGACTTCGAGGAGTTCGATCTCGTGCTGGCCATGGACTGGGAGAACCTCGCCCTGCTGCAGGAACGCTGTCCCGAAGCCCATAGGCACAAGCTCGGGCTGTTCATGAGCTTCGCCCCCGAGGCGGGAAGCCCCATCGTGCCCGACCCGTATTTCAGCGCCGCGGACGGTTTCGAGCGCGTGCTCGATCTGGTGGAGCACGCCAGCCGTGGTTTGCTGGCTCATGTGCAACAGTGCCTGCAGGCGCAGGACGCGGCATCGCAGGTTTCATAGCCCGGCATCTTCGGCCGGTCGCGCCGCTGCATTGCGAAACGGCGCATGCTCGTGCAGCTCGTCCATATGCTGCTCCAGCGCCAGGTTTTCACGCTGCAGATAGTGTTCGATGGCGGCATTGAATCTCGCATCGGCCAGCCAATGCGCCGAGGTGCAGGGCACCGGCAGCAGGCCGCGCGCCATCTTGTGCGCTCCCTGCGCACCGCCCTCGAAGCGGGTGTAGCCTTGTTCGATGCAGAACTCCAGGGGCTGGTAGTAGCACGCCTCGAAATGCAGGTTGGGCACATGGCGCAAGGCGCCCCAATAGCGCCCGTAGGCATGGCGCAGTTCGGGGTCGAGCAGGATCAGCGAGGCGCCGATCGCCTCGCCATGCTGTTCGGCGATGAGCAGCAAGATGTGCTCGGGCAGGTGACGCCCAATGGCGCGAAAGAAGCCCAGGTTCAGGTAGGGTTGTGAACCGTGCTCCGCATAGGTCTGCCGGTAGCAGCGGATGAAGAAGGCCCAGTCCTCCGGCGTGACTTGCGCCCCCTGCACGCGGCGGAAGCGCACGCCAGCCTGCGTCACCTTGCGCCGTTCCTGCTTCACCTTCTTGCGCTTGTCGTGGTTCATCGCGCCGAGAAAGGCATCGAAATCCACCCACGGCGGGTTCGGCTGCTGCCAGTGGAACTGGACGGTCTGACGTAACAGCAGACCCGTCTGCGCGCACAGTTCGCGCTCCTCGGGAGTCAGGAACAGCAGGTGGAGCGACGACAGGCCGCTGCGCTGGGCAAAGTCCAGCAAAGCCCCGAGCAGCGCCCGCCGCGCCGGTTTGTCGCGTCCAAGCAGTCGCGCTCCGGTCACGGGGGTGAACGGGGTGGCGGCCAGCAGCTTGGGGTAATAAGCCAGGCCGTTGCGTTCGTAGGCGTCGGCCCAGGCCCAGTCGAACACGTACTCACCCATGGAATGGCCCTTGGCATACAGTGCGCAGACGGCGGCCAGTTGACCATCGCCGTCGCGCAGTTGCAGCACCAGGGTTTGCCAGCCGGTTTGCGGCACGGCGCAACCATGCTCCTCCAGCGCCAGCAGGTAGGCATGGCGCTGGAATACGGTGCTTCCGGGCGTGAGCGCGGCGAGCGCATCCCACTGCGCGGCAGGCACTTCGGCCATGCCATCGGCCATCTCAATGCGAAAATCGCTGTCCATGTCTATTCCCATTGCAATCGCGCAGTTCAACGGCACCGTCGGCGACCTGGCGGGAAACAGCCGCGCCATGGCCGCCATGGCGGCACAAGCCTACGCCCAGGGTGCGCGTGTGCTGCTCACACCTGAACTGTCGCTGACCGGCTATCCGCCGGAAGATCTGTTGCTGCGGCCCGCATTTCTGCGTGCGACCGAGGAGGCATTGCACCAGTTGGCGCAAAGCTTGGCGCAGTATCCGGATTTGGCCGTCGTGGTCGGGCATCCGCACGTTCCTGGCGAGCGCGCCGACGTGCGCACCGCGTCGACCCAGCAACCGTTGCGCTGGAACGCCGCTTCGGTGCTGCGGGGCGGCCGGGTGGAGGCAACCTACGGCAAGCTCGAGCTTCCCAACTACCAGGTGTTCGACGAGCGGCGTTATTTTGCTTGCGCCGGGGAGCCTTGCGTGTTCGAGGCGGCCGGTTTGCGCATCGGCATCAACATTTGCGAGGACGCCTGGTTCGCCGAGGCGCCGAGGCGCGCGCGCGCGGCGGGTGCGCAGGTGCTGCTCGTGCTCAATGCATCGCCATTTCATCTGGGCAAGAGCCAGGCGCGCGAGGACATCATGCGCCGGCGCTGCCTGGAAACGGGGATGGCTCTCGTATTCGCCCACGGCGTGGGTGGACAGGATGAACTGGTCTTCGACGGCGGCTCGTTCGTGATGGACGCCCAGGGTCAGGTGCTGGCACGCGCGCCGCAGTTCGAGCAATGCCTGCTGGTGGCGGGTTTCGACGCCCACGGCGCGCCGCAGGCGGGTCTGCGCGCCGAGATCCAGCCGCTTCCGGTCCAAGCCTGGGATGCCCTGGTGACCGGCACCCGCGACTACGTGAACAAGAACGGCTTCCCGGGAGTGCTCATCGGCCTGTCCGGCGGGGTGGATTCGGCGCTGGTGCTGGCTGTCGCGGTGGATGCGCTGGGGTCTGAGCGCGTGCGCACGGTGATGATGCCTTCGCCTTACACGGCCGACATCTCCTGGCTGGATGCGCGCGAGATGGCCCAGGGCCTGGGTGTGCGGCACGACGAGCTTTCCATCACGCCCATGTTCGACGCCTTTCGCGCCAGCCTGGACCCGTTGTTGACCGCGCGCGAGGGCGATACGACCGAGGAGAACCTGCAATCGCGCATACGCGGCACATTGCTCATGGCGCTGTCGAACAACACCGGCTGGATGGTGCTGACCACCGGTAACAAGAGCGAGATGGCCACCGGCTACGCCACGCTCTACGGCGACATGGCCGGGGGCTTCGCCGTGATCAAGGACGTGCGCAAGACCCTGGTGTGGGAACTGGCCCGCTGGCGCAATGCGCAGGCTCTGCTGCGCGGCAAGCCGGCGGTCATTCCCGAGCGCATCATCACGCGCGCCCCTTCGGCGGAATTGCGGCCCGACCAGACCGACCAGGACAGCCTGCCGCCTTATCCGGTGCTGGATGCCATCCTGGAGCGCTATATGGAAAACGACCAGAGTCCCGAGGAACTGCTCGCGGCCGGGCTGGACCCCGCGGCCGTGGCCCAGGTGCTGCGCCTGATCAAGCTCAACGAGTACAAGCGCCGTCAGGCGCCCCCTGGCGTGCGTATCACGCACCGCGCTTTCGGCCGCGATTGGCGCTATCCCATCACCTCGCGCTGGCTGGAGGGCGTCGAGACCAAGCCATCTGCCGCGCAAGGTCAGGGCTGAATCAGTTAAGCTAAAAAACCAGAACCCGACCGATCGACTTCAGGGACATTGACGAGGACACCCATGAAAAAAATCACCGCCATCATCAAACCCTTCAAGCTCGACGAAGTGCGCGAGGCGCTGGCCGAGGTCGGCGTGACGGGCCTGACCGTGACCGAGGTCAAGGGCTTCGGCCGGCAGAAGGGGCATACCGAGCTCTAC
>MLJW01000256.1_pt1 | contig 36736 bp, 38 predicted proteins | sample 888231 | NCBI WGS metagenome assembly MLJW01 (sample SAMN05788063, study PRJNA343431) | mine drainage metagenome | isolation source: sample collected from the inflow into an acid mine drainage treatment plant... | place: Germany: Lusatia, lignite mining district
GGCCACGGCCGCACAACTGCCGCGACCGATGTCGCCGAGCACGCCGGCGTGCTCGATGCGCTCAGCCGGCGGCGCCGCCAGCGCGCGCTGCTCGACCAGTTCGAGCAACTTGAGCGCATGCGCCGGCAGCGCCAGCTCGAGCTCGATGCCGCGCCCTCCCCAGTCGCGCAGCGCTGCGGCGAGCACGCAGGCCCCGGCGCTGTCGAGCGACCAGTCGGCGTCGCCCCGCAGCCGCAGCCGCTGACACGCGTCGGGCGCGCGCAGCGCCGGCGCCTGCGCCAGCCCGTGCACGGTCCACTCGCCGCGCAGCGTCAGCTCGGCGTGCTGGGTACCGCTCCACGAAGCGTCGGCCGCACTCATCACCGGGCTCGCGTCGCGCGTCAACCCTGCGTCGCCGGCGTGGCGCGCAGCACTTCGTCCAGCGTCGTCGTGCCGTCGGCGACCTTCAGCGCGCCGGCCAGCCGCAGCGGGCGCATGCCGTCCTTCAGCGCCTGCTGGCGCAGCCGTTCGACGTCGGCTCCGGCGCTGAGCAGCTGGCGCATCGATGAGCTCACCGCGAGCAGCTCGTACAGCCCGGTGCGTCCGAGATAACCGGTGTTGCGGCATTCGGCACAGCCCACCGCGCGGTACGCGGCGACCCGCGCGTTCGGTTTCCACGGCGCCACCGCCTGCTCGAACAGCCGCTCGTCGAACTCGGCATCGGGCTGCTTGCAGTGCGGGCACAGCACCCGCACCAGCCGTTGCGCGAGCACGCCCAGCAGTGTGGCCGAAATCAGGTAAGGCGCCACGCCGAGCTCGAGCAGCCGGGTGACGCTGCCAGCCGCGTCGTTGGTGTGCAAGGTCGACAGCACCAGATGGCCGGTGAGCGCCGCCTGCACCGCCATTTCGGCGGTGTCCCGGTCGCGGATTTCACCGACCATGATGATGTCGGGATCCTGCCGCATCAGCGCGCGCAGCCCTTCGGCGAAACCGAGCTCGAGGCCCGACTGCACCTGCATCTGGTTGAACGTCGACTCGACCATCTCGATCGGGTCCTCGACGGTGCAGACGTTGACCTCGTCGGTGGCCAGGCGCTTGAGTGTCGAGTACAGCGTCGTCGTCTTGCCGCTGCCGGTCGGCCCGGTGACCAGCACGATGCCGTGCGCGCGCTGCGTCAGCTCGCCCCACAGCGCCGCCTCGGCGGCCGGGAAGCCCAGGGCCGCGGTGTCGCGCAGCACCACGTCCGGGTCGAAGATGCGCATCACCAGCTTCTCGCCGAACGCCGTGGGCAGCGTCGACAGCCGCAGCTCGATCTCGTCGCCGCCGGGGCGGCGCGTCTTGATGCGTCCGTCCTGCGGACGGCGCTTCTCGACCACGTCCATGCGCCCGAGCAGCTTGATGCGGCTGGTCATCGCGCCGAGCACCGCCGACGGTACCTGGTAGACCGTGTGCAGCAGCCCGTCGATGCGCAGCCGGATCACGCCGAGCTCGCGCCGCGGCTCGAGGTGGATGTCCGACGCGCGCTGCTCGAACGCGTACTGCCACAGCCAGTCGACGACCTGCACGACGCCGGCGTCGTTGGCGTCGAGCGCGCGTCCGCTGCGGCCGAGCTCGACGAGCTGCTCGAACTGGTTGGCGGCGGCGCCTTGCGCGCCGCGTTTTTGCGCCTGGCGCACCGACCGCGCCAGGTTGAAGAACTCGACCGTGTAACGTGCGATATCGACCGGGTTGGCGACGACGACCGCGATGTTCCGCCGCAGCATGCGCTCGAGCTCGGCGACCCAGCCCAGCGCGAACGGCTCGGCGGTGGCGACGGTCACGCTGACCGCGTCGGCCGCCACCGGCAGGATGCGGTGGCGCTGCGCATAACTGAGCGAGAACAGATCGCCGATGCGACCGATCTCGACCTTCAGCGGGTCGATGCGCAGCAGCGGCAGTCCGGCGCGACGCGCCAGCCAGGCGCTGAGCGCGTCGAGGTCGAGGCTGCCGCCGTCGCGGCGCGGCAGCGCCGCCAGCGCGATCTTCTCCAGCGCATGGCGCCCTTGCGCCGCGTGCGCGCAACGGTCCAGCCCCTGGCTCAAGGCCGCGTCGTCGATCAAGCCGTCGTCGTGCAGGCCGCGCAGCAGTTCGCGCCAGTCGAGCGCGCCGCCGCGCGGCGGCAGGGAGGCTGGAGTGCGGTCGCCGTGCATGCGCGCAGTGTAGGGCCGGCGCCGCGTCTCAGCGCACGATCAAGCCGCAGCTCACGAACGCTTCACGCCACGCGGCGAGCTTGCGCTCGAAACTCCACGACGCGTTGGCCGGGCTGCTCGACGGCAGCCGCCAGACCTGCGCCGCCAAGCCGCGGGTGCGCGCCAGGAAACGCGCCGACGCGCCGCCGTTGTGCGCGATGCCGCGAAGTTGCGGCAGTGTGGCGACCAGGCCGGCGAGGTCATTGGGCTCGCCGGCGGTGATCGCCGCGTCGAGGCTGCCCTCGCGCCGGCACGCGGCGTAGACGTCCCAGATGCCGACGCCGCGGCGCAGCACCGCATCGACACGCGCCGCGTAAGGCAGTGCCGGCAGGTTGAGGTCGAACAGCGCGCCCAGCAGCGGCCAGAACTGGTTGCGCGGGTGCGCGTAGTACTGCCCGGCGTTCAGCGACGCGACGCTGGGGAAGCTGCCCAGCAGCAGCAGGCGCGTCTCGGCGCAAGTCAGCGGCGCCAGCCCGATGCGGCGCGGCGCGGCGCAGCTCGCCGCGCAAGACAGAGAAAGCGGTGCATTCACGGTCGCCCCAGCATAGCGCAGGACCGCGGCCGCGCCGCCGGTGTTGTACACTTCGGCGCCAGCGCGGGTGTAGTTCAATGGTAGAACGGCAGCTTCCCAAGCTTCATACGAGGGTTCGATTCCCTTCACCCGCTCCAGATTTCCGCTCGCAGCCCCCTCCCGATGCCAGACCGCGAAACCACCGCGCCGCGCCGTGGCGTGCGCAGCTTCGTGCTGCGTACCGGCCGCACGACCACCGGCCAGAGCCGGGCGCTGAACGAACTCGGCCCGCGGCTGATCGTCCCCTATTCGGCGCAAGGCGTCCAGGGTTTCGATTGGGACGCCACCTTCGGCCGCCACGCGCCGCGCGTGCTCGAAATCGGCTTCGGCATGGGCGAGGCCACCGCGCAGATCGCCGCGGCAGCGCCCGAGCGCGACTTCATCGCGGTCGAAGTGCACACGCCAGGCGTCGGTGCGCTGCTGCTGCGCGTCGAGCAGGCCGCGTTGAGCAATCTGCGCATCGTGCAGCACGACGCCGTCGAGGTGCTGCGCGACATGGTCGCACCGCAGTCGCTGGCCGCGGTGCACATCTTCTTTCCCGACCCCTGGCACAAGAAGCGCCACCACAAGCGCCGGCTGGTGCAGCCGGCACTGGCCGAGCTCGTCGCCAGCCGTCTCGAGCCCGGCGGCGTGCTGCACTGCGCGACCGACTGGGAGCCTTACGCGCAGCAGATGCTCGAGGTGCTCGGCGCCTGCCCGTTGCTGCACAACACGGTGCAGGACTACGCGCCGCGCCCGCCGAGCCGCCCGTTGAGCAAGTTCGAGGCGCGCGGCCTGCGCCTGGGCCACGGCGTGCGCGACCTCGTGTTCAGCCGCCGCTGAGCTTCGACGGCGGCGCCGGCGCGAGCCCGCTCAGCCGCCGAGCAGTCCGCTCAGGCCGCCGTACACGCCCAGCGCCGACGTCGCGATGACGACGGCCAGCACCACGCCGAGGTAGACGCCGCGCGGACGGTGTTCGGCGGGGAGCGCCTTCAGCGCCAGCGCGACGAGGAAGCCGAGCACCAGCGGCAGCAGCAGCGCGTTCATCACTTCGACGCCGACCGACAGCGCGACCAGGTCGGGCGCCAGCGCGACGATCAGCGCGCCGCCGATCACGCCGACGCTGAACACGACGTAGAACCACGGTGCCTCCAGCGGATGGTGCTCGAGCGAATGCTTGTAGCCGGTGACTTCGCCGAAACCCCAGGCGGCGGCCAGCGCAACGACGATCGCCGCGACCATCGCCGCGCCGAGCAGCCCGAGGCCGAACAGCGTGCGCCCGAGCAGCGGCCCGAGGAACGGTGTCAACGCCTGCGCGACCTGACCGACGGTGTTCAGCGGCGGGCTGCGGTGACCGGCCCACAGCGTCGCCGCGGCGACGATCAGCACCGCGGCCATCACGATCTGCGTCAGCAGCGCGCCCATCGCGGTATCCCAGCGCGCCGCCGTGTACTGCTCCGGCTGCAGCCCCTTGTCGGCCACCGCCGACTGCTGATAGAAGACCATCCACGGCATGATGACCGCACCGATGTTGGCCGCGACCAGGTACCAGTAGCCGTGGTCGTGCAGCGGCACGTCGAACAAGCCGTGCCACAGCGCGCCGCCGTGCACCGGGGCGCGCAGCGCCACGCCGATGAACACCAGCTCGAACAGGCCCAGCGCGATCGCGACGCGCTCGACACGCCGATAGCTGCCGGTCCACACGATCAGCAGCAGGAAGCCGGCGGCCAGGCTCAGGCTGACGCCGCGGCCGATGCCGAACAGCTCGGCGACCCCGGCCACGCCGGAGAACTCGGTGAGCAAGGCGCCGACCGTCGCGACCGCCAGACCGCCGACCGAGACCCAGGCCCATCCGGCGCCGAAGCATTCGCGAATCAGCTCGCCGTGGCCCTTGCCGGTGAAGATGCCCAGGCGCACGGTCAGCTCCTGCACGACGAACAGGATGGGCACGAGCGCCAGCTGCAGCGCGAGCAACCGGTAGCCCCATTGCGCGCCGCTTTGCGCGGCGGTCAGCACGCTGCCGACGTCGGTGTCGGCGAGCATCACGACGAGGCCGGGGCCGAGCACGGCGAGGAAGGTGCGCCAGCGCGTCGCCGGCGGCAGCGACGCGGCCAGCGCGGCGCCCGGACGGGAATTCATCGAAGTTTCCGTGGTGGTTTGATGCGATTAATGATAATCGTTCTTGATATCGACCGATCGCGGGTTACGTCGGGTTACCTTCGGTTTTCGATCTGACGCAAGAACGCGTGCATCGGCCGCGAAGCGCCGCGGCCAGCCGCTAGAATCTGGGCCTTTCGATCGCCTGGCGTACAGACATGGATTTCGAACAAGCCCGCTTCAACATGATCGAGCAGCAAGTGCGCCCGTGGGACGTGCTCGCTGCGGACGTCCTCGACCTGCTCGGCGCGGTCAAGCGCGAGGACTTCGTGCCGGCCGCGTACCGCAACCTGGCGTTCACCGATATGGAGATTCCGCTGCCGTGCGGCGAATCGATGCTGGCGCCCCGGGTCGAGGCCCGTCTGCTGCAGGAGCTCGCACTGCGCAAGCACGAGACGGTGCTCGAGATCGGCACCGGCAGCGGCTTCGTCGCCGCGTTGCTCGGCCATAGCGCCGCGCAGGTGACGACGGTCGAGATCCATCCGGAACTGGCCGACGCGGCGCAGGCGCGGCTGCGCCACGCCGGCGTGCTCAACGCGACGGTGCGCTGCCTCGACGCTTCGCGCGAGCTGCCCCCCGGCGAGTTCGACGCGATCCTGCTGTCGGGCTCGGTGGCGCAGATTCCCGACGCGCTGGTGGCGCGGCTGAAGGTCGGCGGCCGGCTGTGCGCGATCGTCGGCGACGCGCCGATGATGCGTGCGCAACGGCTGACGCGCCTCGGCGCCAGCGACAGCAAGGTCGTCGACCTGTTCGACACCGTCGCGCCGCGCCTGCACGGCTTCGCCGAGACGCCGCGCTTCCGCTTCTGAAGGATCGAACGATGATCGAACAGTTCACCGTCGCCGAATTGGCCGACATGCTCGAAAACCGTCCCGATCAACTCGCACAGTGGCAGATCGTCGACGTGCGCGAGCCCTGGGAACTCGAGCGCGCGTCGATCCGCCACCCGGCGTTCAGCTGCAGCGCGATTCCGATGGCGACGATTCCGCTGCGCAGCGGCGAGATCGCGCGCGACCGCAAGGTGCTGGTGATGTGCCGCAGCGGCGGCCGCAGCATGCAGGTGGCGAACTTCCTCGCGCAAAACGGCTTCACGCAGGTCTACAACCTGCAGGGCGGCATCACCGCCTGGTCGCGCGAAATCGACCCGGGCGTTCCGACGTATTGAATCAGCGCCGCGGCAGGTGGCGGCCGACCCAGTCTGCGTGCGCCGCCGCCGCGCCACGATGCGCGGCACTGAACGCCAGCGCGGCTTTCTGCGCGGCCACGCGCTGCGTCGCGTCGTCGAGCCAGTCCTGCAGCGCGCGCCACACCGCGGCGGCGTCGTCGACCTGACGCAGCGCGCCTGCAGCCGCGGCCTGCTCGGCGGCCTGCGCGAAGTTGAAGGTGTGCGGTCCCATCACGACCGGGCAGCCTTCGGCGCAGGCCTCGATCAGGTTCTGCCCGCCCAAGGGCAGCAGGCTGCCGCCGACGAAGGCGGCGTCGGCCATCGCGAAATACGCGGCCATTTCGCCTAGGCTGTCGCCCAGCCACAGCTCGGTGTCGGGCCGTGGCGCGCCCTCGCTGCGCCGGGCCAGCCGAAGACCGTGCTCCTGCGCGATGCGCGCGACGTCGTCGAAGCGCGGCGGATGGCGCGGCACCAGCACGACGAGCACGCGCGCGCGCAGTGACGGCGGCATCGCATCGAGCAGCAGCGCCTCCTCGGCGACACCCTGCTGCTCGCGCGTCGACGCCAGCAGCAGCACCGGGCGCGCCGCCGCCGCGCGCCAGGCGAGTCCCAGCGCGTGCAGGCGCGCGTCGCCGGGACGGTCGAATTTCAGGTTGCCGGCGACAATGGTGTCGCGCACGCCCAGCGCGCGCAGCCGCGCCGCATCGTCGGCGGTCTGCGCCGCCGCGCTGCTGATCGCGCCGAACGCGGCCTGCGCCAGCCGCGGCCAGCGCGACCAGCGCGCCGCGCTGCGCGGCGACAGCCGCGCGTTGGCCAGCAGCAGCGGCACGCGCTGCTCGGCGCAGATCGACAGCAGGTTGGGCCAGATCTCGGTTTCCATCAAGACGCCCAGCGTCGGCCGATAGCGGCGCAGGAATCGACGCAGCGCCCCGGGCAGATCGTAGGGCAGCCACAGCTGCAGGTCGCCATCGCGCAGCAGGCCGTGCCCGGCTTCGCGTCCGCTGGCGGTCATATGGGTGAGCAGCATGCGCATGCCGGGATAAGCCTGGCGCAACGCGTCGAGCAGGGGTGCGGCGGCGCGGGTCTCGCCCAACGACACCGCGTGCACCCAGACCAGCGGCGCGGCGTCATCGCCGCGGCTCGGCGCGTTTCGGTACAGCCCGAGCCGCTCGCCCAGATGGGTACGGTACAGCGGCTCGCGCCGGCCACGCCACCACAACCGCGCCAGCGCCAGCGGCAGCAGCGCGCGCCACGCCAGCGTGTAAAGCGTCAGCGCCCAGCTCGGCGGCCGGCGCGGCGTCATCGCGCCTCCGCGGCGAGCACGTCGCGCACCGCATCGAGCACCGCAGCCGGCGACGGCGGCGCGCCGTCGTCGCCCAGGCAGCGCCACGGCGCCGCCGACTCGAACTCGACGCTGTGCGGCGACGAGCCGGCGTGAATCGCCACCGCCGGCGTGCCGACCGCCGCCCCCAGATACAGCAGCCCGGTATCGACGCCGACAACCAGCGCCGCCGCGCGCAGCACGCGCATCCACGCGTCGAGCGCGAAGGCCTGCGGCGCCAGGCACGCCACGCCGGCGCCGCAGCGCGCGTCGACCGCGCGCTGCAGCCGCTGGGCGCGCTCGCGCTCGGCCGCACTGCCCCAAGCGAATACGCTGCGCAGGCCCCGCGCGTGCAAGGCCGCGGCCAGCTCGATCCAGTGCGCCTCGTCCCACAGCTTGCGCGGCTTGGCCGTCGCGCTCAGCAGCACCGCGTAAGCGCCCTCGCCGACCCAGTCCGGATGATCGGCGTCGATCTGCAGCCCGTAACGTGGCGCACCTTGCGGCGTGTAGCGCATGGCCCACGCGGCCAGCTCACGGCAGCGCGGCACCGCGGCTTCGGTACGCCCGCGCGACGAACGCATGCGCCGCGTGTAGAACAGCGCCGCCAACGGCTCGCGCGCGCTGGCCCACGACAAGCCGACGTGCTCGCCGCGCGCCAGCCGCGCCACCGCGGCGCTCTTGACCAGACCCTGCAGATCGATGACCGCGTCGTAGCGCGCACCGCGCAGCTGGGCCAGCATCGCGCGCCACTGCTGCCGCGTGGCCGCCGCGCACGGGCTGCGGCGCCAGCGGCGCAGCGCCAGTTCAATGACGCGGTCGACGCCCGGGTGCGCACGCACCAGCGGCGCATACGCTTCCTCGACCAGCCAGTCGACCGTCACCCCGGCGAACGCGGCGTGGAGGTCGGCGACGACCGGCAAGGCGTGCACCACGTCGCCCATCGAGCTGGTCTTGACCAGCAGCACGCGCCGCGGCGCACCGACTTCGGAGCCCACCGTCGCGGTCTTCAGAACGGCAGCCGCAGGCTGGGGTCGAGGCCGTGCAGCGCGGCGCGGAATTCACCCTGGATGCGCTGCACCGCGGCCTCGTCGTGGCCTTCGAAACGCAGCACCACGCACGGCGTGGTGTTCGACGGCCGCGCCAGGCCGAAGCCGTCGGCGTACTCGGCACGCACGCCGTCGAGCGTATGCACCTGCAGCGCGCCGGGAAAGCGCGCTTCGCGCTGCAAGCGCGCGCACAGCGCGAACTGCTCGCCCTCGGCGGTGGCCAGCTTGAGCTCGGGGGTGGCCACCGCGTCGGGCAGCGCACGCAGTTCGGCTTCCGGATCGGCCACGCGCGACAGCAGTTCGAGCAGGCGCGCGGCGCCGTATTGCGCGTCGTCGAAGCCGTACCAGCGATCCTTGAAGAAGATGTGGCCGCTCATTTCGCCGGCCAGCGGAGCGCCGACCTCCTTCATCCGCGCCTTGATCAGCGAATGCCCGGTACGCCACATCATCGGCTCGCCGCCGTGATCGCGCACCCACGGCGCCAGGTTCGCGGTGCACTTGACGTCGAACAGGATGGGGGCGCCGGGGTGGCGGCGCAGCACGTCGGCGGCGTACAGCATCAGCTGGCGGTCGGGCCAGATCACGTCGCCGTGCTTGGTGACGACGCCCAGGCGGTCGCCGTCGCCGTCGAACGCCAGGCCGATCTCGGCGTCGGTGTCGCGCAGCACACGCTGCAGGTCCTCGAGGTTGTGCGGGTCGGCCGGATCGGGGTGATGGTTGGGGAAGCTGCCGTCGACCTCGCAGAACAGCTCGAGCACCTCGCAGCCGAGCATGCGCAGCAGCCGCGGCGCGAACGCGCCGGCGACGCCGTTGCCGCAGTCGACCGCGACCTTCAGCGGCCGCGCCAGCTTGACGTCGTCGACGATGCGCTGCAGGTAAGGCTCGACGACGCTGGCCTGGCGCAGCGCGCCGGCGCCTTCGGCATAGGCCTCGCGGCGTGTGAGCTCGAGCAGTGCGCCGATGTCCTCGCCGTGCAGCGCGTCGCCGTCGAGCACCATTTTCAGGCCGTTGTATTCGGGCGGGTTGTGGCTGCCGGTGATCTGGATGCCGCTGCGCACGTCGCCGGTGGCGCATGCGTAGTACAGCATCGGGGTGGCGTTCATGCCGAGGTCGACGACGTCGAGCCCGCCGGCGCGCAGCCCCGCGGTCAGCGCGGCGGCCAGGGTCGGGCCCGAGTCGCGGCCGTCGCGGCTGATGCACACGGCCTGCTGGCCGCGCTGACGCGCCAGCGTCGCGAACGCGCGGCCGATGTGCTCGCACGCCTGCGTCGTCAGGCTGCGGCCGACCACACCGCGGATGTCGTAGGCCTTGAAGATTCCGGGATCGAGTTGCGCCATCGTTGTCTATAGGTGGGTCGTCCGTGCACGGACCGGGCATGGCCGCACCGCGGCGCGACAGCCCGCTATTCTATGGAGCCATGGCAACCTATCTGATCGGCGACCTGCAGGGCTGCGACGACGCGCTGGCGCGACTGCTCGACGCCCTGCACTTCGACCCCGCGCGAGACCGCATCATCGTGCTCGGCGACGCGGTCAACCGCGGACCGCAATCGCTGCCGGTGCTGCGCCGTCTGATCGCGCTGGGCGCCAGCGCGCAGACGCTGCTGGGCAACCACGACCTGCACCTGCTGGCGGTCGCGCACGGCGTGCGCCGCGCCCATCGCAGCGACACGCTGCAGCCCATACTCGACGCGCCCGACCGCGACGAGCTGCTCGACTGGGTGCGGCGGCGCCCGCTGGCGCTGTTCGAACGCGGCTGGCTGCTGGTGCACGCCGGCGTGCTGCCGCAGTGGAGCGTGGCGCAGACGCTGCAACTGGCCGACGAAGTGCAGCAGCAGTTGCGCGGCGGCGACGTCGGCGGTTTCCTGAGCGAGCTGTTCGGCAACGAACCCGACGCCTGGGACGACGCGCTGCAGGGTGCGGCGCGCTGGCGCCTCGTCGTCAACGCGTTGACGCGGGCACGCTTCATCGACCTGCGCGACGGCCGCGCCCGGCTCGACTTCCACGTCAAGCAAGACGGCGCCAAGGCACCGCCCGGGCTGCTGCCGTGGTTCGCGGTGCCCGGGCGTGCCAGCGCGGGAACGCCGATCGCGTTCGGTCACTGGTCGACGCTGGGCCTGCACTGGAGCAGCGGCGCGCTGTGCCTGGACAGCGGCTGCCTGTGGGGCGGCTCGCTCAGCGCCGTCGAACTGGCCGACGCCCCCGTGCGCTGGCTGCGCGTACACGCGCAACCCTGCGCCAGGCAGCGCGAACCCCTAGGCTTCCGCAACGATTGAGCCATCTTCCTTGGCGATCGGTTGATTTTCGTGTAGACTGCTTGTTTTGCTTCGTCATAGAAATTTCTGGAGTGCGCGATGGCACGCGTCTGTCAAATTACTGGCAAGAGTCCGATGGTGGGCAACAATGTTTCCCACGCGAACAACAAAACCAAGCGTCGCTTCCTGCCCAACCTGCAGTACCGAAGGATCTGGGTCGAAAGCGAGAACCGTTTCGTGCGTCTGCGCATTTCGAACGCGGGTCTGCGTCTGATCGACAAGGTCGGCATCGATGCCGTGCTGGCCGATCTGCGTGCGCGCGGCGAAGCCTGACGTTCGACTTCCACAGGAGAGCTAAGCCATGGCAGCCAAAGGCGGACGTGAGAAGATCAAGCTGGAGTCGACTGCCGGCACCGGCCACTTCTACACCACGACGAAGAACAAGCGCATCCAACCGGAAAAGATGGAAATCATGAAGTTCGATCCGGTTGTGCGCAAGCACGTGTCGTACAAGGAAACCAAGATCAAGTGACAACGGCGGCCTCCGCGGCCCCTGCTGTCCGACAAGAACCCGCCGCGACCCGGCGGGTTTTTTGTTGTCCGTCACGGCGTCGGGAACGGACGAAAAAGGAAATCGGCATAGGGGGCGGCTCATGAGAGCCGCGCCCCTGCCACACCACCCGGCGTGCGGGTCCGCACCGGGCGGTTCGCGGGCTTGAGGTCAGCAGAGGCGAGGCAGTCCCAGGGCGTCGAAGTAAGCCAGGTTCAGCACGGCGTTGAGCAGCATGCCGCTGTTGCGCCACCAGCAGCGCGAGTTGGCCGCCACCCTACGGGCGATGGCCGCCGTCGCGCCCAGGCGGCGCAATTCGCGGTGGATGGTCGAGCCGCGCTTCCACTGCTTGAGCTGTATCGACCGCAGGCGGTGGCGCAGCCATTCATCCAGCTCGCGCCAGACGCGTGGCGTTTGCGCCAACCCGAAGTAGGCTTTCCAGCCCAGCAGATACACGCGAAGCCGCTCGACAACCTGGGCCATGCTGCGGCCTCCCGAACGGCGGGTCAGTTCCCTCACCCGCTGCTTGAAGGCCAGCAGCGCCTTGGCTGCGACCTTGCGCTGCACGCCGCCCTTGCCGAACCAGAAGCTGTAGCCGAGGAACTTGCGTCCCGCGACACCAGCCACCGCGCTCTTGGCCTCGTTGACCGCCAGCTTCAGTTTCCCGTAGAGCCGGCGCAGCAGCGCCATCACCCGCTCGCCCGCACAGCGACTGCGTACATACACGTTGCAGTCGTCGGCGTAGCGCACGAAGCAGTGGCCCCGTCGCTCCAGTTCCCGGTCCACCTCGTCGAGCAGCACGTTGGCCAGCAGCGGCGACAGCGGCCCGCCCTGCGGCGTTCCCTGATAACGCTGCTGTGCCACCCCGTCCACCATGATGCCGCTGTCCAGGTACGCCCGAACCAGCCGCAGTACGGCCGGGTCGTCAACGCGCCGGCGCAGACGGTCCATCAGGATGTCGTGGTTGACCCGGTCGAAGAACTTCTCCAGGTCCACGTCGACCACGATCCGCCGCCCCGATTGAACGTACCCCTGCGCGGCCAGGACCGCATCATGGGCACGCCGCCCCGGGCGGAAGCCGTAGCTGTGCTCGCTGAAGGTCGGATCGAGCAGCGGCTGCGGCACCTGCAGCAGTGCCTGCTGGATCAGGCGGTCCGTCACCGTCGGGATGCCAAGCTCGCGCTCGCCTCCGTCAGGCTTCGGGATCGATACCCTGCGCACCGGCGCTGGCCGGTACTTGCCCTGCCGCAGTCGTTCGCGGATCGCCGGCCACTCGGTCTTGAGCAGCGCGGCCGCCTGGTCAATGTCCAGTCCGTCCACGCCCGCCGCGCCCTTGTTGGCCCGCACCCGCTTCCACGCTCGCTGCAGGTTCTCTCGCGTCAGCGCTGCTTGCAGCAGCACCGACCCCGTGCCCCGGTGTTCATGGCGCGGGCCTCGGGTTTCGTCGCTGGCAGGCTCGCGCGCGGCTTCACCGCCCGCAGCCCCCGCCCGCCCGGCTCGCACCGGCATCTGACGCATGACCCTCGACATCGCCATGTCCTCAAGCACTCGTTCGCGTTCGGCCCTTCGCCCCGTGACGGCGACTACTACGGCCTCGGCTGACTTCCCGCTTGCGGCTCATCGCCGTCGCCCTTTCAGGCATGAGGCGGGATCTCCCATTGGGTAAGAACGCACTCCTTCATCGCACGACCGCCGGATCTACGCCGCTCCGCCTTGGTCACGAGAGCTTCGCGGTTTCGTGCCCGCTCGCCCTGCTCGGCAGCGCCTTCTATCCGATTCTTGTTCATCGGCCCGCGATTTACGCTCCACGCTTCCTCCCCACGCTCGGTCGCCCTCGCGCAGTTGCGCTTCGCTTCACTCGCCATGACCAGCTTGTGGCGGGACTTGCACCCGCAGGAGTGCGCCCGTGCCGGGCGCACACAAAAAAAAGAGCCAGCTTGCGCTGGCCCTTCAGATCGGCCGGCGGGGCAGGCCCCGCCGAATCCGACGATTACTTGCTGGCGGCGCTGGCCGGAGCGGCCGGAGCCGAAGCGGCGGCACCCGAAGCCGCGGCAGCGGCCGGAGCAGCGGTCGACGCGGCAGCAGCCGGCTTCGACGCGGCAGCCGACGCGGCCGGCGCGGCGGCCGAAGCCGGCGCCGAGGCTGCGGGCGCGGCTTCTTCCTTCTTGCCGCAGGCGCCCAGCGCGAGCGCCGCGATCACGGAAGCCAACAGAAGCGACTTTTTCATTTGTGTCCTCAAAGGGTCAGATCGGTAGAACTATTGCGAGGTAGAAATCGGGGGATTTCTGGAATTTTTTACGCCACGAAATCGCCCAGCTGCCAAATGGCGCTTAGGCTATCCGCGGAGATGTAGTATAGCTCTTGGCCAATCGCGCAACGTAGAGCGTCAAGTAGGACGATCCTTGTGTTGCGCAAAGATCACAAACCCAGCGTATAAGCCGCAAAAGCCGGGTGCGAGCGCTCCCATGCCGCGTCCCATCGCTGCGTCGCCGCCAGCCACGCTGCACCTCGACAAATGAACCCGGCGCGACCGTGCTCGACGGCCTTCGCGACGACTCCATCGTGCGCCAGCAGCAGCCCTTCGGCCGGCTCGTCGACCCCGTCGGGAAGCTCACGGCACTCGATCAGGTGGGCGAACCGGGCACGCCAGTCGACGAAACGCGGCGCGGTGCGTATCAGCCCGTCGTAACGGCGAGCGAGCATGCGCAGACAAGGCTGACGCCGCGTCAGCGCCCAGGCCTCGAGTGCTGCGACCACCGCCGCCTCGTGCAAGGGCCAGTCGGCGTAGTCGGCGCTGTACAGGCAGCAGCTCGTGCCGGGGTCGGCGAGGCGTTCGCGCAGCGCCTGCTGCCAGGCCTCGCGCCCGGCGGGCAGCGCCTCGATGTCGGTGGCGGCCATCTCAATCCTGCGCGTGTGCCCAGCCCTGTGCGCACCATTCGAGCAGCAGCTCGCGCAGCGCGTCGCCGGCGGCGGCCCATTCGGCCGCGTCGAGCGTGCGGCGGTCGGCCAGTCGGCGCAGCAGCCGTTCGCGCCCGTGCGCCGCGTCGACGCGCTCGCCGTTGATCATCACCGCGTCGGCGGTGTAGAGCATACGGCTGCGCCGATCCAGCCGCAGCCCGCCGCGGCGCAGCGCGCGCCGCAGCTGCGCCGGCGGCGTGGCGTCGGCGTCGAACCAGACCTGGCTTTTCGGTTCGGTCAGGATTTCACCCAGCGCGTCGGCGAATACGCGGCGCCCGGGGCGCAGGCGCTCGAACGCGCGCTGCAGGAAATCGACCATGTCGTCGGGTAGCCGCGCCGGATGCGCGGCGACCTTGGCGTCGACGCGGCCGCGGTCGCTGTAGCGCGCGCCGCCCGGCTGCTCGTCGGCCAGCTTCCACAGCAGCTGGCGCATCAGCTCGCCGGCCGGCGGCGCGCGGAAGCCGACCGAATACGTCATGCACGCTCCGACCGCGACGCCGTCGTGGCCCCAGCCCGGCGGCAGGTACAGCAGGTCGCCGGGTTCGACGACGACGTCCATGTCGGGTTCGAAATGGCGCAGCAGCTTCAAGGCCTGGCCCGAGCGCATGCTGGTATCGCGCACCGGGCCGAGCCGCCAGCGGCGCCGCCCTTGCGCCTGCAGCAGGAACACGTCGTAATCGTCGACGTGCGGACCGACACCGCCGCCGTCGCTGGCCCACGAAATCATGATGTCGTCGAGGCGGGCGTCGGGGACAAAACGAAAACGCTGCAGCAGCGCGGCGACGCGGTCGTCGAGCAAGTCGACGCCTTGCACCAGCAGCGTCCACTGCGGACGGCGCAGCGCCGGCAGCTCGCGCGCGGCGAACGGGCCGTGGCGCACGCTCCAGTCGTCGCCGTCGCGCACCACGAGCCGGCTCTCGGCGTCGTCGCCACGCGCCAGCGCGAACAGCTCGGCGCGGCTCAGCGGCGACGCAAAACCCGGCAGCGCCTGGCGCAGCAGCAGCGGCTTGCGCTGCCAGTAGTCGCGCAGGAAGCGCTCGGGCGCGATGTCGCGCAGCGGCCAGGATGAAGTCGGCATGGTGGTTGGCGTGGCGAAGTTGCGCCGAAGTTTAGTCGCGCGGGCCGCACAGGCATTAAGCTTGCATCAATGCTTTTACCGCGCCGCGTACGGCGCCCGACTCCGATGCAAGCCCAACCCGATACCGTCGTCACGCTGGCCTGGCAGCTCAGCGACGCGCAAAACGAGCCGATCGCCGAGAACGCCGACGGCACCGATTTCTACCTCGGCGGCGCCGACCTGCTGCCGGCGGTCGCCCGCGACCTGCTCGGCAAGGAGGCCGGCGCCAGCGGCCAGCTGCAGATCGAACCCGACGAGGCATTCGGCGACTACGACCCCGATCTGCTGCGCGTCGAGCTGCGCGAATACTTCCCCGACGCGATCGAGCCGGGCATGCAGTTCGAGCAGTTGCCGGCTGGCTGCGCGCCGGGCGCTCCGGGTGTGATCTACACCATCACCGACATCGCCGGCGACAAGCTGGTGCTCGACGGCAACCACGCGCTGGCCGGCATGGCGCTGCGCGTGCGCTACACGGTGCTCGAAGTGCGCGCGCCCGACGCCGACGAGCGCGAAGCGCGCAGCGCCCAGCTCGACGACGCCGACAGCGGGCTGTTCATGACGCCTTGAGCGGCGCCGGCGCGTTCAGCGTCCGGTCGAGCCGAAACCGCCCTCGCCGCGCGCGGTCGGCGTGAACGCGTCGACCACCTTCCAGCTCGCCTGCACCACCGGAACGATGACCAGCTGCGCCAGCCGCTCGAGCGGCTGCACGGTGAACGCGGTCGCGCCGCGGTTCCAGCAGCTGACCATCAGCGGCCCCTGGTAGTCGGCGTCGATCAGCCCGACCAGATTGCCCAGCACGATGCCGTGCTTGTGACCCAGCCCTGATCGCGGCAGGATCAGCGCGCAGTAGCCGGGATCGGCGATGTGCATCGCGATTCCGGTGGGGATCAGCTCGCACTGGCCCGGCGCCAGCTCGAGCGGAGCGTCGACGCAGGCGCGCAGGTCCATGCCGGCAGCGCCCGGCGTCGCGTAGGCGGGAAGCTGCTCACGCAGCCGCGGGTCGAGCAGACGGACTTCAATCGGCAGGGTCATGGTTCGGGCGTGGGATTCAGGGCACTGAGGCGCGCCGCGGCCTCGTCGACGATGCGGCGCGCGAGTTCGATCTTGGAGGCGCGCGGCAGCTCGCGCACGCCGTGCGCGTCGACCAGCACGACCGCGTTGTCGTCGCGGCCGAAGGCCTGCGCGCCGAGGTTGCCGACCAGCAGCGGCACGCCCTTGCGCACGCGCTTGGCCTGCGCCTGCGCGTGCAGGTCCTCGGCCTCGGCGGCAAAGCCGACGCAGAACGGCGCGTCGGTCAGCGCGGCGACTTCGGCCAGGATGTCGGGGTTGAGCTCGAGCGCCAGCGCCGGTGGCGCCGCGCCGGGCTGCTTCTTCAGCTTGCCGGCGACCGCCGCGGCCGGGCGCCAGTCGGCGACCGCGGCGGCGGCGATGAACAGGTCGACACGGTCGCGGCGCAGCTCGGCGAACACCGCGTCGCGCATCTGCTGCGCGGTCTGCACGTCGACCGTGCGCACGCCGTGCGGCGGCTCCAGCGCGTGCGGGCCGGCGACGAGCACCACGTCGGCGCCGCGCTCCCACGCCGCTCGTGCCAGCGCCCAGCCCATCTTGCCGCTGGAGCGGTTGCCGAGAAAGCGCACCTCGTCCCACGGTTCGTGCGTCGGCCCGGCGGTCAGCAGCACGCGTCGGCCGCGCAGGCTCTGCGGCGTCAACAGTGCGTCGATCTCGACCAGCAGCTGTTCGGGCTCGAGCAGCCGCCCCTCGCCGGTCTCCCCGCAGGCCTGCTCGCCGCTGGCCGGACCGGCCAGCCGCACGCCGTCGCCGCGCAGCAGCGCGACGTTGCGCTGCACCGCCGGGTTGGCCCACATGGCGCGGTTCATCGCCGGTGCCAGCAGCGTCGGCAGCGCGTCGCGCGCCAGCAGCAGATTGCTCAGCAGGTCGTCGCCGCGACCTTGCGCGGCCTTGGCCAGCAAGTCGGCGCTGGCCGGCGCGACGACGAAGGCGTCGGCGGCGCGCGCCAGCGCGATGTGGTCCATGCCGTCGGCCGCCTGCGGCTGCCACAGCTCGAGCGCGACCGCGCGGCCCGACAGCGCCTGGAAGGTCAGCGGCGCGACGAAGCGCGTGGCCGCCTCGCTCATCACGACCTGCACGGTGCAGCCGGCCTTGACCAGCAGCCGCGTCAGCTCGCAGGCCTTGTACGCGGCGATGCCGCCGGACACACCGAGCAGGATGCGGCGCGTCATGTCGGATCAGCCCAGGCGCTGAGCGATCCAGTCGCGCGCGGCCTGCAGCGCCGCGTCGACCTGCTGCGGCTGGTTGCCGCCGGCCATCGCGAAGTCGGCGCGGCCGCCGCCCTTGCCGCCGACGCGCTGCGCCGCATGGTTGACCAGCTCGCCGGCCTTGAGCCGGGCGCTCAAGCCCGCGCCGACGCCGGCGGCCAGCTGCACGCGTTCACCGTCGACCGCGGCGAGCAGCACGACGGCGTCACCCAGCGCGGCTTTGATCTGGTCGACGACGCTGCGCAGCGTCGCCGCGTCGGCGCCGTCGAGCCGCGCCGCGAGCACCGCGACACCGTCGACGCGCTGCGCCTGCGCAGCCAGCTCGACGCCGCGCGCGGCGGCCTGCCGGCTCTTCAGCGCGCTGAGCTCGCGCTCGAGCCCGCGCTGCTGCTCGAGCAGTTGCGCGGCGCGTCGCGCCAGTTCGTCTTCGGGCGCCTTCAGCAGCTCGGCCAGCTCGGCCAGTTGCGCACCCTGGCGCTGCGCCAGCGCCAGCGCACCCAGGCCGGTGGTGGCCTCGATGCGGCGCACGCCGGCGGCCACCGCGCCTTGCGCGAGCACGCGCAGGCTGCCGATGTCGCCGCTGCGCTCGACGTGGGTGCCGCCGCACAGCTCGCGGCTGTCGCCGATGTCGAGCACGCGCACGGTGTCGCCGTATTTCTCGCCGAACAGCATCATCGCGCCGGTCTTGCGCGCCTCGTCCAGCGGCAGCACACGCGCGAGGGTCGGTGCGTTGTGCAGGATCTGCTCGTTGACCCACAGCTCGACGCGAGCGATCTCGTCGGCGCTCAGCGGCGCGTCGTGGGCGAAGTCGAAACGCGTCTTGTCGGCGTCGACCAGCGAGCCCTTCTGCTGCACGTGGTCGCCGAGGACCAGCCGCAGCGCCTTGTGCAGCAGGTGGGTCGCGCTGTGATTGCGCATCGTCGCGCGGCGGCGGGCGACGTCGACGCCGGCGTCGACGCGATCACCGACACGCAGCACGCCGCGCTCGACGCGGCCGTGGTGACCGAAAACCTCGGCCTGGATCTTCTGCGTGTCGTGCACCAGGAAGCGCAGCGCGTCGCCGTGGACGAGTTCGCCGCTGTCGCCGACCTGACCTCCCGACTCGGCGTAGAACGGCGTGCTGTCGAGTACGACGACACCGTCCTGCCCGGCCTGCAGCTGCTGGACCGCGCTGCCGGCGGCGTACAGCGCCAGCACCGTGCAGCCTTGCAGGCGCAGCGTGTCGTAGCCTTCGAAACGCGTCGCCGCGCCGTCGTAGTCGAGCCCGCCGGCCATCCTGAACTTGCCGCTGGCGCGAGCCTGATCGCGCTGGCGCTGCATCGCCGCGTCGAACGCGGCCTCGTCGACGCCGACACCGCGCTCGCGGCATACGTCGGCGGTCAGGTCCAGCGGAAAACCGTAGGTGTCGTACAGCGTGAACGCGACCGCGCCGGGCAGCTGCGCGCCGCCGGCGGCGCGCAGCGCGTCGAGCTCGGCGTCGAGGATGCGCATGCCGTTGACCAGCGTTTCGCCGAAACGGCGCTCCTCGGCTTCGAGCACTTCGGCGATGCGCGCCGCGGCCGCGGCCAGTTCGGGGTAGGCGGCGCCCATCTCGGCGACCAGGTCGGGCACCAGGCGGTGGAAGAACGGCTGCTGCTGGCCGAGCTTGTAGCCGTGGCGCAGCGCGCGCCGCGCGATGCGCCGCAGCACGTAGCCGCGGCCTTCATTGCCCGGAATCACGCCGTCGACGATCAGGAAGGCGCAGGCGCGGATATGGTCGGCGATGACTTTCAGCGAGACGTGGCCGAGGTCCTTGCAGCCGGTCTCACGCGCCGCCGCGGCGATCAGCCTCGAGAACAGGTCGATCTCGTAGTTGCTGTGCACGTGCTGCAGCACCGCGGCGATGCGCTCCAGCCCCATGCCGGTGTCGACGCACGGTCGCGGCAGCGGCTTTTGCGCATAAGTCGTCATCTTCCACGCGTCGCCGACGCGCGCGACCTGGGCGATGGTGCCTTCACGCTCGGCGGCGGCCTTGGCCGCCTGCGCCTCGACTTCGCTGGCGAACGCAGTCTCCGACGCGACGCTGCGCTCGAACTGCATGAACACCAGGTTCCAGATCTCGATGTAACGGTCGCCGTCGGCTTCGGGCGACCCCGGCGGCCCGCCCCAGACGTCGGCGCCATGGTCGAAGAACACTTCGGAGCACGGGCCGCACGGCCCGTTGTCGGCCATCTGCCAGAAATTGTCCGAGGCGTAGCGCGCGCCCTTGTTGTCGCCGATGCGCACGATGCGCTCGCGCGGCACACCGACTTCGTCGGCCCAGATCGAATAGGCCTCGTCGTCGTCCTGGTAGACCGTCACCCACAGCTTGTCGGCCGGCAGCCGGTACACCCCGGTGAGCAACTCCCAGCAGTAGCGGATCGCGTCGCGCTTGAAGTAGTCGCCGAAGCTGAAATTGCCCAGCATCTCGAAGAAGGTGTGGTGGCGCGCGGTGTAGCCGACGTTTTCCAGGTCGTTGTGCTTGCCGCCGGCGCGCACGCAGCGCTGCGCGGTCGTCGCGCGGCTGTAGGCGCGCTTGTCCTGGCCGAGGAACACGTCCTTGAACTGCACCATGCCTGAGTTGGTGAACAGCAGCGTCGGGTCGTTGGCCGGAACCAGCGGCGACGAAGGCACGCGGGTATGGCCTTGCGCGGCGAAGTAGGCGAGGAATTTTTCGCGGATATCGGATACGTTCATGCGGGCACCTGTGGCGGCCGGATCGCTGCGCGCCGGCGAATCGTTCATTTTAGGCGCGCCGTGCGGTGGTTGGGCCGAGCTCGCCGATGTGGCTCTGTGCAAAATCGGCGCCGGCACACTAAATTTCCAGGATCAACGATTTTCCCGACCCATGCCCACCATGTCCGCCAACGCCCTGTCCCTGCTGCAAGACCCGTCGCTGCTGAAGACCCAGTCCCTGATCGACGGCCGCTGGATCGACGCTCCGGCCAGCGTCGCGATCCACGATCCGGCCACCGGCGCGCATCTGGCGCAAGTGCCCAAGCTCGGCGCGCAGGAAGCCGACGCCGCCATCGACGCCGCTGCGCGCGCGCTGCCGGCTTGGCGCGCGCTGACCGCGAAGGCTCGCGCCGCGGTGCTGCGCCGCTGGTTCGACCTGCTGCTGCAGCACGCCGACGACCTGGCGCGCATCATGACCGCCGAACAGGGCAAGCCGCTGGCCGAGGCGCGCGGCGAAGTCGTCTACGGCGCCAGCTTCATCGAATGGTTCGCCGAGGAAGGCAAGCGCGTGTACGGCGAGACCATTCCCAGCCCGGACGCGACCAAGCGCCTGCTCGTGCTGCGCCAGCCGGTCGGCGTGTGCGCGGCGATCACGCCGTGGAACTTCCCGCTGGCGATGATCACGCGCAAGGTCGCCCCGGCGCTGGCCGCCGGCTGCACGGTCGTGATCAAGCCGGCCGAGCAGACTCCGCTGACCGCGCTGGCGGCGATCGAACTGGCGCAGCGCGCCGGCATGCCCGCCGGTGTCATCAACATCCTGACCAGCGACGCTGCCGGCTCGATCGCGATCGGACGGGTGCTGTGCGCCAGCGACGTCGTGCGCCACCTGTCGTTCACCGGATCGACTGAAGTCGGCCGCATCCTGATGGCGCAATCGGCGCCGACGATCAAGAAGCTCGGGCTCGAGCTCGGCGGCAACGCGCCGTTCATCGTGTTCGACGACGCTGACCTCGACGCCGCGATCGAGGGCGCGCTGGCCAGCAAGTACCGCAACGCCGGCCAGACCTGCGTGTGCGCGAACCGGCTGTACGTGCAGGACGGCATCTACGACGCCTTCGTCGAGCGGCTGGCGCAGCGCGTCGCTGCGATGAAGGTCGGCAACGGCTTCGACAGCGGCGTGCAGATCGGTCCGCTGATCGACGCGCAGGCGCTGGCCAAGGTGCAGCGCCACGTCGACGACGCGGTGTCCAAGGGCGCGCGGCTGCTGACCGGCGGCCACGCGATCGAAGCCGAAGGCGGCCGCTTCTACGAGCCGACGGTGCTGGCCAACGCCGACGCGAGCATGCTGTGCGCGCGCGAGGAGACCTTCGGCCCGGTGGCGCCGGTGTTCCGCTTCAAGGACGAGGCCGAAGCGATCGCCGCGGCCAACGCGACCGAGTTCGGTCTGGCCGCGTATTTCTACAGCCGCGACGTCGGCCGCATCTTCCGCGTCGGCGAGGCGCTGGAGTACGGCATCGTCGGCATCAACACCGGCATCATCTCCAACGAAGTGGCGCCGTTCGGCGGCGTCAAGCAGTCGGGGCTGGGCCGCGAAGGCTCGCACCACGGCATCGAGGAGTATGTCGAGCTGAAGTACATGTGCCTGGGCGACATCGACCGCTGAACACAGCGATACCCCCTGCACTCCGGCGGCGGAATCGCTACGATTTCGCCGTCGACCCGCGCGGCGCCCGCCGCGCGCGGCTGCCGCGGCGGCCGTGCGCGCCGGGCGCCGCGCCGTGTCCAGCCGCTCGCCCCTCGTTTCCAGGAATACCGCCCATGACCTCGTCGATCCTTTTCTCGCCGCTGCGCGTCGGCGCCCTCGAACTGCCCAACCGCATCGTGATGGCGCCGCTGACGCGCTCGCGCGCCGGCCAGCCCGGCGACGTGCCGCAGCCGATGAACGCGCGCTACTACGCGCAGCGCGCCGCGGCCGGGCTGATCGTCAGCGAAGCCGCGCCGATCAGCCGCCAGGGCACCGGCTACGCCTACACCCCAGGCATCTACACCGACGCGCAGCAGGCCGGCTGGCGCGGCGTGACCGACGCGGTGCACGCCGCCGGCGGCCGCATCGCGATGCAGTTGTGGCACGTCGGCCGCATTTCGCACCATCTGCTGCAGGACGGCGGCCAGCCGCCGGTGGCGCCGTCGGCGCTGCGCGCCGAGACCGGCGAAGCCTTCGTCGTGCTGCCCGAAGGGCCGCGGCGCGTGCCCTGCGACGCGCCGCGCGCGCTCGAAGCCGACGAGATTCCCGGCATCATCGCCGACTACGCGGCCGGCGCGCGGCGTGCGCTCGATGCCGGCTTCGACATGATCGAGCTGCACGCGGCCAACGGCTACCTGCTGCAACAGTTCCTGTCGACCAACAGCAATCTGCGCACCGACGCCTGGGGCGGCAGCCTGGAGAAACGCGCGCGCATCGTGCTCGAGGCGCTCGACGCGATCATCGCGGTGGCCGGCGCCGACCGCGTCGGCGTGCGCGTGTCGCCACACTTCCACCGCCACGACATCGCCGACACGCAGACCGAGGCGATGCACACCTACCTGGCCGAGCAATTCCAGCGCCGCGCCGTCGCCTACATGCACATCGCCGAGTCGGTGTGGTCGGGCGGACCGGCGCTGTCCGACGACCTGCGCCGCGCGCTGCGCGAGGCCTACCGCGGCCGCATCGTCGTCTGCGGCGGCTACGACGCGGCGTCGGGCGCGGCGCGCATCGAGCAGGGGCTGGCCGATGCGGTCGCATTCGGGCGCAGCTTCATCGCCAACCCCGACCTGGTCGAGCGCATCCGCCGCGGTGCGGCGCTGAACCGCCCCGACCCGGCGACCTTCTACGGCGGCGCCGAGGCCGGCTATCTCGACTATCCGACGCTGGCCGACGCCGAAACCGCGCGCTGACCACCTACAATCGTCGGCTCAGACGAATTCACTCGGCCTTCAGAGGCGATACACCATCATGGCAGGCATCAAGAAAGTCGTTCTCGCCTACTCGGGCGGGCTGGACACTTCGGTCATCCTGAAGTGGTTGCAGGACCAGTATCAATGCGAGGTGGTGACGTTCACCGCCGACATCGGCCAGGGCGAGGAAGTCGAGCCGGCGCGCGCGAAGGCGGTCAAGCTCGGCATCAAGCCGGAGAACATCTACATCGAGGATCTGCGCGAGGAGTTCGTGCGCGACTTCGTGTTCCCGATGTTCCGCGCCAATGCGCTTTACGAAGGTGAGTATCTGCTCGGCACCTCGATCGCGCGCCCGCTGATCGCCAAGCGCCTGATCGAGATCGCGCGCAAGACGAAGGCCGACGCCATCTCGCACGGCGCCACCGGCAAGGGCAACGACCAGGTCCGCTTCGAGCTGACCGCGTACGCGCTGATGCCCGGGGTCAAGGTCATCGCGCCGTGGCGCGAGTGGGACCTGCTGTCGCGCGACAAGCTGCTGGCCTACGCCGACGCCAACGGCATTCCGGTCGACTTCAAGAAGCGCAAGGGCGCCGCGCCCTATTCGATGGACGCGAACTTGCTGCACATCTCCTATGAAGGCGGCGTGCTCGAGGACCCGGCGGTGGCCCCCGACGACAAGATGTGGCGCCTGACGGTGTCGCCCGAGAAGGCGCCGAACAAGCCGCAGATCGTCGAGCTGACCTACGCGCGCGGCGACATCGTCGCGGTCGACGGCCAGCCTATGAGCCCGGCCCAGGTGCTGGCCGCGCTCAACGCGATCGGCGGGCGCCACGGCATCGGCCGCCTCGACAAGGTCGAAAACCGCTACGTCGGCATGAAGAGCCGCGGCTGCTACGAAACCCCCGGCGGCACCATCATGCTCGCCGGCCACCGCGCCATCGAGAGCATCACGCTCGACCGCGAAGTGCAGTCGCTGAAGGACGACCTGATGCCGCGCTACGCGCGCATGATCTACAACGGCTACTGGTTCGCGCCCGAGCGCGAACTGCTGCAGGGACTGATCGACGCGTCGCAGGCCACCGTCAACGGCGTCGTGCGCCTGAAGCTGTACAAGGGCACGATCATGTGCGTGAGCCGCGAATCGGCCAGCGACAGCCTGTTCGATCCGCGCATCTCGACTTTCGACGACGACGGCGGCGCCTACAACCAGGCCGACGCGGCGGGCTTCATCAAGCTCAACGCGCTGCGCCTGCGCATCGCCGCCAACGCGCGCGCGGCGCGCGCGCCGAAGGCCGCGGCGAAGAAGTCGGCGCCGGCGAAGAAAGTCGCGACGAAGAAGGTCGCGGCAAAGAAGACGGCGAAGGCCTGAGACGATGGACCACGCCGACATCGCGGCGCGCGTCACCCCGCGCGCCAACGTCTACTTCGGTGGGCGCTGCGTCAGCCACAGCCTGCAGCTCGACGACGGCCAGCGCGTCAGCGTCGGCGTGATCCTGCCCGGTGAGGTGCTGACTTTCCGCACTGCGGCGCCCGAGCGCATGCAAGGCGTCGGCGGCGCCTGCGCGTGGCGCCTGCAGGGCGCGGCCGAGTGGCAGCGCAGCGGCGAAGGCGACGGCTTCGACGTGCCAGGCGACAGCGCGTTCGAGATCCGCGTCGAGGGCGAGCCGTACCACTACATCTGTAGGTATATCGCCCCCTGAGCAGCCGGGCGCGAGCCCGGCTGCTTCTCCACCTCGCCGCTTGCAGGCGGCTCGGATTCGCCCGGCGCGCGAACACGCGCAGGCGTGTTCGCTGGTCCGGGCTCATCCCCAAGGGGGACCCGCCGCGCCTTCGGGCGGCCGCGCGGCGCGGGCGGCCTCGGCAGCGGGGAGCCCCGCGCTGCGGAGGCTGCGTCAGGCTTCCAGCCGAGTCGTGATCGCGCTCCGGAGCGATGGATGCGCTCCGGAGGCGCGGGCGCGGGTCAGGCGCCGTGGTTGGGGTGCATGACCTTGTCCTGCAGGCGCTTGAAGCCGATCAGCTTGAGCACGTACTTCTCGAAGATCGGCTCCGAGTTGCCGGTCTTCATCTTGCGGATGAAGTACTTCTCGAACGCGATCTTGGCCAGGTGCACCCACTTGCCGGAACCGAACCAGTTGACGTCGCGCGGCGGGATCTGCGGAATCGCCGCGAATGCCGCGCCGGTGGTGCCGAAGTCGGCCAGGCAGATCGCCTGCCAGGTGCCCTTGTGCGTCGGCGCGTGTCCGGCCAGTTCCTCCTCGAGGTTGTGCACGATCGCGGTGATCATCGACTCGATCATGTAGCCAGTCTTCGGCACGCCGCACGGCACCGGGGTCGGCCCCACCGGCGGGATCGCGATGCACACGCCGGCCGAATAGATGTTCGGGTATTTCGGGCTGCGCTGGTTGGCGTCGACGATGACGAAGCCGCGCGGGTTGCACAGCCCCTGCACCGCGGCCACCGCGTCGACCCCCTTGAACGCCGGCAGCATCATCGCGTGGCGGAACGGCAGTTCGTGCTGCTTGACGACGTTGCCGTTCATGTCGAGCTCGTCGACGTACATCTTGCCGTCCTCGACGCGGGTCGTCTTCGCGTTGGTGATCCAGCGGATGTCGTGGTCGCGGAACTCGTGCTCCATGATGCCCTTGGAGTCGCCGACGCCGTCGAGCCCGAGGTGACCGATGTAGGGTTCGGAGGTGACGTAGGTCATCGGCACCTTGCTGCGCATGCGCTGCTTGCGCAGCGCCGCGTCGAGGATCATCGTGTATTCGTAAGCCGGCCCGAAGCAGCTCGCGCCGGGCATCGCGCCGATGATCACCGGCCCCGGGTTGGCGACCAGCCGCTCGTAGTCCTCGTGACACTTCTCGGCGTGATCGATGGTGCAGATCGATTGCGTGTAGCCGCCGTGCGGGCCCGCTCCGGCGATCTCGTCGAAGGCGAGCTTCGGTCCGGTGGTGATCACCAGGTAGTCGTAGTGCACCTTGCCACCGCTTTGCAGCGTGATCTCGTTGGCCTCGGCGTCGATCGCCACCGCGGGCTCGCCGATGAACGCGATGCCCTTGCGTTCGAGGTAGGGCCGGATCGGGAACACGACTTCCTCGCGCGCGCGCCAGCCGACCGCGACCCAAGGATTGGACGGAACGAACTGGAAATACTCGACCGCGTTGATCACCGTGATCTCGTGCTCGCGGCCCAGCTTGGCGCGCGCTTCATAGGCTGCCGGCATGCCGCCGATCCCAGCCCCCAGTATGACGATGTGAGCCATCTTGTTCGTTCCTCCTTGTCGATGCCGCGTTGTTTTCGTTTCGTGCGCCGCGCCCGGACCTGCGCCGGGCCGCGTCGGAAGCCAGCGAAGCATAGCGACGCGCCCCCGCCGCAGCGTCGGCGCCTACCCTGCCCGCGGTTGCCGCATTGACATCGATCAAGTTTACCCCGGGGGTATGTGACAGGCTCGGTGTTTGTCCTAGCATCGTCAACCCTAATACTCCGTAGAGCATCTTTGAAACATGTCTATACTCAATTCTCACGGTCGGCAACAGGCCGCGAAATGATCCAACGCAAGGTCCGAGACCCACGCGATTCCCAAGGAGCGCAGCACCCGATGAAAACACCCCGTCCGCTTTGGAACCCCTATGTCGCCGGCGTCGTGCTCGGACTGGGCCTGCTGGCCACCTTCGTCGTCACCGGCAACGGCTACGGCGCCACCGGTGCGACCACGCGCGCCACCGCGGTGCTCGCCGGCAGCGTGGCGCCGTCGCTGGTCGCGCCGCACACCTATCTGCACAGCTCCTTCGTCGCCGGGCTCGACGCCTGGATCGTCTGGGAAGTCGTCGGCCTGGCCTTCGGCGCGCTGGTCGGCAGCGTGCTGGCCGGCCGCTTCAAGTTCGAGGTCGATGGCCCGCGGCAGGCCGGTCGCACGCGGCGGCTGGTGCTGGCGCTGCTCGGCGGCACCGCGTCGGGATTCGGCGCGCGCCTCGCGTTGGGTTGCACCAGCGGCCTCGGGCTGTCGGGTGCGGCAACGCTGGCTGCCTCCGGCTTCCTGTTCCTGATCGGTTTCTTCATCGCCGGCGCGCTGTTCGGCACCCTGACCCAAGGATGGTGGAAATGAGCCTGCCTCTCGGCTATACCGGCCCGGTGTCGGGCATCGTGCTCGGACTGGTGTTCGGCTACGCGCTGGAGAACGCCGGCTTCGGCTCCAGCTGCAAGCTCACCGCGCAGCTGCGCTTCCAGGACTGGGCGGTGTTCAAGGTCATGTTCACCGCGATCGTCGTCGCCTCCGGCGGCCTGTACCTGTTGCAGGCCTTGGGAATGGTGAACGTCGTCAGCGACATGTTCGTGCCGTCGGTGATGCTGTGGGGCAGTTCGATCGGTGGCGTGCTGATCGGCGCCGGCATGGCCGTCGGCGGCTATTGCCCGGGGACCTCGATGGTCGCGCTGTTCTCCGGCAAGCTCGACGGCTTGCTGTTCCTGCTCGGCATCGGGCTGGGCACGCTGGTGTTCAACGCCTTCGCGCCGCAGCTCGAGTCGTGGGCCTGGAAGCAGGTCGGCCCCGACTCGCTGACCGTGCCGCAGCTGCTGCACCTGCCCGCCGGCGTCGTCTGGGCGCTGCTGCTGGCGGTGCTGATCGTCGTCGGCTATCTGACGCGCGGAGTGCGCGGCACGCCGTCGACGCAAGGCAGCTGAGGCCTCGTCGTCCGATGTCGAGCCGCGCGCGAAATATCCATTGATAATCATGCAGCGCGCTGCTGCGCGCTGCTCTCTTTCTCAGCCCACTCTGGAGTTTTTCAATGAAAACGTCCCGCATCAAACTGTCTCGTGCCGTCCCGGCGCTGGCTCTGGCCGCCGCCGTCGTCGCCCCGATGCCGCAGGCGCTGAACGCGCTGTCGGCCGCTCCGGCCGCGCTGGCCGCCGGCAATCCGTGCGCGCCGAGCAACCCCTGCGCGCCGAGCTCGGCCAAGAAGATGGACAAGAAGATGAACAAGAAGGCAGGCAACCCGTGCGCGCCGGCGTCGAAGAAGAAGTCGAACAATCCCTGCGCGCCGTCGAACTGAGCGTCGAGCACGAACTTCCGATGAGCGCCTCGCCGCCTCGCAGCCCTGGCGACGCCCGCGTCGCCGCGCAGGTCAGCCTCGGCCGTGCCGAGCTGGTCGCGGCGCTGCGCGCGGCGCCGCGGCGGCGACTGCGCGAAGCGGCCGAGCGTATGCTCGACGATATCGAGCGCGACATGCGCAAGGGGCGCAGCGTGCTATCCGAACTGCTCGGACGGCGCGCGGCCTTCGAAGTCTGGAAGCACTACCCGACACGCGACGCGGTCGACGCGCACAGCGGTTACCGCTTCTACTACCACGCGCACGAGCAGCGCAGCGCCGGCGAACACGGTCATTTCCACGTTTTCGCGCCGCTGCCGCCGCACGCGGGTGAGCCCGACTACGTGCATCTGGTCGGGCTGTCGGTCGACGCGCGTGGCTTTCCGCTGCGCGTGTTCACGACCAATCAGTGGGTCACCGCCGAGCGCTGGACGCCGGCGCCGCGCATCCTGCGCGCGCTCGAGCGCCTGGACCTCGGCCATGCGCGGCCAGCGCGCGTGGCGCGCTGGGTGCAGGACAGCACGCGCTTGTTCGCGCCGCAGATCGCCGCGGTCGTGCGGCGTCGCGACGCGCGCATCGCGCAACGCGCGGCGCGGCTAGGAGAAGACGGCGCGCGCCAGGACCGGCGCACCCATATCGTCAGCCAGTGCCGCGTCGACTTGTCGCGACAGTTTGAATTTCTGGAGGCAGCCGGATTTGCGTGACCCATAAACGCAAAGCGGTTTTTTTGTGCAACGTGGAGAAGAGAGCATGAAACTTGTGAAGCACCTGATCGTCGCCGGCCTTGCCGGCTCCCTCGCCCAGTTCGCGGCGGCCGCCGACGTGCCCGCCCCGCTGATCTCGCCGCAATGGCTCAAGGCGCACCTGTCCGAAGTCACCGTGGTCGACGTGCGCGAAGGCAACAAGGGCTACACCGCGCAGCCCGAGATGGCCAAGGACAAGGCCGGCAAGCCCATGGTCAAGATGACCGGCGGCCACGTGCCGGGCGCGATCGCGGTCGATTTCGACACCATCCGCCAGAACAAGGTCGTCGACGGCAAGACGATCAAGGCGCAACTGCCCACCGCCGAGTACTTCACCAAGGTGATGGACTCCGCCGGCCTGAACAAGAGCGACAAGCCGATCGTGATCGTGCCGACCGGCCAGACCGTCGACACGATGGACATGGCCACGCGCCTGTACTTCCAGCTGCGCTACTTCGGCGAGCCGGCGGCCAAGGTCGCGATCCTCAACGGCGGCGTCAACGCGTGGCTGCTGGCCGGCAACGAGGTCAGCACCGACAAGCCGGCGGCGGGCACCGGCAACTGGGCCGCCAGCGGCGAGGACAAGGAAATCCTGGCCACGCTCGACGAAGTCAAGGCCAGCGTCCATGCGGGCACCGCGCAGTTCGTCGACGCGCGTCCGACCCCGCAGTACCTGGGCATCGTCACCAAGCCGGTGAACAAGAGCGGAGGCCATCTGCCGGGCGCCAAGTCGTTCCCGACCGACGCCATCGTGCGTGACGTCGACGGCGCGACCGAGTTCATGACCGCGGCCGATTACCGCAACATCTTCCGTGCCTACGACATCAGCACCGATGCGCCGACCGTGACCTACTGCAACACCGGTCACCTGGCGTCGGGCGCCTGGTTCGTCGCCCACGAAATCCTCGGCAACAAGAAGTCCAAGCTGTACGCCGGCTCGATGATCGAGTGGACCAACCTGGGCAACCCGACGGTCGGCCTGGCCGACTGACGGCGCCGCGGGCGCGAGCCCGCGCGAGGCCTGACGAGGGGCGCCGATCGGCGCCCCTTTTTTTCCATCGGAGCGGCGCGAGTCGCCTCAGACGACGACCGGTTCGAATTCGAGCTCGACGCCGAACTTGCCGCGCACCGCGGCGCGCACCGCCTGCGCCAGCGCGATGATCTCGGCGCCGCTGGCGCCGCCCAGGTTGACCAGCACCAGCGCGTGGCGCGCGTCGACGGCGGCGCGCCCCAGCGCCCTGCCCTTGAAACCGCAGGCGTCGATCATCCACGCCGCGGCGAGTTTGTAGCTGCCGTCGGCGAGCGGATAGCTGACGATTTCCGGATACTCCTCGAGGATTTCGTTGCGTATCGTGCGGTTGACGACCGGGTTCTTGAAAAAGCTGCCGGCATTGCCGAGCACCGCCGGGTCCGGCAGCTTGGCGCGCCGGATCTCGCACACCGCGTCGAACACCTGCTGCGCGCTCGGCGTCGCGCCGCCGGCGAAGCGCCGCGCCAGGTCGGCGTAAGCGATCTGCGGCGCCCACGGCCGCGGCAGCCGCAAGCGCACGCGGGTGATCAGCGAGCGCCCGGCCAGCGCGTGCTTGAACTGGCTGTCGCGGTAGCCGAAGCGGCAGGTCGCGACGTCCAGCGTGACTTCGCGCCCGGTGGTCAGGTCGACCGCATCAAGCGACTCGAAGCGATCGGCCAGTTCGACGCCGTAGGCACCGATGTTCTGCACCGGCGCGGCACCGACGGTGCCGGGGATCAGCGCCAGGTTCTCCAGCCCGGGCAGTCCCTGGCGCAGCGTCCACTCGACCAGCTCGTGCCAGCGCACGCCGGCGCCGGCCTCGACGATGCAGCCGTCGGCGTCGTCGCGCAGCACGCGCAGGCCGCCGATCTCGACCTTGACCACCAGCGCATCGGGGTCGCGCGTCAGCAGCAGATTGCTGCCGCCGCCGAGGATCAGCTTGGGGCAGGCGCCGAGTTGCGCGTCGTCGACCAGCCGTCGCACCTCGCGCGCGTCGTGCACGCGCACCAGGCGCGGCGCGCGCGCGGCCACCCCGAAGGTGTTGAGCGCGTCGAGCGCGACGTCGTGTTCGAGCTGCAGGTCCATACAATCGTCTTCCAATACCCAAACCCCGCATTATCGGACGCGCGCCGCGGGCGCGCGTGCGCCATCCTGGAGCTCGCCCATGCCTTCCTTCGACGCCGTTCTCGAACCCAACCTGATCGAGGTGCGCAACGCGATCGAACAGACTTCGCGCGAAATCGGCACCCGCTTCGACTTCAAGGGCAGCTCGGCGCGCGTCGAGCTCGCCGACAAGACCATCACCGCGTGGGCCGACAGCGACTTCCAGCTCGGCCAGGTGCGCGACGTGCTTCACGCCAAGCTGGCCAAGCGCAGCGTCGACCTGCGCTTCCTCGATGCAGCCAAGCCCGAGACGATAGGCGGCGACAAGCTCAAGCAGGCGATCACCGTCAAATCGGGCATTCCGCAGGAGCTGGCCAAGCGCATCAGCGCGGCGCTGAAGGAATCCAAGCTGAAGGTGCAGTCGTCGATTCAGGGCGAGACGGTCCGCGTCAACGGGGCGAAGCGCGACGACCTGCAGGAAGCGATCGCGCTGCTGCGCAAGCGCATCGACGACGCGCCGCTGTCGTTCAACAACTTCCGCGACTGAAGCGCGCCTCAGCTGCGGCGGCCGATGCGGCTCTCGGTGCCGGCGAGCAGCTTGACGATGTTGCCGCGGTGGCGCCAGACGATCAGCAGCGCGATCGCGACCACCGCGGCCAGCAGCCTCGGCGACGCCGGCCACGCCACCCCGGAGCCGAACCAGAAGTAAAGCGGCGCGAACGCCGCGGCGGCCAGCGCCGCGGCCGACGAGTAGCGCGTGAACAGCGCGACGATCAGCCAGGTGGCCAGCGTGGCCAGCCCCAGCCAGGGGTTGATCGCGAGCAGCACGCCGGCCGCGGTGGCGACCCCCTTGCCGCCGCGGAAACCGAAGAACACCGGGTAGAGGTGGCCGAGGAACACGGCCAGCGCGACCAGCGGCACCGCCGCGGCGTCGAGTTCGCCGCGCGCCTGCGCGAGCGTCGCCAGCCACACCGGCAGCCAGCCCTTGGCGGCGTCGAGCAGCAGGGTCAGCACCGCGGCCAGCTTGCTGCCCGAACGCAGAACATTGGTCGCGCCGGGGTTGCCCGAGCCGAAGCTGCGCGGGTCGGACAAACCCAGCGCGCGACTGACGACGATCGCGAAGGCGATCGAGCCCAGCAGATAGGCGGCCAGCGCCGCGAGCATCGGATACAACAGGTTCATCGATTCAGGTCCGGTCGACGGATACGGGTTCAGCAGGCCAGCGCGCAGTGCACCGCGCTCGCCTGCAATTGTTCGACGAGCAACGACGGTGCCAGCTCCAGCAGCAGACCGCGGCGACCACCGTTGATGTAGATGCGATCGAGCGCGAGCACGCTGGCTTCGACGTACACCGGCAGCGGCTTGCGCAAGGCGAACGGCGAGGTGCCGCCGACCTGGTAGCCGCTGTGGCGCTGTGCGACTTCGGGGCTGCACGGCTGCACCGACTTGTGCCCGATCTCGCGCGCCAGGTTTTTCGTCGACACCTCACGGTCGCCGTGCATCAGCACGACCAGCGGCTGCGCCGTCTCGTCCTGCATGATCAAGGTCTTCACGACGAGGTGCGGATCGACCCCCAGGCACTGCGCGCCACGCGCCGCGCCGCCGTGATCGACATAGTCGTACGGATGCAGCGTGAACGCGCAACCGCGCTGGCGCAGCCAGGCTGTGGCGGGAGTTTCGGTGACGTGGGGCTTGCGCATCGCGGGGTCGGCAGCCGCGCATACTACCCCGCACAAGGCGCGGCGGGAAGCACCCCCCTAGAATGCCACTTATGGCCACTGCGCTGAACGCCGATCTTCATTCGCATTCGACCCGCTCCGACGGTACGCTGGACCCGGCGACGCTGGCGCGGCGCGCGCGTGCCAACGGCGTGCAGTTGTGGGCGTTGACCGACCACGACGAGGTCGGCGGCGTCGCGGCGGCCGCGACCGCCGCGACCGAATGCGGACTGCGCTTTCTCGCCGGGGTCGAGATCTCGGTCTCGGTGGCCGCGCAGACGGTTCACGTCGTCGGGCTGGGCGTCGACCCGGACAACGCGACGCTGCTCGAGGGACTGCAGCAGGTGCGCGCCGGGCGCGAGCTGCGCGCACGGCGCATGGCCGCCGAACTCGAGCGCGACGCCGGTGTTGCCGGCGCCTACGCCGGCGCCTGCCGCCACGCCGGCAACCCGGCGCTGATCTCACGCACGCATTTCGCCCGCTACCTGGTCGAGCAGCGCATCTGCAGCAGCACGCACGAAGTCTTCACGCGTTTTCTGACGCCGGGCAAACCCGGCTACGTCGACCACGCCTGGGCCACGCTGCGCGATGCGCTGGCCTGGATCGACGCAGCCGGCGGCCACGCGGTGATCGCGCATCCGGCGCGCTACCCGTTCACGTCGACCGAGGAGTGGGCGCTGTTCGAAGGCTTCAAGGCGATGGGCGGCGCCGCGATCGAAGTCGTCACCGCCAGCCATGGCGCCGCCGAGGTGCGCAAATATGCGGCGATCGCGGCCGAATTCGGCCTGCGCGCTTCGCGCGGATCGGATTTTCACAGCCCGCACGAAAGCCGCTGTGACCTCGGACGGCTGCCGCCGCTGCCCGACGGCGTCGACCCGGTCTGGGAACTGTTCGATTGAGCACTGCGATGGCCCAATATTTCCACATCCACCCCGACAACCCGCAAGCCCGGCTGGTCAAGCAGGCTTGCGCAATCCTGCACGGCGGCGGCGTCGCCGCGGTGCCGACCGATTCGTCGTATGCGCTGGTCTGCCACCTCGACGACAAGGCCGCGGTCGAGCGGCTGCGGCGCATCCGTCAGGTCGACGACCGCCACCACCTGACGCTGCTGTGCAGCGACCTGTCCGAGCTTGGCACTTACGCGGTGGTCGACAATCGCCAGTTCCGCCTGCTGCGCGCCGGCACCCCGGGCCCGTATACCTTCATCCTCGAGGCCACGCGCGAGGTGCCGCGGCGCGTCTCGCATCCCTCGCGCCGCACCATCGGCGTGCGCGTGCCCGACCACGCGGTCACGCTGGCGCTGCTGGCCGAACTCGGCCAGCCGCTGCTGGCGACGACGCTGATCCTGCCGGGTTCGGCCGAGCCGCTGAACGACGCCGAAACGATACGCGAACAGCTCGAGCGTCAACTCGACCTGGTGGTCGACGCCGGCGCCTGTGCGCAGCAGCCGACCACCGTGATCGACCTGTGCACCCAGCCTCCGGCGGTGATCCGCCAGGGACGCGGCGCGCTGCAGCCGCTGGGGCTTCAAGCCGCCGATTGATACGCCGAGACCCCACCGACATGGACCAACTGATCCAGACGTTCACCGTCTACGCGCTTCCGCTGCTGTTCGCGATCACGCTGCACGAAGCCGCGCACGGCTGGATGGCACGCCAGCTCGGCGACAACAGCGCGTACATGATGGGGCGGGTCTCGCTGAATCCGGCGCGGCACATCGATCCGCTGGGCACCATCATCATCCCGCTATTGCTGCTGCTGAGCGGCAGCCCCTACCTGTTCGGCTATGCGAAGCCGGTTCCGGTCAATTTCAGCGCGCTGCGCCACCCGAAGCGCGACATGATCTGGGTCGCGCTCGCAGGGCCGGCGTCGAATTTCCTGCAAGCCTTCGTCTGGGCGCTGCTGCTTCTGCTGCTGCGCGCGCTCGGCTCGGGCGAGGTCTTCTTCTACGACGTGGCGCGAGCCGGGGTCGGCATCAACCTGCTGCTGTGCGTGTTCAACCTGTTCCCGCTGCCGCCACTCGACGGCGGCCGCGTGCTCGTCGGCCTGCTGCCCCTGCGCCCGGCGATCGCGCTGTCGCGGCTCGAGCCCTACGGCTTCTTCATCGTGGTGGCGCTGATCTTCACCGGCATCATCACGACGATGTGGCTGCTGCCGCTGATGACCGTGGCCCAACAGCTGCTCGACCTGCTGCTCACCCCCTTGCGCCTGCTGCTGTCCTGACCCCCCGAAACGAGAACCTCGACCATGTCCCGCTTGCTGCGACTGTTGTGCACGATCCCGCTGCTGTTGCTGTTCTCCCCCGCCCACGCGGCCGAGTGGACCGCGCTGTGGGGTGGCGCCGACGGCGCCCACAATGCCGCGCTGGCGCGTCAGGGCGCCCCGTTCTGGCGCAGCGCCGGGGGCACGCTGGACGCGTCGCTGGAGCTTTCGGCCGGGCTGTTCACGCGCGACGGCGACCATGTCTGGCACGTCGGCGTCACGCCGGTGCTGCGCTGGTGGATGACGCCGTCGAACGCGCTGGAGGCCGGCATTGGCGCCAATCTGCTGTCGTCGACCTGGATCGGCCCAAAGGGTATGTCCACGGCCTACCAGTTCGGCGACCTGCTCGGCGTCGTGCATCGCTTCGACGGCACGCCGTGGAGCGTCGGCGCGCGCTTCACGCATTACTCGAACGCCGGTATCAAGCACCCCAATCCGGGGCAGAACTTCATTCAACTTCGCGTCAGCTATGACTTCGACTGAAAACCACGCCGACACCGTGCTGTCGGGCATGCGCCCGACCGGCGTGCTGCACCTGGGCCATTACCACGGCGCGTTGAAGAACTGGGCGCAGCTGCAAAACGAGCATCGCTGTCTGTTCTTCGTCGCCGACTGGCACGCGCTGACCACGCACTATGAAACCCCCGAGGTCATCCGACAGCACACGCTGGACACGGTGATCGACTGGCTGGCCGCCGGCGTCGACCCCAAGCGCTCGACGCTGTTCGTGCAAAGCCGAGTGCTCGAGCACGCCGAGCTGTTCCTGCTGCTGGGCATGGGCACGCCGCTGGCGTGGCTCGAGCGGGTGCCGACGTACAAGGACCAGATCGCCAACCTTAAGGACAAGGACCTGCTGACCTACGGCTTCCTCGGCTACCCGCTGCTGCAGGCCGCAGACATCCTGATCTACCGCGCGCGCTGGGTGCCGGTCGGCGCCGACCAGGTGCCGCACATCGAGATGAGCCGCGAAATCGCGCGGCGCTTCAACGCGCTGTACGGGCGCGACGCGCAGATCGAGGCCGCCGCCCGGCTGGCCGCGGCCAAGCTACCCGAGGACGTGCGCGCCCGGCTGCAGCAGCTGCGCCGCGCCGCCGACCAGGACGGCGAGCTGGACAAGCGCGACGAGGCTCGAGCGCTGATCGCCTCCAGCGCGCTGTCGCGCGCCGAGAAGGACGCGTTGCGCGCCCAGCTCGACGGCGGCCGCCGCACCATTCTGCGCGAGCCCGAAGCGCTGCTGACCCCTGAGTCGCGGCTGCCCGGACTCGACGGGCGCAAGATGTCGAAGAGCTACGGCAACTCGATCGCGATTCGCGAGGAGCGCGCGGTGGTCGAGCACAAGGTGCGGCGCATGCCGACCGACCCGGCCCGGGTGCGCCGCAGCGACCCCGGCGACCCCGAGCGTTGCCCGGTGTGGCAGTTCCACCTCGCCTACAGCGACGACGACACCCGCGCCTGGGTGCAGCGCGGCTGCACCAGCGCGGGCATCGGCTGCCTGGAATGCAAGCAGCCGGTGATCGACTCGATCCTGCGCGAGCAGCAGCCTATGCTTGAGCGCGCCCAGCCCTACGTCGACCAGCCGGCACTGGT
>MLJW01000257.1_pt1 | contig 36427 bp, 26 predicted proteins | sample 888231 | NCBI WGS metagenome assembly MLJW01 (sample SAMN05788063, study PRJNA343431) | mine drainage metagenome | isolation source: sample collected from the inflow into an acid mine drainage treatment plant... | place: Germany: Lusatia, lignite mining district
GCTCGAAGGGTTCGCGCATCAAGTCGACCGCAGCGTCGATCAACGCATTGCTGCGTTCGATGTCGACGTTGACGAACGCCGCGGCGAACGAGTCGGGGCCGACGCGAGCCAGCGTCGCGGCGTCGGGCAGCGTGCGCATGCGCTGCGCCAGCAGCGCGAGTACCGCATCGCCGTTGGCTCGACCCCAGCGTTCGTTGATCTGGCCGAAACGGTAGACGTCGATCACCAGCACGACGAGCACGGCGTCGCCCTGGACGCGCGCGGCCAACACGCGAAGCTGCTGTTCAAAAGCGTGCCGAGAACCCAGACCGGTCAATGCATCACGCAAGCGTGCCTGCTCGAGACGGTGGGCGGCGAGCATGGCGCGACGCTGGCGCAGCGCCCAAGCGCACAGCGCGGTGGCCGGCAGCAGGCCAAGCAGGGCGTAGACGGCGGCGTGCAAGGCGGCCTACGCGGAAACGCTCGCTCGCGGCTTGGGCCGGCGCGCGGATTCGGGGCGGCGCTCGAACATGGGCTGGCTCCTCGCTGGACAACGGGAAACCGATTCTAGGCAGCACCAATTAAGGTATGTGCGGACCCGCTGGAAAGGTGCCGTAAAAACTCTGTTCGATACAGCCGAGTAAATGTTGGGCAAAAATCTGGAAAAAAGCCCGGAAAATCCGGGCTATTATTTGTGATGCCTGTGGCAGTGTGTGATCAGGATTGCCCGAAATTCTCCGGCATCTGCAGCGCGACGACTTCGCCGCGAGCCGTCGCAACGCCGTCGGCGTAGACCGTCGATTCGATCACGACCTTGCGCCCCTTGATTTCCTTGATGCGCCCGCGCAGTGTCAGCTCGCCGCCCAGAGGGGTCGGCTTGAGATAATCGACGTGCAAGGAGCCGGTGACGAAGCGCAGCGGCGGCTCGCTGCCCGGCTCGCGACCGGCCGCGCGGTACGCCGCCATCGCCGCGCTGCCGGTCGAGTGGCAATCGACGAGCGACGCGATCAGGCCGCCGTAGACGAATCCGGGTACCGCGGTATGCCACGGCTGCGGCGTGAACCGGGACACCGTCTCGTCGCCGTCCCAGAAGGTGCGAACGTGGTGGCCCTGATCGTTCAGCCGGCCGCAGCCATAGCAATGCGCCAGATTCTCCGGGTAGCTGTCCTGGATCGCCTTGTCGCTCATCGAGAGTTCTCCGTGGTCGTCGGTTCAGTTCGGCAGCGCGGCCTCGATGGCCTGGCGCGTCGCGCGGATTTCAGCGGGCAGGCGCTGCGCCAGCTTGCCGAGCAGCTCGTCGTGCAGCGCCAGTTCGGCGCGCCAGGCGGCAGCGTCGGCGTCGATGATCGAGGCGAAGCGCTGTTCGTCGAAATCCAGCCCGTTCCAGTCGAGATCGGCGTAACGCGGGCTGATGCCGAAGAAATGGCCTTCGCCGTCGGCGCGACCCTCGATGCGCTCGATCATCCACTTCAGCACGCGCGCGTTGTCGCCGTAGCCGGGCCAGACGAACTTGCCGTCGGCGCCCTTGCGGAACCAGTTGACGCAGAAAATGCGCGGCAGCGAGCTCGAGTGCGCCTGCAGCCGGTGTTCCATGTCGAGCCAGTGGCGGAAATAATCGCTCATGTTGTAGCCGCAGAACGGCAGCATCGCGAACGGGTCGCGTCGCACCACGCCTTGCTGGCCGACCGCCGCGGCGGTCGTTTCCGAGCCCATCGTCGCCGCCATGTAGATGCCTTCGCGCCAGGTCCTGGCCTCGGTCACCAGCGGCACCGTGGTCGAGCGCCGGCCGCCGAAGATGAAGGCGTCGATCGGCACACCCGAGGCGTCGTCCCACGCCGGGTCGAGCGCCGGGTTGTTGGTCGCCGCGACCGTGAAGCGCGCGTTCGGATGCGCCGCCTTGGCGCCGTTTTCGGCGGCGATCTGCGGCGTCCAGTCTCGCCCCTGCCAGTCGATCGCGTGCGCCGGCGCCGGACCCATGCCTTCCCACCAGACGTCGCCGTCGTCGGTCAGCGCGACGTTGGTGAAGATCACGTCGCGCTCGAGGCTGCGCATGCAGTTCGGATTGGTCGCGGCGTTGGTCCCCGGCGCGACGCCGAAATAGCCGGCCTCCGGGTTGATCGCGTAGAGGCGGCCGTCTTCGCCAGGCTTGATCCAGGCGATGTCGTCGCCGATCGTCGTCACCTGCCAGCCGGCCAGCGCCGGCGGCGGGATCAGCATCGCGAAATTGGTCTTGCCGCAGGCGCTGGGAAACGCCGCGGCGACGTGGAATTTGCGCCCTTCGGGGTTGGTCACGCCGAGAATCAGCATGTGTTCGGCGAGCCAGCCCTGCTCGCGCCCCATGGTCGACGCGATGCGCAGCGCGAAGCATTTCTTGCCCAGCAGCGCGTTGCCGCCGTAGCCCGAACCGTAGGACCAGATCTCCTGCGTTTCCGGGTAATGGACGATGTATTTGGTGGTCGCGTTGCACGGCCAGCTCACGTCGGCCTGGCCGGGCTGCAGCGGCGCGCCGACGCTGTGCACGCAGGGCACGAAATCGCCGTCGTGGCCGAGCAGATCGAGCACTGCGCGGCCCATGCGCGTCATCAGCTTCATGTTGACGACGACGTAGGGCGAATCGGACAGTTCGACGCCGATGTGCGAAATCGGTGAACCCAGCGGCCCCATGCTGAACGGGATCACGTACAGCGTGCGCCCGCGCATCGCGCCCTTGAACAGCGCCTTGTCGCCGGTTTGCAGCAGCTGGCGCATTTCGGCCGGGTCGACCCAGTTGTTGGTCGGGCCGGCGTCGTCGCGCTGCTGGCTGCAGATGAAGGTGCGGTCCTCGACCCGGGCCACGTCCGACGGGTCCGAGCAGGCCAGGAAGCTGTTCGGACGCTTGGCCGGATTCAGCCGCGTGAAGGTGCCGGCGTCGACCAGTTGCTGGCAAAGCCGCTGGTACTCGGCGTCGCTGCCGTCGCACCAGTACACGTCGGCCGCTTCGGTCAGCGCGGCGATCTGCGCGACCCAGTCGATCAGGCGGGCATGGTGGACGTGTTCGGGGGCACGGGCGCGCTCGCGCGCCGGCATCGCTTGGTTCATCGGACAGCTCCAGGTCGTCTTGTTGCGCGGGGCGGTCGCCGCGGCGCCTGCCCTCGTCGTGAACGGGAAAATACCGAACCACGCGGGCGGTGCCTATCGAGCTCGCCCACGCGTTCCGACCTTACCAGTGTAGCCAATCCAGACATGCGAAAAACGCATGATGTGCGTGGCCGCTGACAAGCTTCGTGGGGGCTGGGTGGCGATGCGCAGCGCGGCGGCTCAGGGCCGGCGCTGGCGGAGACGGAGGGATTCGAACCCTCGATGCGCTTTTGGCACATACTCCCTTAGCAGGGGAGCACCTTCGGCCACTCGGTCACGTCTCCTCTTGTCGACCGGCGGCGGCTTGCCGCGCCGGCAACAAAACGCCATTATTGCACATTTCCCGGCGCCCTTGCCATGGATTGGATCGACACCCACGCTCACCTCGACGCTGCCGAATTCGACGCGACGCGCGACGCGGTGCAGCGCCGCGCGCGCGCGGCGGGCGTGCACACCATCGTGATCCCGGCGGTGGCACCGGCCAATTTCGCCGCGGTGCGCGCGCTGGCTCACGCCGGCGGCCACGCCTACGCGCTGGGCGTGCATCCGCTGTACGTCGCCGGGCTGGGCGAAGACGCGCTGCGCCAGCTGCGCGACGCGGTGCGCGACGCGATCGACGATCCACGCTTCGTCGCGATCGGCGAAATCGGGCTCGACCACTTCGTCGGCGGCGTCGACGTCGCGCACCAGCTGTGGTGGTGCGAGCGCCAGCTGCGGCTGGCGCGCGAGTTCGAGCTGCCGGTGCTGCTGCATGTGCGCCGCGCTCAAGACGTCCTCGCCGCGGCGCTGCGCCGCGCCGGGTGGGGCGGCGGCGGCATCGCGCACGCGTTCAACGGCAGTCGTCAGCAGGCCGACGCGTTCATCGCGCTGGGCTTGCGGCTGGGCTTCGGCGGCGCGATGACCTTCGAGCGCGCGCTCAACATCCGCCGGCTGGCCGCGGCGCTGCCCGACAGTGCCATCGTGCTCGAGACCGACTCCCCCGACCTCGCGCCGGCGTGGCTCGCCGGCGAGGCCAACGAGCCGGCGCAGTTGCCGCGCATCGGCGCCGAGCTGGCGCGGCTGCGCGGCACCGACGTGGCCGCGGTCGCGGCGCTGACCGCGGCCAATGCGCACGCTGCGCTGCCGCGGCTGGCGGCATGGGTGGCGGGGGCTTGAAGCGCCGGCCGGCGCCCCCATCTTGGGGCGAAGAGGGCTTGAGGCCCGCATCGCCCGATTCCGTCAACGAAAGAAGACCATGACCGAAACCACCGCCCACACCCATGCGTTCCAGGCCGAAGTGCGCCAGCTGCTGCACCTGGTGGCGCATTCGCTTTATTCGAACCGCGACATCTTCCTGCGCGAACTGGTGTCGAACGCGTCGGACGCGTGCGACAAGCTGCGCTATCTGGCGATCGACGACGCCGCGCTGTGGGAGGGCGACGGCGAGCTGCGCATCCGCATCGATTACGACGAACAGGCGCGCACGCTGACCGTCAGCGACAACGGCATCGGGCTGTCGATGCAGGACGCGATCGACCATCTCGGCACGATCGCCAAGTCGGGCACGCGCGAGTTCATGAGCCAGCTCGGCGAAGCCGCCAAGCCCGACGCGAACTTGATCGGACAGTTCGGCGTCGGCTTCTACTCCGGTTTCATCGTCGCCGATCGCATCACCGTCGAGAGCCGTCGCGCCGGCATGGCCAGCGACGAAGGCGTGCGCTGGAGCTCGGACGGCACCGGCGAGTTCAGCGTCGAGGCGATCGAGCGCGCCGCGCGCGGCACCGACGTGATCCTGCATCTGCGCGCCGACGCCGACGAACAGCAGTTCGGCGACCTGCTCACGGCCTGGAAGCTCAAGAGCATCATCAAGCGCTATTCCGACCACATTTCCCTGCCGATCGAAATGCGCAAGCGCGAATGGGACGCCGACAAGAAGGAGGAGGTCGTGAGCGAGGCCTGGGAGCAGGTCAACAAGGCCGCGGCGCTGTGGGCCAGGCCCAAGGCCGAGGTCGACGAGGCGCAGTACATCGACTTCTACAAGCAGATCGCCCACGACGCCGAAGCGCCGCTGGCCTGGACGCACAACCGTGTCGAGGGGCGCAGCGAATACACCCAGCTGCTGTACGTCCCGGCCAAGGCGCCCTTCGATCTCTGGAATCGCGAGCAGATGGCCGGCGTGAAGCTGTACGTCAAGCGCGTGTTCATTCTCGACGACGCCACCAGCCTGCTTCCCACCTATCTGCGCTTTGTGCGCGGCGTGGTCGACAGCTCCGATCTCCCGCTCAATGTTTCCCGCGAGTTGCTGCAGGAAAGCCGCGATATCCGCGCCATTCGCGAAGGCTGCACGAAGCGCGTGCTTTCGCTGCTGGAAGACCTGGCGGGCAGCGAGGATCAGGCGCAGCGCGACAAGTACGCGACCTTCTGGCAGGAATTCGGCCAGGTGCTCAAGGAGGGTGTCGGCGAGGACTTCGCCAACCGCGAGCGCCTGGCGAAGCTGTTGCGCTTCGCCTCCACGGCCGCCGAGTCCGACGCGCAGACCACGAGCCTTGCCGACTATGTGGCGCGCATGAAACCCGAACAGACGGCGATCTACTACATCACCGCCGATACGCCGCGTGCTGCGCGCTCCAGCCCTCAGCTTGAGGTGTTCAAGCGCAAGGGCGTGGAAGTGCTGCTGCTGACCGATCGGGTGGACGAATGGATGCTCGGCAGCCTGCGCGAATTCGAGGGCAAGCCGCTGCAATCGGTGGCGCGCGGCGCCGCCAGCTTGGACGCATTGCAGGACGAGGCGGAAAAGAAGCAGGCCGAGGAGGCCGCGCAGACGCATCAGGCCTTGCTCGCGCGCATGAAAACGGCCTTGGACGGCATGGCGCAGGACGTGCGCATCAGCGCCCGGCTGGTGGAATCGCCCGCCTGCCTGGTCGCCGCCGAGGGCGACGTCAGCGGGCATCTGGCGCGGCTGTTGCGCCAGGCCGGACAGGAGGCGCCCAAGTCCAAGCCCATCCTGGAAATCAATCCGGCGCATGCGCTGGTGCAGCGTCTGCAGTCCGAACTCGACAAGGGGGATGCAGCCCAAGCCGAAGCGTTCGACGACCTGTCCCGCATTCTGTTCGACCAGGCGCAGCTGGCCGAAGGCGGCATGCCCGAAGACCCGGCCGCCTACGTGCGACGCGTGAACCAGTGGCTCATACGCGCGGCTTGACTCAAACCTCCGTTGCCATGGGTTTGGCGCCAGCGGCCAGCCCTAAGTCTGGCTCGCTAAACTGGCCGCTGTTCAGGACTTAGCCGCCCTTCAAGGCGGCCATGACAACGAGGATGAAAGAGGCGAACAAGCAGTCGGTCAACAGGCGAGCGGCGGGATACTGGCATTTCATGCGGGAATTCGTTCGTAATCCGCGCCAAATCGGGGCGATCTGCCCCAGTTCTCCCTTCCTGGCACGTCGCATGGCCAGCTTGGTGCCGCAAGGCGATGGGGTTGTCTTGGAATTAGGCCCCGGAGCTGGCGCGGTGACGGCCGCATTGCTGAACCAAGGTGTCGCCGCCCGAGATCTGGTGCTGGTCGAGCGCTCGGCGGCGCTGTCCGCGCTCCTGGCCAAGCGTTTTCCTGGGGTGCAACTCATCCAGGGCGACGCCATGCATCTGAGCCGTTTCGATGTCTTGCGTCAGCAGCCGGTGCGTGCCATCGTGTCCAGCCTGCCGCTGCGCAGCCTGCCCAGGCCGGTGGTGCGCCAGATCCTGGATCAGGTGGCGCTCATTTCGGATCCGGGTACCGTGTTCATCCAGTTCAGCTACGCCCTGCGCGGCAGCTACCAGGACCTGGCGCATGGCTTCGAGCGCGATCAGGCGCATGTGGTGTGGCGCAACTTGCCGCCCGCGCGAATCGAGGCCTTTTGCTTCCGTCCGCGCCAGGTTCAGTAGCAGGCCGCGGCAAGACCGCGTCGCGGCGTGGGGATCAGGACACCCACATCGTGATGGTGACGACGGCAAGCAGCAGCATCCATAGCAGGACCGAGCGCCACACCAGCCCCACGACGTTGCGCAGATGTGCGGAAGTCGGCACATCGCCAGGCATCTGCGGCTGGATTCCGCCAGGTTGCGCTTCGGCATCGATGGCGCTGGACCATGCCTGTTCGCCAGGCTCGGGCACGGCATGCTGGGCCGTGGCGCCCAGGCGAATGCCAACGGCCCCAGCTGCTGCGGCCAGCATGGCCCCGGTATTGCTGTCGGGCCACAGTCGCGCATAGTTGCGCCACATGTCCACCGCCTCCTCGAAATTGCCGACCACCGCGTAGCCGGCCGCTGTCAGCCGCGCCGGCAGCCAGTCGAGCACGTGGAAAGCCCGGGTTGCAAAGTCGCGCAGCCAGGGGCTGGCGTCGGAGTCGTTGGCGTTCCACTTGCCCGCCGTGTATTCGGCCATGCGGTAGAGCACGGCGCCAGCGGGCCCCAGGGGAAGCAAAAACCAGAAAAACACCCCGAGCACATAACGCTGCGCGGCCACCAGCGCATGCTCGATGGTCTGCTGGGTGACGTCATCCGCCGACATTTCCACGGTATCCAGGGCTTTCCACTGCTTGAGCGTGGCTCGCGCGCCTGGCACGTCGCCGTGGTTGAGGGCATCCGAAATGTCTGTGAAGTAGTGGCTGAATTGCCGGAATCCGAGCGTGAAATACAGCACCACGACATTCCAGGCGAAAGCCAGCAGGATGTGCACCCGCAAGGCCGCCCAGTACACGAGGAGCGACAGCAGCGCCGGCAGCAGAACGGCGATGAACCAGGCGGCCAGGCCATGCCTGCGTTCGCCCGCGTCGAAATTGCGTGCGGCGAAATCGGTCAGCGCCTTGCGGGCGCCGTAGACCACGCTCAAGCGTCCTAAGGGTTTGATCTGCTCAAGGAGCAGGGCGAGCAAGACGGAAAAAAAAGCCATAACCGCATGCTAAGCAGAAAATTGCCAAAATGCGGCAGCGCGGCGATTTAGAAATTCATTCATAATCAATGAGTTGCAGAACAATGCCCTACTAGATCCATGGTTTATTTGTGACATCGATTATCCCCACGTTATCCCATTTTGCTACCCATCTTATACGCACGTTTTGGCGCGCCATTGGCGCACGCACCATGACCGCCATGCAGTTACGTTGCGCCTTTGATGTCAGGGATGCAGTTCGTGCCGGATTCGGCGGATCATCCTTGAGGCGTAGGCGCGTAGCGGGGAACCACCAAGCGCAGCCGCTCGTTACATCTGCCACCGATGGCGGATCAGGTGTCCTGCCACCGGAGCCGCCGCATGATCGCAACGCGGCGCAAGGCGCTGCACACCACCCTCACGGCATGCTGTCCTGCAATTCCACGGACTGCCCCAGACTGCCCACCGCATACGCCAGTTGCAGACGCGCCACCAGCCAGTCGGTGAGGGCCTGAATGTGTTGTTGGCGTGCCTTGACCAAGGCCGCCTGGGCGCTGAGCATTTCCAGGACGCTGGCCACGCCGTGTTGGTAGCGCTGTTGGGCTGCCGTCAGCGATTGCCGCGCAATGTCCTGCACGGTGCGGGTGCTGCCCAGGTCCGCCGTGGCCGTCTTGTAGCCCGCGAAGCCGGACCAGACGCCGCGCATCACTTGCTGGCGCGCATCGGCCAGGGCCTGGGCTTGCTCTCGCGCCTGCGCCTGCGCTTCGCGTACTTTCCAGTCCTGATCAAAACCATCGAACAAGGGAATGTCCAACTCGATGCCGATGTAATTGTCTTCGCCGCGGGCCGGGAAACTGGGCAGTCCCAGCCCCGTCACCGGCTGGGTATTGCGGCTGTACCTCCACGTGAAATGCAGCGACGGCAGCCCAGCGTCTTGCACCGCCTTGGCATGGGCCAGGGCCGCGAGGTGTTGCGCCCGCGCAGTGTTGATCTTGGGGTTGAGGCGCTCGGCATCATCCATGAAGGTGTGCAAGGTGTCGATGCCGGCCGGCGATTCGCCCGTTTCCGCAGGCAAGGGTTGGAGCTGCAAGGGCGTCGTGGCAGGGCCCAGCCCCATATCGATGGCCAAGGCACCGATGGCGGTCCGCCACGTCCCCTCGGCATGCGTGGCATCGGCGGCGGCTTGCGCGTAAGCGGTCTGGGCCTGCAGCGCATCGCTGATCGCGGCCACTCCATGCTGGACACGGGCTTGCGCAATGTCCAAGCTTTCTTGCGCCGTGCGCGCGTTGTCGCGTGCGGCATCCAGGCCCGCCGACGCGGCCAGCGCCGCTTCATAGTCTTTGGCCGTCTTGAGCAGCGCGGTCTGCAGCGTGTCGTCCAGGCTGTAGCGCGAGGCCAGCAGCAGTTGTTCGGCGCTGTGGGCGGCTGCCGTGCGCGCGCCAAAGTCGTACAGCACCCAGCTCAGAGACAGGGCCTGGGTCCGAAAGCGTGACGCCACATTGCTGTCGAACTGCGGCTGGTTGATCACGGTCGATCCTGCGCGGTCGCGGTTGTATTGCAGGGTGGCATCGAGCTTGGGCCAGTACGCCGCCCGAGCCTGGCCCAACTGCGCGGCCTGCACCTGGACCGCGGCCCAGGCCTGGCGGGTTTTGGGATCGGTGCACAGCGCAGCGCGGATCGCGTCGAAGAGGCGAATCGGATGGTCGGGCGCCCGCAATCGGCAGGGCTCGTCGAGGTTCTGGCCTTGGCTGGTGACGCCGGAGGCATCCACCAGCAATGGGGGCTGGGTGAGACCTGCGGCTGCGCTGGGAGGCGACGGCGGGGCTGCGGGGGTTTGGGCCCAGGCGCCAACACCCATGCCCCAGACCAGGGACGCGACAACAACGGGTTTGAAACATCCGAACGGCATGGGGGAGCGACGTGCACGAGAAGGAGTGGTACGGCGCGACGCGTGCAGACCACGCGTCGGCTTGCAGAGGGCGGGAGAGACAACGCAGAGGAGCAAGGCCTTGCGGCCCCAGCAACCCCGAACGCAAGAGGCAGGCTGCCGGGGGGCGGCGGCCTTGACCTGACGTCACTGCCAGGTGGCGGCGATGACCGGATCGAGGTTGGCGGCCTCGGCCGCGGTGTAGGCGATCTGGCTCGAGGTCGGGGGCGAGAACGCCGCCATGGCCTGCACCAGTTGCTCCACATTGCTGCCGGCGAGAGTCTGGCCGTTGCCGGCGACGAACGCCGAGACTTGGTTGGTCAACCCGTTGAACCAGTCCTTGACGGTGAGGTTCTCGGTGCTGCCCAGGACGCTGACCACCAGGTCCGTGCCGTTCTGGGTGAACCACAACTGGTCGGGGGCCACCGTGGTGCCGAGGGCAACGGTGTCGGTGGCGCCACTGTTGGTCAGTGTGGTCGACGACTCCGGGCCGAGGGTGATGGCATCCGTCCCGGCGGGCGTCTGTATCGTTTCGGCACCGGTTGGGTCGGTGGCAGTGGTCATGGTCAGTGTGCCATTGCCGTCGTAGGTATTGCTGCCCCAGCTGCCGTCGGTGTTGGTCCACTTGGAGTAGATCAGCGCCCCGCTGGCGTTGTAGCTGTCGCTGCCGGTCACGCCGCTGGCGTCGGCCCAGGTGTCGCTGGAGATGACGCCGTTGACGTAGGTGTCGGTTCCGGAGCTCCCGTTGGCATCGATCCAGAAGTCGCTGGCCAGCGCACCCGAGGCGTCATAGTTGTCGACGCTGGTATCGCCGGTGGCGGTCACTGCCGAGGTGGTGTAGCTGCCGTCGGTGTTGTAGGCCGTGCTGCCGTAGCTGCCGTCCGGATTCGTCCACGTCGACTGCGTCAGTGTCCCTCCGGTATAGCTGTCCGAACCGTGCGTGCCATTGGCGCTCTGCCAAGAATCGCTCAGCAGCGTACCCGACGCGTCGTAGTTGTCGACGGACACATCGCCCTTCGCAGTTGTCGCCGTGGAGGTGTAACTACCGTCAGCGTTGTAGGTGGTGCCACCCGAGCTTCCGCTGGTGAGATCCCAGCTCGCGTTTTCGAGTAGGCCCGAGGCGCTGTAGGTGTTCGTGTAGACGTCGCCGCTGGCGTCGATGGTTTGCTGCGTGTAGCTGCCGTCGGCATTGTCGGTCGTGGTGCTCGACGCTTGCGCACCGGGCGTGAAGAAGTCTGTCCCCTGCTGGCCGGAATCGCTTTGCCAGATCTCGCTGGTCAGTTGCCCGTCGACGTTGTAATTGTCGACGCGGTAGTCGTCGTGGGCGTTCGCCAACAGAATGGAGTAGTTGCCATCGGCGTACTGGATATGTCCAGCGCTCGATCCGTCGCTGTTGTAGACAATCTTGCTGGCGCTGCCGTCGGCAGTTGTCCAATCTTCTTCCTCGAGCCAAGGCGTGCCCGAAAAAGCATCGTGTGGTCCGAAATTGAGCGCCAGCGTATCCCCATTTTCCGTAAAGGATTCCTTAATGTCGGGCCCGACATTATTCGTGGAGTCGTTGTAAGTGACGCTGGCCTTCAAATTTCCCAGCGCAAGGGCGAGGGAACTGTTCGTGATTCCTTCATCCAGTCGACCTAGATCAATGCCCTGGAAATATGGAATCCCAACCCTATTGTCGGTAAATGACAGGATGTCAGCGCCGCTTTGGGAGATCGAACCTTGGTCGGTTGATCGGTACATCGTGTAGCCTTTGGGCGCCGTGTAGGGTTGCCAACCGGAGTTTTGATAATCGGCCGAATACCCCGCAGGGCCGCTGTAGACGCTCGACATGAGTTGAGGACCGTCGATATTGGCGACACGGATCGCTGGGCCAGATGCTGCCACCCAGTGTTCGGTCGTTGTTCCACCGATGGAGTTCTGGATTGAATCGCTCAAGGGGACATTGACGGGGGCGGGTATGTTGACGGTGTTCGATACGGAGTTGATGTTCTGCTGCGTCGATGGCGGAGCGGTCGTGGAATTTGTAATGGTTTCCGTGTACCAAGACACATGAGACCCATCGCCGGTTGGGGCGGCCTCCGGCGGATTCGATGGATCGCCAATGTTTCCGACATTTTCCTGCAAATATGTTCCGGCGGGGAGCTTAATGGCTCCATTGTTGGCGGCTGCCATGGCCATGACGGTGGCTGGAGACAGAATAACGATCTTTGAAATGCCCGTCGTCGGGTTGCTGTTGCTGGCCGCGGGGCCGTTTGCGGCCAGATTAATGTTTGAGTTCTCTTCTGCGTAATACGTCGAAAGCAGAGAATTCCATTTTCCATCAATCACACTCCCCGATCCGTACAGCCCCCAATCCATCAGGTTTTGCCCATTGCTCGAAATGGTGGCGTCGCCGTGGGGCGGGGCCATGTCGCCGACCACCGGGAAATCCAATGTTTGCCCGGCGTCCTGGGCGACGATCGATTGCGCCGTGGCGTCGGGGATGTCCACGATGCCGCCACCGGGCATGAAGACGGACATAGCGGGATTCGCCTCATCTGAGTCGGCGGCGATGGCCGCCAGATTCGTGCCGTTGCCAAGCTTGATCTGCACGTTCACACCGTTGGCTGGGTATGGCGCGCCGCCCCCAAGAATGGAGTACCCAGTGCTGGCGTTCAGCGTACCGGTCTGGCTGATGCTGTACATGCCATCCGCCAAGAAGTCCTGGTAGGCGGAGTTCGCAGGCGCATAGCCGTTGAGCGCAGTGGTCGTGGTGGTCGTGCCGCTGGTCTGGGTCTGCCACAACGGTGTGCCGTCTGCTGCATAGTGCACCGCAGTGCTGGTGCCGCTGGTGTCGACTGTTGTTACAACATAGCTGCCGTCGGCGTGGTGGATCGTTGACGACGACGAACCGTCGCTGTTGAAGATGTCAGACCCGGAACTGCCATCAGGTTTCGACCACGCGTCGTTGAGCAGGATGCCGCTGGCCGAGTAGTTGTCGGTGATGATCTCCCCCGTGCTTAGGTCCTTGCTGACCGTGTAACTGCTGTCGGCGTTGTAGGTGGTGGTCGTGGTGTCGCTGCTTTGGTTGACCACCTGCTGAACGAGGATGCCCGCCGCGTTGTAGCCGTCGGTGGTGACGTCGCCAGCGCCGTCATTGGTGTAGGTGCTGTAGCTGCCGTCGACGTTGTTGGTGCGGCCCGTGCTGGACCCGCCGGCGTTGAAGGTGTCGGTGCCGGAACTCCCATCAGACTTCGTCCAGTTGTCGCTGAGCAGGACATTGCTCGACGAATAGGTGTCGGCGATGACCTCGCCGGCCGTCGTCGTGGTGGTCACATAGCTGCCGTCGGCGTTGTAGGCTGTTGTCGTCGAACTGCCGCTTGTTCCGCTCTGGGTCTGGCTGAGCAGCGTGCCGGCGGCGCTGTAGTCCTGGGTCGTGATGTCGCCGAGGCCATCGTTCGTGTAGGTGCTGAAGCTGCCGTCGGCTTGGTACGTCACGCCGTAGCTGGATCCGTCGGAATTGAAGGTGTCGGTGCCCGAACTCCCGCCGACCTTTGTCCAGGTGTCGCTGGCGAGCTGCCCCGAGGATGCGTAATACTTGGTGGTCGCGTCCCCCTGCCCGTCGTTGGCGTAGGTACTGGTCTCGCCGTTGGCGTAGGTGGCGGTCCCGGAGCTGCTGCCGTCGGCGTTGAAGGTGTCGGTCCCGGAGGTGCCGTTGGCCGTCGTCCAGGTATCTGCGGTCAGGGTGCCCGCGGCGGAATACGCGAACGTCGTGGTGTCTCCATGGCCGTCGGCGATCGTGAGGCTGGACGTGCCGTCGGAGAACACGATCTTGGCGCTGCTGGAACCATCCTCCAAGTCGGTCGACGTCGTGGTGGTCGAGCCATCGGCATTGGGTGAGGTTGTCGTCGTGACGTTCGCGTTGCCGGAGTTCCAGGCCACGGAGGCGAGCGTGCCATTGGACTTGAATGTGTCCGTGGTCGTGTTGCCCGCGCTGTCGGTCGTCACGACCACCGTGTTGCCCTGCGCATCCGTCGTCGAGCTGCTGTGCGAGCCGTCGGCGTTGAAGGTGTCGGTGCCGACGCTGCCATCGGGCTTGATCCAGCTATCGGACACCAGGGTGCCGGCGGTGTTGAACTGCTGGTTGAGTGCCTCGGTAAGCATACCGCTCGCGGAATAGGTGTCGATCTCTACGTTCGCGCTGCCGTCGCTGTTCGCGGTCGTCACCGCCTTCGAGTAGCTCGTCTCAGTCCCGCTCGCGTCGTAGTAGGTGGTGTCGGTCTCGACGGCATTCTGCGTGTTGACGTAGGTCTGGTACTGGCTCGAACTGTTGTCGGCGTTCACCGAAGTACCGGCACTGGATCCGTCGACGTTGTAGGTATCGCTCCCATGTGCTCCGTCGGCGGTGTTCCAGACATCGCCGATCTCGTTGCCGTTGGCATCGAAATCCAGTTCCGTGACGTTGCCCTTGCCGTCGTCGGAGACGGTGTTGTAGCTGCCGTCGGCGTTGTAGTTGACGTCGTACTGCGAGTTGTCGGCGTTGAGGGTGACGTAGCCATGTGTGCCTGCTGCGGCGTTGGCCCAGTCGGCTCCGGTCTCTTGCCCGGCGGCGTTCAGGTAGAGGGTCCAGGTCGTCCCGTTGGCGTCGGTGTAGGTGGGCGTGTATTCGTTGGATGAGCTGGTCCAGTTGGTCCCATCCGACAAGGTGCCGGACCAGCTCGCGCCTGGCAAGCCGTCGCTGTTGGTGTGGTAGCTACCCGTCAACTGACCAGAACTGCTGTACTGCCACGCGGTCGTATCACCCGAGGAATCCTGGTAGTAGACCGTGTAGCTGCCATCGGAATTCATGATCTTGCTGAAATCCGAACCATCAGGGTTGACGACCAGCCCCTGCGCAACGGTTTCCTGGTCGGCTATGGTCGTCCAGTCCGGCGCGTAATCCGTGACGATCACGTTCCCGTTCGGCAGATACTGATAGGCATTAAGCGTCGTCCCACCTGGATTCAACGTCGAGATTTGATACGTTCCCGTGCTCCCGTTCCAAACGTCTTCGCTGGTGACGACGCCACTGGCGTTTGTGTTGACCACCACGATGTCGCCCTGGCCGTTTAGGGTGATGGTGCCCGATGTGCCGTTCAGGAGGTTCTGAAACGTACCAGTGCCCGAGCCGTCAGCGTTGAATGAGTCCGTCCCGGTGACAGTTGCGTTGATGGCTGGATCTCCAAACCCGTCGATGTATTCAGAGGAGGGATTGCCGGTGGCCCACTGATCTGATATGAGATTTCCAGACGCGCTGAGATGACTATAGGTAATTCCCTGTGCAAATGTTGTCGTTTGATAATTTGTCCCGTCCGCCTCGGATGTGGCGTAGAAGACTTCAGCGCCACTTGCAGTCGTATAGTCATATCCTGCGGACGCATAAGTTTCCGGGTTGCCGAGATAGCTGCCCCATGCAGATTCATCACTCTGCTGAGCTGTTGCGTTCGGCCCCCAGCCGTCCTCCAAGGCGAATTCCATCCCCTCTCCACCGACACCGCTGGAAAGGCGCCAGTTCGATCCGACCTCAACCCCTGCGCCGTTGTAAATGATCGCCGACGAGACCCCAGAGCCCGCAGGCTCTGCCGGTGTCGGGGTGAGTACATTCTGTCCGAGGCCAGATCCAACGGATTCCGTTGTTTGTGTGCCGCCACTCGAAAACGCAATATCGGTGAATTGATCTTCGGAATTCACGCCCGTGATCGAGTAGGTGCCATCCGGGTTTTGGGTCGTGGTCAGGGAAGATTCCGGCGTCCCGCCTCCTGGTGCGACCGTTAATCCATCGTTGTAAAGACTCACCACACCGGATGTGCCATCCGAATGCATCCAGGTCGACCGGATTTCGATGCCGTCCTTGCTGTAGTAATCGGTGGTAATGTTACCTTGACCGTCGTCGATGGTCGTGGCGTAGTTGCCGTCGGCATAAGTCACCGTGCTGCTGGAGGAACTGTCGGCATTGTAGATATCGGCCCCATGGGTGCCAATGGAATTTGTCCAAGCGCCTGACTGGAGCTGGCCAGATGGCGAATATGTCTGCGTAACCGTAGAATTATCGTTCGAGGCAATGGTTGCAACACCACCACTCGATGTAATTGTTATTGTATCGCCAAGGTTTCCCGTTGCAATAACATTATTTCCGGAAACACTTCCTGTGTATGTTTCCGTCGTTGAGTTGCTTGAGGCACCGGTCGATAACAGCGCCACCGTGGTACCCCCACCAACGGCGAGGTCGATCTCATGAGAAATCGTGTCTGTTTGTTGTGCATTTAAGGGCACTGTCGATGACGACTGCGTAGCGCCACTCAATGACGCGAGCACGCTCTCGGCGAAGCTAGCAATGTCACCGAAATCCAGAGCCCCGCCGAGAACAGTCAGCACGAAGCCAATCGAATCAATGACCTCACCAAGCGCCATAGTTCCCAACCCAGCTTCGAGAAGAATTGGCGTTTCGGCAAGACCAGTTAGTTTGACCTCATCCCCCGCTATCGTCGTCAAATTCCCCAAGAGCGTTGTTGCTTTACTGATCGAGGCCCCATTCAATTTAATATCATTTATGTCCGCAATAACAGCGCGGCTCGCAAAATATGCTGCCGGCCCGGGCGCCGGGACGAGTGCCGCCTCTGCTGCAAGCGCATTTGCGACTGCCGCATCGTACGCTGCCAATGTATTGGCGTTTTTATTTTTCTCGTACGCATCTCGCGCTGCGACCACGCTCGAGACGGAATCGACGCCAGCGATGGCAAAGCCATCCATTTCCAGTGCTGAACTCATAATCGCTCCTCAATTAATTACAGAGAATTTTCGCAAGAACCTTAACAGCTAAAAACCCAAATGCAAATAATGCCCACATAAAAATGACGCCACCCCAATTTTGGCTGCGCCCATCGATCATCTCTTTCGAGCGGACGAGCAATTGCATCATCAATATCACGGCCGGGATTATTATTAGAAACGTAACTGCCACTGCTGGCCAACCCCGTAGCTCCTGAACCCCAAGAAGGTTGCAGCCCAACATGAGCGCAAATCCATAAGTGGCGATAATGCTGGCCGCAAGAAATATCCTGGATCCGTATTTTGACATAAGACAACATCCTTTCTGGCGCACGACCTTGATAACGAAACAACGAGCTATGAATGAGCGGTGATGATCACAACACCGCCGAATCAGCAATCTCCTGCGACTTCTTTGGGAATCTACAGCATAATCGGCGGATGCCTGAAAAATTCTATTCTCGCGTCGGTTTCACCAATAAGGCACTGCCGTTCAAAAGTCGTAACCCACGCTTTGCCACCCCCCTTCGATGGCACCAATGTAGGTACAGTTTTCGTTCGCATACGTTTCCCACGCCGTCTCGGCTCTTATTAGTTGCGATCGAGTTTTTCGCATGTCAAGCATAGAATATTTTGGCGTTCTGCGGAAGGTGTTCTTATATATTATTTCAAGCCTCTCTTGCTTTTCGCTCAATTCAGAATTTAGGCAGCGAATGAAATTATGGGTCGAGGTTGAATAATTGCAAGCGCTAGCCTCCTTTCGGTGCGCACCACCAGGCAGTGCATCCGCAAGATAAATTATTGGAAATAAAATGCCTGCAATGAAAATTGAAGCCAAAAGAAAATTGCCCGAGAAAAATATTATCACCGCACGCCCGCAGATGCTGGGCGGTTTCAAGAGCGAAGTGCAACGCTCTGCTGGTTGTTGCGTAAGGATTTGGATTGCATTTGAAATCACCGTTCATGCAAACTCTCCACCGCTGTTTTCAGGAGCGGACTGAGGAAGTAAGCCGCCACGCTGCGTCGCCGAGTTTTTTTGATGTCCACGCTGACGGCCACGTCCGGATTCCTGTCTGCTGGTCGGCGATGGTGGTGCCGTCGGGGGCATAGTTGGTGGCGATGACGTCGCCGTTGGCAAGGTAGTCATACGAATTCAGTGTGGTACCGCTGCCATTGAGCGTGGCGATGGTGTAACTGTCCGTGCTTGCGTTCCAGGTGTCCTCGCTGGTGACCGAGCCGCTGGCGTTGGTGTTGACGACCACGATGTCGCCTTGACCGTTGAGGGTGACGGTGCCTGAAGTTCCGTCGCGAAGGTCCGTGAACGTACCGGAGCCAGACCCGTCGGCGTTAAAGCTGTCGGTGCCTGTCACTGAGGCGCTTGTTGGAACGCCTGAAATCACTCCCGGCCCGTCGGCGATGGCCCATTGATCGGATAGCAGCACGCCGCTGCTGGACTCGTGGCTGACGGTGCTGCCCTGCTGCTCGTTGGTCACGACCCAGGACGTTCCGTCGAGGGCCTTGATATTCAGCGTCTGCACACCGCTCGCGTCAAACGTCATGGACCCACTCAAGGCGGTCGTTCCTTGCCAGCCCCAGCTCGTGCCCGTTGCCTCCGCACCGGTTGCAAGAGTGACCATGTCCTCGTTCGGGTCAACCGTACCATCGCTAGAGGAGGCGTACCAGGTATTGCCAATATCTTGTCCAGCCGCGTTATGGTTGGTGGTCACGGACTCATAGCCGCCATTGAGGTTTGCAACCACGGCCGTTGAAGAACTGGCGACGGTCAAATCGTTCGCACCGGTCCCGGTGCCGGTGGATTGCGATGTTTGACTGCCGTTAGCGGCAAAATTGGTGGTGACCGACTGATTCTGCGCATTCCAGTCGACGGTGGTGTAACTACCGTCCGGGTTCTGCACCACGCTCGACGCCGTGGTAGGAACCGGGTTGGGCCCACCGCCAGGCATCAGAGTCAGGCCATCCGCATATTGATTCACAGTTCCTGACGTGCCATCCGAATGCACCCAGGTGGAGCGGATTTCCACGCCGTCCTTGGTGTAGTAGTCGGTGGTGATGTTGCCCTGGCCGTCGTCGAGGGTCGTGGCGTAGTTGCCGTCGGCGTAGGTCACCGTGCCTGTCGATGAACCGGCCGGAGCATAAGATAACGATCCTTGCGCCCCGATCGGATTTGTCCAGCTTTCATTGGAAATGGCGCCATTTTCAGCGTATGTAATGCTGAAGCTAACATCTGGAGGGTCTAACGTCACTGTGTAGGAGTTATTCGCACCGGATTGACCCGAAACTCCCGCGCTGCCTGAGCTATTCGTTGAAATCGCTTCATCCAACAGTTCTGTCAAATTGAAGAATTGAGAGGTATGGAGCGATATTAACGGATTCGGCGACACGGCATTTAAGAGGATCGATGCAAACGGAGAGATTTTGTCAATCGATAGCATGGCTCCGTCTACTGACCCATTCGCGGCGTTTTCTAGTAGCCACTCTTTCGCTTGAGCATTCCCGCGAAACGCCGCTTCCACCATCTGCATCGATAGCGAACCATTCGCAATTGCGGCAGCACCTATTTCAGTTCCAGTGAGGGTGCTCCAATAGGCGTCCATGGCCGATTGACCTAGGACTTGATATGGCACATCGAGGGTCCATGCAGCCGCGTTAAGTCCATTGTTTTGAAATACCTGGGTGTGAAAATTCAAGGCCTGCACAAAAGTAATATCTGAGCTTACCGACTGCGACGGCGATGCTTTTGCCGCAGCTTCCAGCACTGTTATGTATGCCGTTGCCAATTGCGTCTCAATCGTGAGAAGCAGCGCTGGAGTGACTGCGACACCTTGACTCTTGGCATAATCAATCAGATAGTCATCGGCGGTCGTTCCTGTAGGATATTCATCCGTAACGACATCGCCCGCCAAACCGGCATAGTTGTAGCCCATTGAATGCATGTATTGATAAAATCCATTCAGATCGCCGTTGGCGATGAGTTTCTGGGCGGCCTGAAGTTGCGTCAAAGTCAGTGTTTGCGTCATGATTCCTCCAATTATCAGATTAATTCAACTTTGGCTTGACAATAAACGAATCAATGATTTCTTTGATTCGGGATTGAATCTCTCGCCATCGATACAAATCGTCCTTTGAAAAATCTGCATCAACCACCACATGAATCTCCGGAAGTAAAAACCGATCGGTACAAGACGAAAATGTGCCTATTTGGCGAATTTTAGATGTAGTGGTCTCGCAGGTAATTAGGTTTTTCCAAGTCCCGCTATCGAAATAGATTTCATCCGGGTATTCTGGCATTTTTTTCTTGATCAAATAATGCGTCAAGCCAAATTCACTTGGCGCCTTAATATTGAATGGGCCAAAGCCGGCGGAACTGCTCAGCCAAAAAGGAATGATTTTCTTATACGTCCCATCTGGCGGATAATATCTTCCAGAAATTCCGGCCGTCAGCCAGGTTTCATATAGAAATGGTTTGGTGGTGTTAAGGGATTTCAGCCAGTCCTGCCAGTCTGCTTGGCTCTTGATCGGTTCGAGATTTGACAATCTCAAGAGTATCCCGAAGTTGTCGATGGCACGCTTGTAACTAGGAGTTTGTTTTTTAGCGCTAAACGTCCACGAATCCTCTCCTGCATACACCACGCTGGAGAGGAGGTAGTTTTGCGGAATGGAGAGATCAACCCCGCCAATATTCCCAATGGAAGGTGGAGCGCCTGAGAGCGGATACGCAGGGCCTCCAACGAGTTTGCCGGCTGTCACAACTTTGGCCAGGCAATCCGATGTGCCGACCGCAAGGAGGAGGATCGCCACCGACAGAAATCGCAGCACGTCAAGTCTCTGACGTAATGACAAAAACGATGTTTTATCGCCTGTTCGGATGGCGAAAGCTGAGAAATCGTTCACACGACTGATCTGAGACATATCACTCCTCGACTATATTGGGATTGCTTACTACTGGGCTCATTACTCGACTTGTCGTGGCATTCACCGTTCATGCAGACTATCCTCCGCTGTTTTCAGGAGTGGACTGAGGAAATAATCCGCCACACTGCGCCGCCCGGTTTTGATGTCCACCGTCACCGCCATGCCGGGGGAGAGCTGGACCCAGTGGCCGTCCACCCACATGCGGTTGGCGTCGAGGTGGATGCGCACCGGGAACACCAAGGTCTGCTTCTTGGTCGTTTCGGCGTCGTTGGAGACCTGGCGCACCGCGCCGTGCAGAACGCCATAGCGGGTGAAGGAGAAGGTCTCCAGCTTCACCGCCGCGGTTTGCCCCGCGCGCACGAAGCCAATGTCCTTGTTCGACACCTGGGCCTCCACCTCCAGGGTGTCGTCCGGCACGATCTCCATCAGGGGTTTGGCCTGGCTGACCACGCCGCCCACGGTATGCACGGCGAGCTGCTGCACCGTGCCGCTGACCGGGGCGCGCAGCACGAGCCGGGTGGCGCGCTGCTGCGCCTTGGCCAGATCCTGGCGGCTTTGCTGGACTTGTTGCTGCGCCTTGTTCAACTGATCGAGCTGCTCGCGGCGGAACTGCGCCACCGTGGCTGCGATGTCGCGCTGCTGCTGGGTGATGGCCGCCTGCAGGGCCAGCGCGTGGCTGCGTTGCGCGGCCAGTTCCCCGGTCTGGTTGATGCTGTCCTGCTCCTTTTGCAGGTAGTCTTGCCGCGCCACATAGTTGTCCTTCACCAGCGCGGCGTAGGACTGGGCCACCTGGGCGGCCAAGGGTGCGGTTCTCTGCAGCTTGTCGATGACCTGCTGGGTGGAGAGCAATTCGTCTTGCCGGTGCAGCAGGTCGGCTTGCTGTGAGGCAAGCTTCTCCTGCAGTTCGGCATACTGCGCGTCGGCCAGGCGCTGGGCCTCGGCCTGATGAGCATGGTCCACACCAGCCACCATGGCGACATGCGGCGGGCGCTGCATGCTTTGCGCCGTCAGCAGGGCCTGCGATCGCGCGGCGGTGAGTTCGGCGTCCAGCAGCGTGGCACGGGCTTTGTCGAGGTCGGCACCGGCCTGGGTGGCGTCGAGTTCGATCAGCGGGTCGCCCTGTCGCACCCACTGGCCGTCGTGCACCAGGATGCCGTGCACGGTGCCGGTGTCCATGGACTGCACCACCTTGACCTCGCCCTTGGGCACCAGCTTGCCCTGGGCGGTGGTGACGACATTGATCTTGCCGAACGTGGCCCACAGCACCGTGAGCGCGGCGAACAGCACGATCAGGCGCGCCGTCCACTTCGGCGCGGGGTGCACCGGCGTCTCGACCAGCTCCAGATGCGCCGGCAGGAAGGCCAGTTCATGCGCGTGGCGCTGCGGCCCGCTGAGTTCGTGGCGCAGTTGCCAGGAGGCGCGGAACACCTGCGCATAGCGGCCGCAGCAGGTCGTGCAAGGCGAGCCAGCGCAGCGGGCGTGGAAGCTGTGGCATGGTCATGCCGCCTGCATCCGGACCATGCCGGCGTAATAACCATCCTGCCCCAGCAGGTCGGCATGCGAGCCGGCCTCGATGATGCGGCCGCGGTCCATCGCCACGATGCGATGCGCCACGCGCACGGCCGACAGCCGGTGGGCGATGATGATGACCGTGCGCCCCTGGCAGATGGCGCGCATATTGTCCTGAATGATGCGTTCGGATTCGTAGTCCAGCGCGCTGGTGGCCTCGTCGAAGATCAGGATGCGCGGGTTGCTCACCAAGGCGCGGGCGATGGCGATGCGTTGGCGTTGACCGCCGGAGAGGTTGGCCCCATGCTCGCCCACCCGGGTGTCGTAGCCCTCGGGCAGTTCGCCGATGAAGTCGTGCGCGCCGGCCAGCTTGGCGGCCTGGATGACCGCGTCCAGGCTGACCGCGGGCTGGGTCAGGGCGATGTTGTCGCGGATGCTGCGGTTGAACAGCAAGTTCTCCTGCAGCACCACGCCGACCTGGCGGCGCAGCCAGGCGGGGTCGGCCAGCCCCAGGTCGATGTCGTCGATGCGGATGCGCCCGGACTCGGCCAGGTACAGGCGCTGCAGCAGCTTGGTCAGCGTGCTCTTGCCCGAGCCGGAGCGCCCGACGATGCCGATGATCTCGCCGGGGGCGATCTCCAGGTTGATGCCGTTGAGGACCGGCGGTCCGTCGGGCGTGTAGCGAAAGCTCACGTTCTCGAACGCGATCTTGCCGTGCAGCTGCGGCAGAGCCTGGCGGTTCTGCGTGACCTCGGTGCGGGTGTTGAGAATGTCGCCCAGGCGCTGCATGGAAATGCCCACCTGCTGGAAGTCCTGCCAGAGCTGGGCCAGGCGCAGGATGGGGCCCGACACCCGCCCGGCGAGCATGTTGAAGGCCACGAGCTCGCCGACCGAGAGTTTGCCCGCGATGACGAGCTGGGCGCCCCACCACAGGATGCCGACGCCCACCAGCTTGCCGATGAGCTGGATGCCCTGCTGGCCGAGGTTGGCCAGGGTCGTGACGCGGAACCCCGCCGTCACATAGCTGGCCAGTTGCTTGTCCCAGTGGTGGGTGAACTGAGGTTCCACGGCCATGGACTTGATGGTCTCGATGCCGGAGACGGTCTCGACCAGGAAGGACTGGTTGTCGGCGCCGCGAGCGAACTTCTCGTTCAGCCGCGTGCGCAGCGGCGGCACCAGCAGGGCCGAGATGAGCACGTACACCGGCAAGGAGAGGGCCACCAGCAGCGTGAGCTTCCAGCTATACAGCAGCATGACGGCGAGGAACACACCGGAGAACAGCACGTCGATCACCGAGGTGAGGGTCTGGCCGGTGAGGAAGTTGCGGATGCTCTCCAACTCGCGCACGCGCGCCACGGTGTCGCCCACGCGGCGCGCGCCGAAGTAGGGCAGGGGCAGGCCCAGCAAATGGCGAAACAACCGCGCGCCCAACTCGACGTCGATGCGGTTGGTGGTGTGGGAGAACACATAGGTCCGCAGCCCGCCCAGCACCACCTCGAAGATGGAACTGGCGGCGAAGGCGATGCCGATGACCATCAGGGTGGACTGCGCACCGTTGACCAGCACCTTGTCGACCACGACCTGGAAGAACAGCGGGGTCAGCAGGGCGAAGAGTTGCAGCACGAGCGAGATGCCGAACACCTCGAGCAACAGGCGGCGGTACTTGACCACGGCCGGGATGAACCAGGAGAAGTCGAAGCGCGCCAGTTCCCCGGCCAGCGACGCCCGCGAGGTGAACAGCATCGCCTGGCCGCTCCAGCGGGCGTGGAGCTGCTCGCGCGTGAGGATCTGGTTCTGCCCCGTGGCGGGATCAAAGATCAGCGCCTTGACGTCGTCGACCCGGGCCAGCACGATGTGGCGGCCGTCGTCCTGCAGCGCCAGGCAAGGCAAAGGGGTGTGTGCCAGGCGCTCCGGGTTCAAGCGCACGAGCCTGGCCTTGAGGCCCAGTGCCTTGGCCGCCAGCAGCAAATCCGTGGGGGTCAACAAGGCGTCACCGGGGCGCCCAGCCTGATGGCGGATGGACGCGGCGTCCGCGGGAATGTTGTGAAACTGGGCGATGAGGATCAGCCCGGCCAGGCCGGGGTCGGCGTCAACGCCGCGTCCTGCGGCCCCGGCTGGCGGCGGCAGGCCGGCCGATGTGGCCGGATCCTCCACGGCGTGCATTTACACGGACCCGTGCTGGACGCGTGGCGCCGGGGCGCAAGGCGGTGGAGTCCACCGCCCCGAGCCGGGGTGGCGCAAGCGCCTGTGCTGCCGTGCAAGATGCAGAACCATCGATCCCCCCTGGATCAATCAGGCGTCTTGCCACCTCTTCGTGTGCACAAGATGCAGTCCAATGCAAAACACGCGGTATGTGAACGATCGTGAATACTGTGCCAGAAGCTTACGGAAATCAGATGTCAAAGAAAGAGGCTGTACACTGAAAATTGAAACTAGATGCAACTTTTTTACAGGTTGATTGTTTCAGCGGGGCGGACTGTCGCTGAATATGGTTTGGCGGATGACATTGCGTAAGGTATTTGTCGCGCATGGCCGGGCTTGGGTGTGGCTTGGCCGCTGCGGCGAGTTGGTTCTGCGCAGGGGCGTGTGCACGGCGATGGCCATCTCGATCCCCTGATGTGTTGTCCCCGATGGACACACGAAGCTGTTCATCGCCCGCGGCGATCATTGGGCTGGTCGCCTGGGCTCTCATGTTCCTGCTCGACCATTTGTTGATCCTCCAGGGCCGTGTATGGCTTGAGGATGGTGCGCCTGACCCGCGGGGTTTTCTGGATCGGCGGTGCGTGTGCAGACCGCAGAATTCATCATGGCGCTCGGATGGAGCAAAGTTTGCTTCAACGGAGCAAAGCTCGCTTCATTGAAGCAATCTGGGCGATGCTTGCGGCCAGGACGGCGAGGCTACGCTTGAGCCTGAGCGGTTTTCACATCGGCGGGGGGCCTGTATCCCTATCGCAAAGGCCAGGTCAAGGCCGCATCCGTGCGCAAGTGCACCAGTGCTTACCGGCAGGCCTGTCAATTGCCGTTTTTTCGTTGCCGAATCGAGGCCATTTGCGAGTCTCCAGTGGCGTACCGGTGTCCCAAATGGCCTTTTGAAAGTGGGCAAAGCCTTATTCTCTGCGGGTTCCAGGCCGAAACCATTTTCCGATGCTAAGCGATGAGCAATCGGTAGAGGTTGCGGATCATCGCCGCCGTGGCGCCCCAGATGAAATAGCGTTGTCCATCGGCTGCAATCCAGGGCATGGCGTAAAAGGCGCGTCGCGTGACGTTGGTCGTCGATGCCGGCGCGGGCAGCCCGGTTTGCACATCCCAGGTGCGCAACTCATGGTGCATCGGGTTCATCAGGAATTCGAGCGGCACCTCGAAGACTTCGGTCACCTCGCTGGGCTGCAGCCGTAGCTTGGCCTGGGGGTCGATCATCGCGACCACAGGCGTGACGGCGTAGCCGGTGACGGTGGTGTAGATCGGCATCGACCCCAGCGGCTCCACCTGGTCGGGACGCAGACCGATTTCTTCCTCGGCTTCGCGCAGCGCCGTATGCACTGGACTCGAATCAGCCGGGTCGCGGCTTCCACCGGGAAAACTGATTTGACCCGCATGAACCTGCAACTGGGCGTTGCGGCGGGTAAGCAACATATGCAGTCCTTGCCGGCGCTCGACCAGCGGCACCAGCACAGAGGCCTCGCGGGTGGGTGTCTGGCGTGAAAACGAGACGTCCTCGAAGACCTCGGGCTCCCAGTTCAGCGGTTGCGCAAAGCGCGAGCGCAGCCAGTGCGCCTGCAAGCGCGCGGGATGGACGGCCGGAAGGTCGGTCTCGGCACGTGCCAGGGGAACCTGTTCCGGGTCGAATGGGGGGCGAGGGCCCGCTCCGGCGCTGGCGTTCATCGCTTGCTTTCAAGGAAACGTCGGGCCGCCCCTGGCGTGCCCAAAGCAAACAGCCGGCATCGGCCGGCTGTTTGCGTGTTGCGCGTCGTCCTCGCCGCCACGTATAGGGCAGGCTGGATCAGCATGGGATGGCTTAGGCCAGTTTTTCCTTGATGCGCGCGGACTTGCCGGTACGCCCGCGCAGGTAGTAGAGCTTGGCGCGGCGCACATCGCCGCGGCGCTTGACTTCGATGGAGGCGATCATCGGCGAGTAGAGCTGGAAGGTCCGCTCGACGCCTTCTCCGGACGAGATTTTGCGCACGATGAAGTTGGAATTCAGGCCGCGGTTGCGTTTGGCGATGACGACGCCTTCGTAGGCCTGGGCGCGCTTGCGCGAACCTTCAACCACGTTGACGCTGACGATGACGGTGTCGCCGGGGGAGAACTCGGGGATGGCCTTGCCTTGGGTCAGGCGCTGGATTTCTTCCTGCTCGAGTTGTTGAATCAAATGACTGCTCATGGGTGGCTCCAATGATCTTGCGTCCGCTGTGGATGGGTTGCCTGGCGCAAGCCAGGCTTTGTTGTCGCGGCGCAGAGGATCGAAAAATTGCTTATTTTAGACTAGATCCGCCAGGACATCCTCGTCTCGCGCGCTCAGCCGGCCTTGGTTGCGCATGGCCGCAATGAGATCGGGTCTGCGCCGCTGTGTCAGTTCGAGCATGCGGTCGCGCCGCCAGCGGGCGATGCGCGCATGGTCGCCCGACAGCAGGACTTCCGGGACCTGCAGCCCGGCGTACGAAGGCGGGCGGGTGTAGTGAGGGCAGTCGAGCAGGCCATCCGAGAAGCTGTCCTGCTGCGCGGAATCAGCGCAGCCCAGCACGCCGGGTTGCAAGCGGGCCACGGCATCGAGCAAGGCCATGGCCGCGATTTCGCCGCCTGACAGCACATAGTCCCCGAGGCTGATTTCGGCATCCACGTGCCGATCGATGAAACGCTGGTCGATGCCTTCGTAGCGCCCACAGACCAGGACCGCGCCCGGGGACTGCGCGCATCGTGCGACATGGCGTTGATCTAGCGGTGTGCCGGCAGGCGAAAACAACAAGACCGGGGCTGGGTCGAGGCCGGCCGTCTGGCGCGACGCCTGGGCTGCCTGCAGGGCTTGCTCGAGGGGCTCCGACAGCATGACCATGCCGGGCCCGCCCCCATAGGGCCGGTCGTCCACGGTTTGATGCGCGTCCGAGGTGAAGTCGCGCGGATTCCAGGTCTGCACCCGCATGGCGCCGGAATCGTAGGCGCGTCGGCAGATGCCCTCGGTTTTGAGGGGTTCGAAGTAGGCCCCGAACAGGGTGAGGACATCGAAGCGCGGCATGGCTGGACGGATGACGTGCTTCAGTCGTAGTCGGGTTGCCAGTCGGCGACGATGCGGCGGGCGTCGATATCGACTTCCACGATATAGGCGTCGACGAAGGGAATCAGGCGTTCGCGCTTGCGGTCGTCAACCGTGGTTTGCAGTTGCAGGATGGATTGCGCGCCGCTGTCGAGCAGGCCGCTCACGGTGCCCAGGTCCAGTCCTTCGCGGTTGCGGACCGTGCAACCGATGAGATCAACCCAGTAATACTCGTTTTCACGCGCAGGCGGAAAATCCTCCCGGCGGGCGTGGATGGTCCAGCCCTTGAGGGCCTCGGCCTGCGTGCGCGAGGTCGTGCCATCGAGCAGGGCCACCACGAATTGCGCGTGCCGCCGACAGAGGCGTACCCCAACATGGGTCTGCTGCAGGGGGCGGCCCTGGGGTGATTGCATCCACCATTGGCGCGCCTTCAGCAACGCGGCGGGTTCGCTGGATTGCGGGGCGATCTTGACCCATCCTTGGGTACCCCAGGCATCCAGCACGTGGCCGATCTGGATCAGGCCGTCGGGCCAGACGTCTGGCCCGGTTGGGTTCTCGGCGGGGCGGGAGGCGGATTGGGTCATGGCACAAAACAAAACACCGCAAGAACGAGCTTGCGGTGTCGCGTTGACATCGCAGCGGGCTTCATCGGCAAGCTCGCCGCGGCACACCCCTGAAAACGGGGCGTGGGCTGTGGCCGATGACTCAGGCGGCAGCCTGAGCCGGGGCGGCTTGCTTGGATTGCTTGACCAGTCGTTCCACGGTGGGAGAGAGTTGCGCGCCCACGCCGGCCCAGTAGTTCAGGCGTTCCATTTCGATGCGCAGCGGCTGGTCTTGGCCGCGGGCGACGGGATTGTAGAAACCCAGGCGCTCGAGGTAGCGGCCGTCGCGGCGATTGCGGGAATCGGTGGCCACGATGTGATAGAAAGGGCGCCCCTTGGCACCTGCGCGTGAAAGACGGATGACGACCATTGCTTCAATTCCTAAGGGATCTGAAAACGCATCGAAACAGCTGCCGCCAGGATTGCCGGGCGGGTTTGCGAAAACACTCTGAATCGAAAATTAGCGGCGGCTAGCTGCAGGCACATGGAGGCACGCGGCAAACGCTCATGCAGCAATGTATGCGATGTGGCCAGCCCAGTAAACTCGCCATTATAACCAACTGAATCACGACAAGACTATGGCCGCCACGCATTCAACGCATTCAATCAGCACCCGGGCCGCCACCGAAGCGGATCTGGAGGCCATGACCAGCATTTATCGTCACCATGTCCTGCATGGGACCGGAACCTTCGAGATCGAGCCGCCCGATCTGCCCGAGATGCGGCGGCGCTTGCAGCTGGTCCGTACCCGCGGCTTGCCGTGGCTGGTTGTCGAGCGCGATGGCGCGGTTGCCGGATATGCCTACGCCAACTGGTTTCGCGAGCGCGAAGCGTATCGCTGGACGTTGGAGGACTCGGTGTATATCGACGAGCGGCAGCGCGGCCTGGGGCTGGGTTCGGCGCTGATGGAACACCTGCTGGATGCCTGCGAGGCCGCCGGGGCGCGTCAATTGCTTGCCGTGATCGGCGATTCGGCGAACAAAGGCTCCATGGCCCTGCATCAGCGGTACGGGTTCGCGCATTGCGGCGTCATGCCGGCTGTCGGATGGAAGTTCGGCAGGTGGCTTGATGTTGTGCTGATGCAGAAAGCTCTCGGCGCCGGAGCCGGCGCTGCGCCGTCAGGTGTTGCCCAGGCCTGAATGGCCCGACCAAGGCCGTCTTTCCGATCGGCCTTTTCCCTTTTGCAGGCTGGCCCATGACCCAAACATTCAAATCCAAGACCCTGGCCGCCTCCCTGGCCTTGTTGCTCGGCGTCGTCGGCGCACATCGTTTCTATCTCAAGGGGTGGCGCGACGCGCTGGGCTGGCTGCATGTTCCGCTGTTCGCCCTGGGGGTCTGGGGCGCTGCGCGGTTTATCGATTTCGGCGTCGACGACTTCATTGCCCGCGTCGCGTTGCCGTTGCTGGGACTCATCGTTGGCCTGGCGCTTTTCCAGGCGCTCCTGATCGGCCTGACCCCGGACGCGCGCTGGGACGCGACATGGAATGCGGGGGCGGGAAGGCGGACGTCCAGCGGCTGGGGGGCGGTTCTGGTGGTCATCTTCGCCCTGCTCATCGGCACGGCCGCGCTGATGGGCGGCCTGGCCTTCGGCTTGCAGCAGGTGTTCCAGCCGCGTTGAAATCAGCGTGGCGCGGCCGCGAGCGGTCCGGTGCGCTGCAGAATCTGTCCCGCGGCCTGCAGTCTCTTGACGGCCTGATGCACGGGCTCGCCATCGGGCAGGGTCCAATCGGGCCAGATTTCGGCCAACGGCGCCAGCACGAATGCGCGCAGATGCATGCGCGGATGGGGCAGGGTCAGCTGTGCGGTTTGTACACGCCGGGAACCGAACAAGAGGAGATCGAGGTCGAGGGTGCGCGGGGCATTGCACAAGGCCGTCGGGCGTAACCGGCCATGTTCCTGCTCGATGCGCTGGAGATGCTCGAGCAATTGCCCGGGGGCGAGCCCGCACCGCAGCGCGGCGACGGCGTTCCAGTAGTCGGGGCCCTGCGCATCCACCGGGGCGCTGCGGTACAGGCCGGATGCCAGCAGGAGCTGGCATGCGGGCAAGGCCTCCAGTTCGGCGAGTGCCGCCCGGATCGTCGCGGCGCCATCACCCAGGTTGGCGCCCAGGCCGATGAGCGCGATGTCGGGCGAGATGCGCATGGCTGCCTGCTCAGGGCGCTGCGTCGGGCCCGGCTGGCTTGACTTCGCCACCGTCCGCGGTGGGTTTCTTGCGGCGACGGCGTTTGCGTTTGGCCGGGTCGGGGCTGGCGCGGCCGGCACGCTCGATGAGTTCCGCGCGTGCGGCGTCGTCGGCCTCCTGAAAGCTTTCCCACCAGCTGGCCAGTTCGGGGTCGGCGTCGCCGGTTTGCGCGCGCAACAGCAGGAAGTCGAACGCGGCGCGGAACCGCGGATGCTCGAGCGCGCCATGCACATAGCGCGGCGTGCGGCGCGCCAGACGGGGTTGCAGCGACCAGATTTCGCGCATGTCGACACTGATGCGGCGCTGGATCGCCAGGCGTTCGGCCTGCGCGCTCAGCACCGCGTCGGCGGCCTGGTCCAGGGCCGCGATGGCCGGAAGCCCCTCGGCCTGCAAGGCGACCCACTGGCTGTTGACCTGAGGCCATAACAGGCAGGCGAAGAGGAAGCTGGGACTGGCGGTCTTGCCCTCGGCGATGCGCGCATCCGTGTCCCGCAGCGCGGCCATGACGAAGGCCTCGCCTTGTGGCTGGCTGAGCGCCAGATCGATCAGCGGCAGCAGCCCGGCATGCAAGCCGAGATGGCGCAACTGTTCCAGCGAGGCCAGGGCATGGCCGGTTTGCAGCAGCTTGATGGTTTCGTCGAACAACCGCGCCGACGGCACGTTGCGCAACAACTCGGCATGTTCGGCGATCGGGGCGCGTGTGGACGGATCGATGGCGAAGGCCAGCTTGGCGGCGAAGCGCGCCACGCGCAACAGTCGCACGGGGTCCTCGCGATAGCGCGTGGCGGGGTCGCCGATCATGCGCAGGGTGCGCGCCTTCAGGTCGCGCAGGCCATGGTGGTAGTCGACCACGATGTCGCGCGTGGGGTCGTAGTACAGGGCGTTGACGGTGAAGTCACGCCGGGCGGCATCCTGGTCCTGCGGCCCCCAGACGTTGTCGCGCAGTACGCGGCCGCTGGCATCCACGGCATGGTGCTTGCCGGCCAGTTCGTGCGTATTGCGTTCGTCGCCGTCCACGGTGGGGCTGGTCTGGGCCTCGAGGGTGGCGCGGAAGGTCGAGACTTCGATGATCTCGCGGCCGAACATCACGTGCACGATGCGGAAGCGTCGGCCGATGAGGAAGGCGCGGCGGAACAGCGGCTTGACCTGCTCTGGAGTGGCGTTGGTGGCGACGTCGAAATCTTTCGGCTTGAGGCCCAGCAGCAGGTCGCGTACCGCGCCGCCGACGATATAGGCCTCGAAGCCGGCCTGCTGCAGCGTGCGCACCACCGTGAGCGCCGAATTCGGCAGGCGCGAGGCGTCGATTTGATGCTGGGCGCGCCCGATTTCAACGCGCTTGCCGAGCGTTTTGACGGAGCGCGATTTGCCGTTGAGCAGGCGGGTGATGAGTTTGCGGATCATGGAAACAGTTCAAGGACGGGCCAGCCGCGCTCGCGGGCGAGTTCGGCAAGCCGGGGGTCCGGATGGACCACCACGGGATGGGTGACATGCTCGAGCAGGGGCTGGTCGTTGATCGAGTCGGAATAGAACCAGGTCTGGTCGAAGTGGCTCCAGTCCAATTTCTGCGCGGCCAACCATTGCGTGGTGCGGATGATCTTGCCTTCCCGGAACGAAGGCACGCCGTGCCAGCCGCCGGTATAGCGGCCCAACGCGTCGCGCTCGGTCTGCACTGCGATCAGATGCGGCACGCCAAAGGCCTCGGCAATGGGCTGCGTGACAAAGTCGTTGGTGGCCGTCACGATGCAGCACAAGTCACCGGCTTGCTGGTGCTTGCACACCAGATCCAGGGCCGGCGGGCGGATCTGCGGCAGCACGACCTGATGCATGAAGTCGCGATGTGCATTGGCCAGGACTTCGGGCGGCCGCCCGACGAGGGGGGCCAGGGAAAAGCGCAGATAGGCGTCGAGGTCGAGGGTTCCCGCCTTGTAGTCGGCATAGAAACGGTCGTTGGTCTGCCGGTGCTTCGGCCCGTCGGTCCAGCCGAGATGCACGCAGAACTCACCCCAGGCATGATCCGAATCGAACGGAATGAGGGTGTTGTCGAGGTCGAACAGCGCCAGGTTGCGGTTGGGCATGCGAGGTGATTCAGGGCTTGATGGTGGGGGCGGAGCCGGCATCGGCCAGCATGGCCTTGAGCAGGGGGATGCTGGTGGCGCGGGCTTGCTGCATCGCGTAGGCGTCGAGTCGGGCGACGAGATCGACCAGCGAGGCCATGTCCCGGGCATGGTGGCTGAGAATATAGCGGCTCAGGTCGTCGCGCAGGTCGAAGCCGCGCCTTGCCGCCAGGGATTGCAGCACGCGCCGCTTCGCGGCGTCGTCCAAGGGTTCGAGCGCGAGAGCCAGGCCCCAGGCCAGCCGGGTGCGCACGTCGGCACGCAACTCCAACTGGGCGGGCGCGGCGTCGCCGGCAGCCAGGAAACTCACGCCGAACTGCCTGGCCGCGTTGAACAGACCGAACAAGAGGTCCTGCTGCCAGGCGGCGCAGGCCTGCACGTCGTCGATGGCCAGGAGCGCCGCGGGGCCGGTCCTGGCGAACGCGTCGAGCGGCGGCCAATGCGAGGGCGGACTTTGCGGCGTGAGGTACAAGGCCCAGTTCCCGGCCCGCTGAACGGCCCGGCAGGCGGCCCGGAGCAGGTGGCTTTTGCCGCTGGCCGCCGGGCCCCAGAGGTAGAGGGAGCTGCTTTCGCCGCCCGCGAGCAACTTGGTCAGGGCTTCGAGTGCCAAGCCGTTGGCGCCGGGCTCGAACGCCTCGAGGGTCGGCTCGTCGTCCCATTGCAGGGCCAGCAGCATCTGCTGGCCGGCGGTGCTGCCACGGCCTGAGCTCATCCGCGCAGAAACAAGGAGCTTGTCCGATACCAGACCAGGGCGTGGCGTATGACGACCAGCAGCAAGGCGCCCGCCGGCAAGGCGAGCAGCACGCCAACGAAGCCGAACAGCTGTCCGAAGGCCAGGAGCAGGAAGATGACGAGCAGGGGATGCAGGCCGATCTGACCGCCCAGCAGTCGCGGTGTGATGACCATGCTTTCGGCCACCTGCCCGATGCCGTAGACGACCGCCACGGCCCATAGCGCATAGAAACTCTGGAACTGCAGGGCGCCAGCCAGAAGAGCCAGGATCAGCCCCAGTCCGAAGCCCACGTACGGAACGAAGACGGCCAGGCCGGTGAATACGCCGATGGGCAGGGCAAGCTGGAAGCCCGCCAGGGACAGGCCGATGGCGTAATACGCGGCAAGGATCAGCATCACGGAAACTTGGCCGCGCACGTAGCGGCCGAGGATGCTGTCGCACTCGGCAAGAAAGGCCTGCAGGGCCTCGCGCCGGTTCAGCGGCACCAGGTTGAAGCTGCGCTGCATCAGGCTTTGCCAGTCGAGCAGGAAGTAGAAGGTCAGCACCGGGATGAGGACCAGGTTGCCGGCGACGACGATCAGCGTGCTGCCGCCGGTCCTGGCGGAACTGAGCAACTGGCCCGCCCAGCGCTGCGGATTGCCGGAGAGCGACTGGGTGAGCAAGTGCTTGAGGCTGGTCAGATCGAACTGGGTCTGCAGGCCGAGGCGGGCGGCTTGCGCGCTCAGCCAGTTGTTCATGCTGCTCAACAGCAGGGGAATCTGATGCTGCAACTGCGGCAGGGTGCTGCTGAGCACGGACACGATGAGACTGCCGATGGCCACCAATGCCACGCTCAGCAGCACGATGGCGATCGTCGCGCCCGCAGGGCGCGGAATGCGCCAGCGCCATAGACGCTCGACGGCCGGATGCAGCGCATAGGCCAGGGTCAGGGCGACGAGAAAGGGCATGAGCACAGGGCCGAGCAGGGATACGAGCCAGAGCGCGCCCAGCAGCAGCACAAGCCAGGCCAGGCGGATTTTGTTGGCTTCGGAAATTTGCACGGGCTGGCGGCTTGCGGAAGGTGGGGAAGAGTAGCTGGCGGCTCGGGGCGAGGTCCGGACAGTCGTATGGAGATGGCTGCTGCCGCACCGCCCCCTAGAATGGCGCTCTCATTTTATGTTCAGCCCGGGCGCGAGCCGCGACCTCTTGCTGATCACGCGAACCATGTCGAAAACAAGCCTGACTTATCGTGATGCCGGCGTCGATATCGACGCCGGAGATGCCTTGGTGGATGCCATCAAGCCCCTGGCCGCACGCACCATGCGTGAAGGCGTGCTCGCGGGCATCGGCGGTTTCGGCGCGCTGTTCGAGGTGCCCAAGCGCTACCGCGAGCCGGTGCTGGTGTCCGGCACCGACGGCGTCGGCACCAAGCTGCGTCTGGCCTTCGCGTGGGGGCGGCACGACACGGTGGGCATCGATCTGGTCGCCATGAGCGTGAACGACGTGTTGGTGCAGGGGGCGGAACCTCTGTTTTTCCTCGATTACTTCGCCTGCGGCAAGCTTGAGGTGGGCGTGGCTGCGCAGGTGGTCGGCGGCATTGCCAGGGGCTGCGAGTTGGCCGGATGCGCCCTGATCGGTGGCGAAACCGCCGAGATGCCCGGCATGTATCCGCCCGGCGAGTACGACCTGGCCGGTTTTTGCGTCGGCGTGGCCGAGAAAAGCCGCCTGATCTCGGGGCAAGCCGTGCAAGCCGGCGATGTGGTGCTCGGCCTGGCCTCCAGCGGCGTGCATTCGAACGGCTATTCCCTGGTGCGCGCGGTGATCGAGCGGGCCGCAGGGCGTTTGCCGGAGCAGCTTGACGGCCGGCCATTCCGCGACGCGGTGATGATGCCCACGCGCATCTACTGCAAGCCGGTGCTCGACCTGCTGCAAACCTGTGACGTGAAGGCCATGGCGCATATCACCGGCGGCGGTCTGGTCGAGAATATCCCGCGCGTGTTGCCTGAAGGATTGCAGTGCGTCCTGGAACGCCGGGCATGGCGCCAGCCCGAGGTGTTCGATTGGCTGCAGAAGGAAGGTGGCATACCCGAGCCGGAGATGCTGCGCACCTTCAATTGCGGCATTGGCTATGTGCTGGTCGTGGCGGCGGCCGAGGCGGATGCCGCCATGCGCCGCCTGTCGGACGCGGGTGAGCCATGCCTGCGCATCGGCGTGATTCGATCTCGCGCCACGGGCGATTCGGCCATGAGCGTGGTCTGAGGGCCGCCGCATGAGGGCGTCGGGTCCCAGCCGGAAGCGCTGCGGCCGCAGTCAGCCGCCGGCGTAGGTTTTTTCGTGGCGCAGCTGGCATGCCGTACAGCGCAGCGCCGATGGTTCAGCCCGCAGGCGCGCAAGGCCGATGTCTTCGCCGCAATCGAGGCAGATGCCGTATTGCCCCGTTTCCATGCGCTGCAGCGCGAGGTCGATGCGCTGCAGTTCGGACGCATCGCGCAGGGCCTGGGCCATGTCCACGGCATCCATGGCATCGGTGGCCGCTTCGTCGCCCGCCTCGCTGCGATGGGTTGGTAGGGCCATGGAGCCGTCCTCGGCACGGGTCTCGTCGCGCAACTCGGCGAGGACTTCGCCGCGGCGCTGCCGCAGGGCCTGCTCCAGGCTATGTTGTTGCTCCAGGGTCAACGGCATGTCGGCCTCCATCGATGAGCTTGATCCAAGCTGCCCATTGTGCCCCGCGGCGGCAAATCGGCCTTGATCTGCGGCAAGCCGGCTCCGGGCCATGCCGCTACTCCCGGCGCAGGAAATCTCCTGGCCGCATGCCGGTGAGGGCGAGGGATGAAAAATAGGCCGCCGCGGCCGCGCCCATCAAGCCGAAGGCCGTGCCCAGGCGTTTCCAGTGGCCGAAGGGCCCGCCCCAGTCGGCCCATGGGAAATGGCTGGCGCCCCAGTACAGGATCAGCGCCAGCGGCATCTGCGCCAGGGCGACCTTGGCGGCGAAAGCCGCCCACCCCGGCTCAGGCTTGTAGCTGCCGCGTTTGCGCAGGCCGCGAAACAGCAGTGCGGCGTTCAGCAGCGCGCCGCAGGAAATGGCCAGCGCCAGTCCCGCATGGGCCAGCCAGGGCACGAAGGCGAGGTTCATCAACTGGGTTCCGGCCAGCACGACGATGGCGAGTTTCACCGGCGTGCGCACGTCGCGTTTGGCATAGAAGCCCGGGGCCAGGATCTTGACGCCGATCAGGCCGATCAGGCCGAGGCCGTAGGCCCGCAGCGCCGTGGTGGTCTGGTCCACGTCGAAGGCGTTGAAGTGGCCGTAGTTGAACAGGATGGCGATCAGCGGTTTGGCGAACACCCCAAGGGCCACGGCGCATGGAAGCGCAAGCAGCAGGGTCAGACGCAGACCCCAGTCCAGCAGCTGGCTGTAGCTGCGCGGGTCGTCAGCGGC
>MLJW01000258.1_pt1 | contig 36361 bp, 32 predicted proteins | sample 888231 | NCBI WGS metagenome assembly MLJW01 (sample SAMN05788063, study PRJNA343431) | mine drainage metagenome | isolation source: sample collected from the inflow into an acid mine drainage treatment plant... | place: Germany: Lusatia, lignite mining district
CTATCTTGGAAGTAAAAAGCAGTGAAACTGAGCTACACTTATCCGCAGCCGTCACCCAAAACGGCGGCTAAAGTACCTGGGTAAAATTCAATGCGCAGGGCTGGGTAATTTTAAACGCGCGCCAACACTTAGGGATTCATTTAATCGGATATGTTCCTCTTTAATTTCCATGAAATCATGAGGACTAAGATTTTGTATCGCATCAACATGAATAACCATGATGTATTCCCCCTGCTTAAATATTTACCCATCTCATAGTATTAAGCAGAAAGATGACAAAGTGATGACAAGTGGTGGTGGCATCGTAAAAAGCATCAAAATCTACATCACTTTATGGTGTAGAAAATCCTCCAATTCGCCACGGTCAATACCGTATACACAGTATTCGCCAATCATTAATGTTTACATTGGCAACGCCCACAAAAATCCATCATTGTTAATTAGCTCTATGTGAATGTTGACTCAAGAAGTAATTCTGTAACAATTTTATGAGCAGCTATTACTTCATGACGATGTAAAATCGTACCAATGAATTATTGATAGTGGCCGCACATGAAAAAGAAAATTGCAAGCGAAGAATATTTGTTAAAAGCTCAAAAATTAACCAAAAAACAAGCTGAGCAACTGTATTCGCGTATGGGGGGGAGGCTTGAACGAAGGCTCGAAAATCAGAAGATTATTCCTTTGGAAGCGTTAGCAATTCAGCTTGAAAAGGAAGAGGAAGACTTGAAGGAATGGCGTGAAAGATTTGCTCAACTAAAAGCGCAAAAAAGAAAAACTGAAACTTAAGATGTGGCGAATTACGTGAAGTGCGTTGATAACAACTTTAGCGTCGTCATGAGGGGTAAAGGATGTATTCTGGGTCAGCTTCCTTGGTCAGCTGTGTTATTGTAATTTAATAATCCAAAGTAATAAAAAAGGCGGCTCAGCCGCCTTTGATTTGGTCACTTGTCGCCCTGCATCAATTTATTGATCGGAGATGCAGTGACGTTCAATCGGACTATGAATAATCCAACGACTACCAAGGCATTGAATCGAAAACCTGGGCAATTACTATTGACATTGCCGTGAGCCAGCCAAGTTCACTGTTGAATCTCAGCTCTTCTCTGGTTTGTCCTTTATATGATGGTCTTAAGCTCATGATAGCAACCTCCTGAAATATATCTGCGAAAGGTGGCACGCTAGTTCCTGTCTGGAATCAGATGCAGAAACTGGTTAAATACTAGGCGCAATGACAGCGAAAAGATATACACAGGATTAGGTATAGGGGCGTAGTTGTACGTACCTTGATAGCATGGGTTCTTCCCCGAATGTTGGCCCCTATGAGCCGCAAAACGGAAAGTGATTGTTGCAAAGCGTTGACCGTCTAGCTCTTGATCTGTTTGTCGCAGGTTCGATCCCCGCTTGAACCACCAGTAATACAAAGCTTTCAGCGATGCAGGCCTTTTTTTTGGGGGGCGGGGGATATTCCCTAATGGATTTCCTTGCACTGCGCGACCGTCAGAAACAGGGTAAGCCAATTTCAAATTGCATCAAAATCAGTTGGCAAATGCAGTTGTGGTGACTGACAGCTTAAGTCCGATGGAGAACGAACCAATGCACATTATTGCGGTGGAGTGATCGGTACAAGTTGCCATCCGTTGGGGCACGAAGGGACGTTCGGATAATAAGCATTCGCTGCAGGACAGAAATAATAAAACTGGCCCGGCGGGACTGCTCCACCAAGCATGGTAGCTGGTTGTGTATAAACTGGAGCTGGTTGAGCGTAGTTCGAGTTGGGTGATGCCAAGCCATAGCCGATCACTCCGCCAATGACCAAGGGAGCAACCCAACCATAGCCGCCACCTTGCCAGCCATAGCCACCACCTCGACCCCATCCGCCGCCACCTTCACGGCCCCAATTGCCACCTCTTTCACCACCATCATCTCGGCCCCAACCGCCGCCCCTTTCTCCGCCACCGCCTCCCCAGCCACCACGGTGCCCATCTTCAGCGTAAGCTGTCGTGGTCGACAGAATCGCAAGGAGCGTAAGAAAAAATAGTTTTTTCATGGCATTGCCTCCACGTTTAAATGTAACCGCTACGTGCATCATGTTAAATATGACCGACACAATAAGACAACGTTCCGTCACGGTTTCTTGCTTTGAATGATGGGTGATGATAACGCCGTAGTAGCCCGAGTCAACCCGCCGACACATTCGAAGGTAGGAAATGTGAACGGAGGCGTCAAATGATTAAGATCGTTTGCAGGCAAAATCCCAAGTGTGGCGAGTGAATTCAGCAAGGATTCGAACTGGATGCGTCCGGGCTATTAAAGTATGTACAGAGTCAGCCATTCGGCCTGCTTTGAAACAGGAGGCGTTCAATTTGTCGCAGGACGTTCCGATCTGACGATGCCACGATGCTCAACGTGTCTGAAACCATCGATATGAAGGTCGCCAAGTCATCGGCTCACAGTATTGCATCATGCAATGCTGGCAGCGGAATCGCCGATGGGCTCAACCCCTGATAACCCGTAGCAGGAGGATCACAATGGCGATCACCAACAGAATATGGATGAATCCACCCATGGTATAAGACGTGATCAAGCCCAGCAGCCATAAAATAAGCATTACAACGGCAATGGTATAAAGCATGTTGTTGCCCTTTCAATTCCACGATGTTGTTCGGAAATATCCGCACCGACTTACTTGTCCGATATGGATTCCTTCTCAAGCAGAGGGCTCAGGTGGTCCTTGCATATCTCGTAGCCAACAAAGCCACCCATTACTGCGCCACCCACCACACCTACGATTGTATCGACGCCAGCGAGCGCGCCAACGCCCGCTCCTGCCATGGTTCGCCACAAATAACCGAACAACACAATTGATGTTGCGGTAGTCATGACCGTTTTTTGAATTGCGTTCATTTTAAATACCTCCGTATTTGACTTCTGGCTCTGGGCAAACCCTGACTGGCGGCTTACTTGCCGAAGTGCATCTTTGCTTCTTTCATACATGCTTCCTTGGTGTCACCTGCCAGGGCATTGCATTTTTCTTCCGCTACCGAAAGTTCTGCCTCGCGCTTTTCATCGGCCGCTTCGTGACGTGCTTCATTGCCTGTTTCTCTAGCCTTCATGTGCGCCTCTGCGGACTCTTGCCTTGCTGAGACGTTGGCCTTTGATGCTTTCAGCCGGGCCTTGGCATCCGATTCCGCGCCGACCAGAGCCGCTTTTGCTTCTTGTACGCAAACGTCCTTGACGTTGCCCGCACTGTCATCGCACTTCTCCTTTGCAACGGCATAATCGGTTTTCGCCTTGGTGACGCTCACTTCGTAACTTGTCTTGTTTGAGGGCTTGTAGCTTGCTTTAAGTTCGGCCCTTGCGACTTTTTCCGCACGTTTGGCTTCAGCCATGCAAATATCCTTGGCGTTGTGGGCGAAGGCATCACAGCTTTTTTTGGCAGATTTGTAATCGGCTTCAATTCTTTTCTCGCTGGCTTTGTATTCACCATGTGACATATTTTCTGCCATTGCTCCGGCGCTGAAAGAGAGGGCCGTTATAGCCAGGATTGCGGTGATGTAGGGTGTGTTCATTATGTTTCCCGTGATTTTATTGATTGAATAATTTAGTGGACTGCAGCAGTTTCATCGTACGCCGGTATTGGCATGTTCTATTTCTGGCTTACTTGCCTTGCAGCAAGCTGCTTTTCCGCTACATCCCTGAAAATCCCATTCGACTCCTGGATTCTTCCGGACAGGCTCACGCATTTTCCTGCAGCGATACCAAGCCGATCGTCGATAAGCATTCCCCACTTCTGTTTGAAGCCCCCCTTGAATTGTTTCCAATTCCCTTCGATACGATCCCAATTCATGTTCGACTCCATTTGGGTTGATTGAGAGTTGCGGCCCTTGCTTGCAGCTGCAGCAGCCGATCGACTTCGATTGGAAAACCAACCTCGAAATATGCCTTACCGCCAAATGCATCATCGCCTGTCTCGGCAATATGCTCTGTGCGCTAGTGCACAAGCGGAGCAATTATTTGAGAGGCGGAAAGTCGTATCATTTCCTGCGTGCGCATGTCAGATAGAGCGGCGGGAATGGGAGCGAGGGATTTAGGACTATCTTGTCCGGCATGGCTGATCCGGCGCATGTTATGAATGCTGCAAACAGCATTCTGGACAAGCTGAGGCATCAGACTTCAAAGCCATAAGAGATTTTCAATATGACAATACATGCGACATTCAAGTCTTCAGACTGCAGACCAATTCAACATATTTCCGGTTAGGGTGGGCTGATCACGATCTACAAAATACACGGGGTCTTCGCGGACCAGATTTTGAGTTAATTGAACGCGCTGAATTTGTTCCGCTTAGTACTAAAGTACTATGGCTACTTAAGGCCGCCTGGAGTACTTTTTAACCTGAATTTAACTTAACGGTTAGCCGAAATTTAATCCATATGTGAAGCAGTGTTAGTAAAGGGGGGCCAATCATGAAACTAAAACCTGTTCTGTCAGCACTTACTCTTGCGGGTCTTGCACTCGCTACGGGGTCGGCTGTTGCTGCCTTACCCCCAACATCCTTGAATTACAATGGGGCTGTTTATACGATGACAGATACCCAGATCGCGGCGAATAAGTACATATTCACGCTCAACATCGACTTGGCCAACTACACAGCTGGTGGCAGTTATCTGAATTCTCTGGCATTTAAAGTTAATAACAATTCCACTTTTACGAACTTTTCGCTGTTGAGTACTCCGGATGGCACATCCAATTGGAATATCGTACCCGGGGGCTTGAGTTCTAATGGCTGTAACAGTAGCGGTGCTCGATGGATGTGCATTACGGATACGTCCAACTCGGGCAAGGGGTATTCCATTACTCCTCTTTCCTCTCATACGTCCGATAAGTATGTGTTCGAATTCGATGGCGTCACCCTGACAAGCGCGGGCGTCGAACTGAAGGCGAATTATGTAGACTCTTACGGCAATAAGGTCGGAAGCCTGATTTCTGCACCCATAACCCCGGTAAGTGCGGTTCCGGAGCCACAAACCTATGCCATGATGCTGGCTGGCCTGTGTCTGATAGGGTTTATCCTTTATCGCCGCAAGGACGATGCTTCGAATGTGTTCATGGCAGTATAGTTAACACACCACGCAAAGCCACAATGAGGAAGTTCTTTGTGGCTTTTCTTTTGTTCAGCTATCCCGTGGCTTGCAGATCAGATTGAACGTACAGATGGTGAAGCGAAAGTCACGCTTCGCCATATGAATCGCAAAGATCAAATCTATATCAAAAACCCTGATGCTCCAGGCAGGTCTATATATCGGGCCTATATCTTCTTTCTCCTGTTCAGAAGCCAGACCCTAACTTAGTATTGCCATGGAAGTTCCGTAGTGGATCCGGCCAATATCGCGGATCTGGTGCAACAGTCGTATTTCAGCGTTAATCGTGGCCTAACGTGGGGATCGGTTTCAATGAAGCCTGAAGATGAAGACCGTCTGATTTTCCAGACCATCCTTGATACGCCAGAGTGCAGGCGGGATTATGAGAGGGTGACCCGTCTGCTGAATGAGGATATTCAGCGTTCAAGATTCAACCGCGAGCGTGCCGAACAACTCTTCCTTTTCGTGATCGACGATTGCGTGCACCGTTACGCGAAGCGCGTCGGCAAGGACGTGGAGCGCTTGGTCCCCAAAGCGATCAGATATACGCTGGCAAACGAATATGCAGAAATTTTCATTCGGTCGAATGGAAACATCGAGAACCAGCGGCCGGCACGGCGAGGACTGCTTTCGTACTTTATTGGCAAATAGCATCTTTCCCAGCGCGGGAAGCAAAACGGTTCGGGTTTACGGAAACGCTACGAGTTCAGGCTCGGTTCATCATTGTGCTTCAACAGCTTTTCGAATTGTTCCGGAGGAACAGCCTTGGAGAACAAATAACCCTGGGCGAAATCGCAACCGGCAGCTACCAACAAACTGCGTTGTGCTTCCGTTTCCACTCCTTCCGCGATGACCTTGAGTCCCAGTTTATGCGACATCACGATGATGGCCTCGGACAGGGCCATGTTGTTCGGGTCCTTCTCCAGATTGGTCACAAATGACCTGTCTATCTTCAAATAATCGATATCGAATTTCTTGAGATAGGACAGGGTCGAATAGCCGGTGCCGAAATCATCAATCGCCACCTGGATCCCGGCATCGCGAAACTTGAGCAGATTGTCGGTCACTTCCGTGCCGGCGTGCAGCAGTATCCCTTCCGTGATTTCAATCACGAGACTGTTTCCGGCAAGTCCAAGTTCGGCCAGATATTTCATCCAGTCTCTGCATATGTCGACATTGAGATGGAACTGGACAGGCGACATATTGACGCTGATCTGGCAACGTTGCTTGAACAACCTGGCCCATGAACTGGCCCAGCGGGCCGATTCCCTGAATACCCAGTCCCCGATTTCGTTGATCAGGCCGGTCTCCTCTGCGAGCGGGATGAAGTCTGCCGGGCTGACCATGCCACGGTCCGGATGCTTCCAGCGGATAAGTGCTTCCGCTTTGTGTATCTTTCCTGTCGTCAGCTCGACGATGGGTTGAAAATGGACCTGGAGCTGGTCGTGCTTCAGCGCACCCCGCAAGTCGTTGATCAGGCGCAGCCGGTTCTGCGCCACTTGCTGCAAGGAGTGAGTGAAATAGCTGTAGCGGTTGCGCCCCCTGCCCTTGGCAACATACATCGCCTGATCGGCATTCTTCATCAAGGCGTCGATGTCGTCCGCGTCGTTCGGGTAGATGGTGATGCCGATACTTGCGGAGATATACACCACTTCATGGCCCAGCTGGAATGGTTCCGCCAGCCGGCTGATGATCTTCTGCGCCACATCCTCGACGTGGCCGGTTACCGAGACGTCAGGCAGAACAACCGTAAACTCGTCCCCGCCCAGACGGGCCAGAGTATCCGATTCGCGTATGCATGACCGGGTACGTTCCGAGACCTCCTTCAATAGCAGATCACCCACTTCATGGCCCAGCGTGTCGTTCACTTCCTTGAACTGGTCGAGATCGATCAGGAGCAGGGCCAGCGGATGGTTCTCCCGGTCCGACTTCTTCACCGCCTGTCCAAGGCGGTCCCGGAACATGTCGCGGTTGGGCAATCCGGTCAGCGTGTCGAAGTTGGCCTGTCTCCAGATCAGTTCTTCTGAGCGTTTCTTCTCGGTGATGTCCCGGATGATGCCGCGGTAGGCGGTGATTGCGCCCGACTTGTCCTTCACGGCGGTAAAAGAACAGAGTGTGGTTATTCGTTCACCGTTCTTCTTCTTTGCGACGACTTCGAATTCGGCAAAGCCATGCGCATTGACGCTTGCAAGGATTTTTTTCCTGTCCGCGGGGTCGGCATAGATATCCTTTGCCAGATCCAGACCAAGCATTTCTTCCTTGGTGTCGTAGCCGAACATCTGGATCGCTTTCCGGTTTATATCGATATACTTTCCTGCGGGGCTGCTGATAAACAGGCCGTCGTAGGACTCTTCAAAAAGCGCCCGATATTTCTCTTCGCTTTCCCGCAGCTCGGTTTCGATCTGCTTGCGTTTGCTGATATCCCGTATGACGCTGAAGAACGCGTGTTCCCCATCCAGTTCTATTGTCCTGCTGGATATCTCCACGGGCAGCACTGAGCCGTCCTTGCGTACTTGCGCGGATTCGAAAGTCAGATGGCCCCGCTTCAACAACTCCGCAATTCTGACTGCGATGCTGGACGAGAACTCGGGCGAGATGAACTGACTGATATGTTTCCCCACCATCTCGGCCCTGGTGTATCCCAGTTGTTCGTGGCCGACACGATTTATTTCCATGATGCGGCCATCGGGGCCGAGTACAAGCATGCAATCGGCTGCCAGATCGAACAAGTCACGAAAAGATATTTCACTGATCATCATCGTTTCCTATGACTGTGGGCAAATATCTGTAATTTGGATTGCTCAGGAACAAATAGTCAGCAGCCCTGGAGGCCGTTGGTCGAGTGCAATGCTGGCATGGTAGCGCGGAATCAATTGGAAGTGAGGCTTTTGCAGGAAATTCACAAGTGTCGACGGGGGCGTGCAGCAATAAGGCAGGCAATGTAATGATCTGTTTAATTTGATTCACGAGCCCATGTCAATGTCATGGATGCAAGCTGCTCCCGTCATCTGCAAATCCATGCAAATAGGCTGTTAAAATACCTGACCGATTACCTTGGGTCAGGCCACCATGCTTCCAACAAAAGTATTGCCGAATGAGAATCCATCCGCCGCAACTGGCTCACCCGGCTGCAACCGCTGCAAGGATACGGAGGAGCTGGATTTCGATTTTTCTTTTGCCTACCAGCCCATCGTCGATTTTCACGCCCGCGCCATCTTTGCGCACGAGGCATTGGTGCGCGGGGTTAGTGGCGAATCTGCCGCCTCAGTGCTGGCCAGAGTCAACGACGACAACCGTTATCGATTCGATCAGGCGTGCCGGGTAAAGGCGGTCAAGGGCGCGGCTGAACTGGGCATCAAGGAATTCTTGTCGATCAACTTTCTTCCCAACGCCGTGTACCAGCCTGAAGCCTGCATACGATCCACATTTGACGCGGCACACAAGTACAACTTTCCCAAAGAACGCATCATTTTCGAAGTCGTCGAGGGCGAGAACGTTTCCGACCGGCCACATCTGATCAACATATTCGAAGAATACAAACGTTTCGGATTCAAGACCGCCATCGACGATTTCGGCGCGGGTTACGCCGGCCTGAACCTGCTGGCGGAGTTTCAGCCGGATATCGTGAAGATCGACATGGACCTGGTGCGGAATATCAACGACAGCAAGCCCAAGCAGGCCATCGTCGAAGGCATCGTGCATATGTGCCATCAATTGGGGATCAGAGTCCTGGCCGAAGGAATAGAAACCAGGGCGGAGCGCGATTTTCTGGTGGGCAGCGGCGTGTCGCTTCTTCAGGGATACCTTTTCTGCAAACCCGCGTTCAAGGCAGTTGGCCAGATAGACGCCACTGCCTGGACTTAGCCGTTTAACAGCAAGTCCAGGCGGCTGGCGCTACTCCGATAGGGGCCGGGGTTTCGATATCCCGAAGCCCTGCGCGTAATCGATGCCGACTTCGCGCAGTTTGGCAATCGTTTCTTCGTTCTCTACCAGCTCGGCGATCGTTTTCACGCCGATCAGTTTCGCCACCCGGTTGATGGCCGTTATCTTCGCAAGCTCGACCGGGTCCCGCAGGATATTGAAGATGATATTGCCGTCGATCTTCAAGAATTCCACACGGAAGCCCCGGATCAGGTCGAACGAGATCCTGTCATGGCCGAAGCCGCTGATCGCCAGAAGAGAGCCGCATTGCCTGATCCGTTGCGCGAATTCGGCAACAACGGCGGGCCGTGAGGTGAGCTCCGAATTTGGAATCTCGAAGCACAGGACGCCACCCGGGACGCCGTGTTCCATCAGCGTCAATTGCAGGAACTCGGGGAAGCTGGGGTCGCCTATCGTGGCATCCGACAGATTGATGAAGTACACCGAATCCTTCCCGCTTCCAGCCGGCGAACTCTGGTGCGAGGCCCATTCGGCGACGTGTTGCACTACCCACCGATCCAGGTGCGGCATCAGGCCATACTTTTCAGCGAGCGGGAAAAAGGCCCCGGGCGGCATCATGCCTTCCTCTTCCTCGATCAACCGGACGAGGATCTCATAATGTCCGGTCTCGCCTGAGCCCGTTGCCAGTGGTGTGATGAGCTGGCAGTACAGACTGAAATCGCCTTTCTCGATCGCGGCCCTGATGTTGATGACCTCGGTATGTCCGGATATCTGCTCGGAGAACGATTCGACGAAGGTATCCTGGTTAGATACTTCATCAGGAACCGGAGCATTCGCATCGGCGACAATGCCCGCTTTTTCCGATCCGGTATCGGCCGGCTTCTGCAGATCGCGGGGAGAGGTGATGTCGTTGATCAGCATAAAGAACCCGCCAACCTTGCCGTCTTCGCCAAACTGCGGGATGTGCTCGACGCGCAGCCGGTAGACGGCACCATCCGGCATCTTCTGCGTGCGCTCGTACTGGACTTGGCGCCCGTCCAGAGACTGCCGGACTGAAGTCGCCGTTTCCTGGTAGACGTTGGAGCCGAGGATCTTGCGTATGTGCTGGCCGTGGATCTGATCCGGCCGCAGATGCAGCCATTCAGTGAAGGCCCGGTTGTGGTACTGGCACTGTCCTTCCGTATCGAAGAAGGCAACCATGACAGGCAATACCTCGTCGATCAAACGCAACCGGGGATTGCCCATGGAAATCGTCTCTTCGGCCCTTTTGCGGCGCTGGGTTTCTTGCTCGAGCTTGTCCTTTACTGCGGACAATTGCGCGGTGCGTCTGGCGACAACCCATTCGACATGCGACACCCGGCTGGCTTCAGCCAGGACCGCCGCCACGAGGATCCCGCCGAGAAAAGTGATCCATTGCAGGCCCAGCCCGGTAAAGTAGATCGCAAATACGAGCGCGCCCGCAGTCACGATGACGGCCAGGGCTGAGAAGAAGGGGCGAACGGCACGAAAGATAAAGCGGAATTTCATTTTTAACTCCCACGGTTCTGCGTGTAAGTCCAGAATCGATAAGCGCCAGGTATTCCGGCACGTGTCCAGTCTATCTCCGAACGGTGACAGTTGTGCGCAGTTCTCCGGTCTGCCATGCCTGCGATGATAAGTTCGCCTGAATATTGCCGCCACACTGCAGTGCGGCGCCAGGTTAAAACTCGATGGAAGGGCGGAACACCAGTGTGGTTACATTGGTGTGCAAGTTCTGGAGCGGGCCGGAATATTCGTTCGGGCTGGTCCAGACGAAACCGACATCCAGCGTCGGCGCATAACCCCACTTGGGCATCGGAATCTTTTTTCCGGCGATCAACTCAAGACGAACCATTTGCCCGCCAGTTTGCAGGAAGTACATGCGCATATCGTAATTGGCGTTCTCCATCCATTCGAGGAACGAATAACGGAGATCAAGATTGCTTCGGTGCAGGCTGATATAGGTTACGTCGTTGACAGCCTTGTTGGTGTTGTAACGCGCTCCCACGCGGAAACTCCAGGACAGTTTTTCGTCCGGATAATCGAGCTGCCCCTTGATCTTCCACTCGACCTCATACCAATCGTCCGGGATGAGCACATTGTCCTTGATGTGCTTGTTGCCCGCGCTGAACAGATAACCGGTGTAGCCATAGTTGTTTCCCTCGCGCTGTTCCTTCGGGCGATTCAGTTTTGCCACGTTGCCGAAGAAGGCAGATACCGCCCAGGGTTCCTGAAAGTCGGGTGTGGCGGATTCCAGCAAGTTGATGCCGGTGTTGCCGATCTCCGCTTGCCGGTAGAGTGACGGCGAGTGTGACTTGACGGCCGTACCCAGCGAAGCCAGCGGATACACGCTCGCTTCCAGCACCATGTAACGCGGGATCAGCGAACCTTGAATGAGCTTGCTGTAGATCTCCGACTCGTTGTCCGAGGTGATCACGGGAATGGGCTTGTCGGTGAGGGGGACGTTGTAGTCAATGTCGGTATATTTGGCGGAGGCTTCCAATACCAGTTCCGACTTGCTTACCGCCTCGGCCGCGGCCTTTCCCGAACGGTCTTCCTTTGGAGAGATTTCTTCAGCAAGTGCGAACGACGTGTACAGGCAGAATGCGGCCGCGCAAATGAGCTGAAGATGATCCGGGAAAGAGCGCATGGGGACGGATTCTATCTGTTGTAGCCTGCCGATAAAAGCGTGAGAGAATTCGCCTTTATTCAGGAGGTCTATTTTGAAGAAACTCACTTTTGCCGATCTGGACAGGCTGAGCCAGGACGCCCGGCACTCGCCGCGCCTGCGTGCCAACTCCAACCTGCACCGGGAGCTGACCGATCCCATTCAGCGCCTCGCCATCGCTATGGAGCCGGACACGCTGATCCTGCCGCATCGTCATCCGCATACCTGGGAAGTCCTGACTGCTTTGCGCGGGCGCTTCACCGTTCTGGTGTTCAACGAAACGGGCAGGGTCACCGAACGCGCGGAACTGGGCGAAGATACCGGTGTGGTGGAGATACCTGCTGGTGCGTGGCATGCCGTGCTGTCGCGAGATGCGGACGCCGTGATCTTCGAGGTGAAGCACGGCCCTTACGCGCCGATCGCCGAGGCCGATGTTGCGGCCTGGAGCAAGGGGCGTACCGCCGCAGAATTGAATGCGTGGTACGCCTTGGCCCAGGTCGGCGACGAGATCGCCTGAGGGATACTTACGTCAAGATCCGTTCGCCCTGACCCTTTGATTATGCTCAGGACTAAAGGCATTATCGAAGGGGCTCACGAATGGTCTTTGTTCCCGACCTGTTGAGGTTTTCATAATTGGCGACATCACACAAAACTCCTGGTTCGTCATTCCGGCGAAGGCCGGAATCCAGGCGGTTGACATAACCCCACGCAGTGGGACGCAACCCCAAATATGGTTTTGTCCGCTACGCGGTATTATTTGGCGGGCTGGATTCCGGCCTTCGCCGGAATGACGTTGGTTCGAAAATGTGTGTCATGAATGACGGAAGGACCAATCATGCAGTGTGTGTCTAACCGTCCTACGCGACGAACTGCTTGCTGCGCAGCGTCTCGATGATCTCAGGTATCACGCCCGAATCGTCGATGGTCGAAGGCACAGTGTATGGCTTGCCGTTGACGATGTTGCACAAGGTCTTGCGCAGTGTCTTGCCGGAGCGCGTCTTGGGCAGACGGGCAAGGACCACCGTGTCCTTGTAGCAGGTGATCGCTCCGATGGCGTCGCGCACGCGTGTCACCAGTTCCTTCTGTAGTACGGCTTCATCCATCGTCGCGCCCGACTTGAGCACCACCAGTCCCATCGGGACCTGTCCCTTGAGATCGTCGTCGCGCGCGATGACGGCGCATTCCGCCACGGCCGGGTGGGTTGCGATCACTTCCTCGATCTCGCCGGTGGAGAGGCGGTGTCCGGCCACGTTGATCACGTCGTCCACGCGGCCCATCACGAACACATAACCGTCCTGGTCGATATAGCCGCCGTCGCCGGTGGCGTAATAGCCGTGGAACATGCTCAGGTAGCCGTCGCGGAATTTGTTGTCGTCGCCCCATACGCGGTTCAGGCAGGAGGGCGGAAGCGGCAACTTGAGCGCGATGTAGCCCTGCGTGCCGCGCCCCACTTCATGCCCGTTCTCATCCAGTATCTGGATGTCGAAACCGGGGACCGGCATGGTGGATGAACCGGACTTGACCGGCATCGGCTCGACACCGCGCAGGTTGGCCGTGATCGCCCAGCCGGTCTCGGTCTGCCACCAGTGATCGATCACCGGCTTGCCGCTGACTTCGGTGAGCCAGGCTTCGGTGGGCGGATCGAGGCGTTCTCCGGCGGAGAAGATGGTCAGCAATTTGCTCAAGTCGTACGGCTTCATCAGCAAGGCTTGCGGGTCTTCCTTCTTGACGGCGCGGAAAGCGGTCGGTGCGGTGAACAAGGCCTTCACGCCGTATTCGGCGCAGACGCGCCACAGCGCGCCGGCATCCGGCGTCATGATGGGTTTGCCTTCGTACACCACCGTGGTGCAGCCATGCAATAGCGGGCCGTAAACGATGTAGGAGTGACCGACCACCCAGCCCACATCGGACGAGGCCCAGAAGACTTCACCCGGCTTCATGTCGTAGATGGCGCTCATGCTGTACTTGAGCGCCACGGCGTGGCCGCCGTTCTCGCGCACCACGCCTTTGGGTTTGCCGGTGGTGCCTGAGGTATAGAGGATATACAGCGGGTCGCTGCCCTTGACCGGCGTGCAGCCGACCGGCTTGGCTTTGGCCTGCAACGCGGCCCAGTCGTGATCGCGTCCCGCAGTCAGCGCGGCGTTCGCCTGCGGACGCTGGAAGATGACGCAGCTTTGCGGCTTGTGCTTTGCCAGTTCGAACGCCTTGTCGATCAGCGGCTTGTACTCGATGATGCGCTTGACCTCGATGCCGCAGGAGGCGGTGAGGATGACTTTCGGCTTGGCGTCGTCGATGCGCAACGCCAGTTCCGGCGGCGCGAAACCGCCGAACACCACGGAGTGGATCGCGCCCAGGCGCGCCACTGCGAGCATGCTGATGACCGCTTCCGGGATCATCGGCATATAGATGATGACGCGGTCGCCTTTCACCACGCCCAGGTCGGCCAGCATCCCGGCGGTGCGCGCCACCGCATCGGTCAGTTCGGCGTAGGTGTATTTCGCCTTGGTGCCGGTGACGGGAGAGTCGTAGATGAGCGCAAGCTGGCCGCCGCGTCCGTTCTTCACGTGATGGTCCAGCGCCATGTAGGCGGTGTTCATTTCGCCGTCGGCAAACCAGTAACCCACGCCGTCGGCATCGCGCGTCAGCGTCTGCTGCGGAAACCTGAACCAGTCCAGGTCCTCTGCCTGCTTGCGCCAGAAACCTTCCGGATCATTCATCGAACGTTGGTATTCGGCTATGTAACTCATCTCAACTCCTCCCTGATAGTGCAGCCCATGCGGGCAAACAAACCTTTAGCCACAGAGTACACAGAGTGCACAGAGAAGACAGCATATGTTTTTCAGCGAGCCGCTCTGAAAGTAAGCGCGGCATTCTCTGTGATCTCTGTGTACTCTGTGGCTAACAAAGTTCTTTGGTTAAAACGATTCTCAAAAACTATCGCCGGGAACACGTACCCAGCCTTCCATCAGCACGCGTGCGCTGCGGCTCATGGTGACTTTCTCGACTTTCCAGTCGCCACTGTTTTTGCTGGCAGCTGCACCGACTCTCAATGTGCCGGATGGATGTCCGAACTTCACCACATTGCGCTCACCGCCCCCCGCGGCCAGATTCACCAGCGTACCGGGGATCGCGGCGGCCGTACCGATCGCAACCGCTGCCGTGCCCATCATGGCATGGTGCAATTTTCCCATCGACAGGGCGCGCACCAGCAGATCGACTTCAGAAGCGCTGATCTTCTTGCCGCTTGATGCCACATAGTCGGCAGGTGGCGCGACAAAAGCGACCTTCGGGGTATGTTGGCGGGTTGCGGCTTCTTCAGGGGTTTTGATCAAACCCATGCGCAATGCCCCGGCCACGCGGATCTTCTCGAAACGCGCCAGCGCTGCCGGGTCGGTATTGATGGCTTCACGCAGTTCGGTACCGGTGTAACCGATATCCTTTGCATTCACAAACACGGTCGGGATACCGGCGGTGATCATGGTGGCCTTGAAGGTGCCGACACCCGGCACTTCCAGATCGTCAACCAGATTGCCGGTCGGGAACAGGCTGCCGCCCTCTTCACTGTCATCGGATGGATCCATGAACTCCAGAACGATCTCTGCTGCCGGGAAGGTCACACCATCCAGCTCGAAATCGCCGGTCTCCTGTACCTGACCGTTGACAACCGGTACATGAGCAATAATCGTCTTGCTGATGTTGGCCTGCCAGATGCGCACGGTGCAGACACCATCTTTAAGATGTGCGGCATCGATATATCCGGCATGGATCGCGAAGGCGCCTGCACCCGTGGACAGGTTGCCGCAGTTGCCGCTCCAGTCGACGAAGTCCTTGTCGATGGAGATCTGGCCGTAGAGGTAATCCACGTCATGACCGGGGCGTGAGCTTTTCGACAGGATCACGCACTTGCTGGTACTGGAGGTCGCGCCGCCCATGCCGTCGATCTGCGCGGCATAGGGGTCGGGGCTGCCGATCACGCGCTGGAACAATTTGTCACGCGCCTTGCCCGGGACCTGCGCGGCTTTCGGCAGGTCTTCCAGCCGGAAGAACACACCTTTCGATGTGCCGCCGCGCATATACGTGGCGGGGATTCTGATTTGCGGGGCGTGGGCCATCATGCTGCTCCTTCGAGGAAGTCTTGCGCAAAGCGTTGCAGTACACCGCCCGCGTTGTAGACGCGTACTTCGGCAGCGGTGTCCAGACGGCAGGTGACAGGGATGCGCACCGTTTCACCATTCTTGCGGTGCATGATCACGGTCAGGTTCGCGCGCGGTGTGATGTCGCCTTCCACATCATAGGTCTCGGTACCGTCGATGGCGTAGGTCTTGCGCGTATCGCCCGCCTTGAACTCCAGCGGCAGCACGCCCATGCCGACCAGGTTGGTACGGTGGATGCGCTCGAAACCTTCCGCAACGATGGCTTCCACACCGGCCAGACGCACGCCTTTGGCCGCCCAGTCACGCGAAGAACCCTGGCCGTAATCGGCGCCGGCCACGATGATCAGGTTCTGCTTGCGACCCATGTAGGTCTCGATGGCTTCCCACATGCGCATCACCTTGCCGTCCGGCTCGACGCGGGCGAGGGAACCTTTCTTCACTTGGCCATCGACGACGGCCATCTCGTTGACCAACTGCGGATTGGCGAACGTGGCGCGTTGCGCGGTCAGGTGGTCGCCGCGGTGCGTCGCGTAGGAATTGAAGTCCTCTTCCGGCAGGCCCATTTTCGCCAGATATTCACCGGCGGCAGAGTCGGCCAGGATCGCGTTCGAAGGCGACAGGTGGTCGGTCGTGATGTTGTCCGGCAGTACAGCAAGCGGACGCATCCCTTTCAAGGTGCGAAAGCCTGCCAGTGCGCCTTCCCAGTACGGCGGACGACGGATGTAAGTGGACTTCGGACGCCAGTCGTACAACGGGCTCTTCGCCGCTGCGATCACGCCCAGATCGAACATCGGGATGTAGATCTGCTTGAACTGTTCCGGCTTCACGCAAGTTGCAACGATCGCGTCGATCTCTTCGTCGGAAGGCCAGATGTCTTTCAGCATGACCGGTTTGCCGGACTTGTCGGTGCCCAGTGCATCCTGCTCGATGTCGAGTCGGACAGTACCCGCGATCGCGTAAGCAACCACCAGCGGAGGGGAGGCCAGGAAGGCTTGCTTCGCATACGGGTGGATACGACCGTCAAAGTTGCGGTTGCCGGAAAGTACCGCGGTGGCGTACAGGTCGCGGTCTATGATCTCCTGCTGGATCTTCGGATCGAGTGCGCCGGACATGCCGTTACAAGTGGTGCAGGCGAATCCGACGATACCGAAGCCCAGTTTCTCCAGTTCCGTCAGCAGGCCGGCTTCTTTCAGGTACAGCTCGGCAACTTTGGAGCCGGGCGCAAAAGACGTCTTGACCCAGGGCTTGCGGACCAGACCCAGTGCGTTGGCCTTCTTCGCCAGCAACGCTGCTGCAATCACGTTACGCGGGTTGGATGTATTGGTGCAGGAAGTGATGGCAGCGATGATGACGGCACCATCCGGCATCAGGCCTTGCGCTTCTTCGGTCTTGCCCGCTGCCAGTTTTGCTTCGTCGGCGATGCCGCGCTCATGCAGGGCGGACGTCGGCAAACGGCGGTGCGGATTGGACGGGCCGGCCATGTTGCGTACCACGCTGGACAGATCGAATTCCAGCACGCGCTCGTAATCGGCGGCAACCATCTGATCCGCCCACAGACCGGTGGTCCTGGCGTAGTTCTCCACGAGGGCGACCTGCTCGGGCTCGCGGCCGGTCAGCTTCAGGTAGGTGATGGTCTGAGCGTCGATGTAGAACATCGCCGCAGTCGCGCCGTACTCCGGGCACATGTTGGAGATGGTCGCGCGGTCGCCGATGGTGAGGCTGTCTGCGCCTGCACCGAAGAATTCGACCCAGGCGCCGACCACTTTTTCCTTGCGCAGGAACTCGGTCAGCGCCAGCACGATGTCGGTGGCGGTGATGCCGGGCTGACGCTTGCCGACCAGCTTCACGCCGACGATGTCCGGCAGGCGCATCATGGAAGGCAGGCCCAGCATGACGGTTTCGGCTTCCAGGCCGCCGACACCGATGGCGATCACGCCGAGGGAATCGACGTGCGGGGTGTGGGAGTCGGTCCCCACGCAGGTGTCGGGGAAGGCAACTCCGTCACGTGCCTGGATCACCGGCGACATCTTTTCCAGATTGATCTGGTGCATGATGCCGTTGCCGGCGGGGATCACGTCAACGTTCTTGAACGCAGTCTTGGTCCACTCGATGAAGTGGAAGCGGTCTTCGTTGCGGCGGTCTTCGATCTCGCGGTTCTTGCGGAATGCATCCTTGTCGAAACCGGCGGCTTCCACGGCCAGCGAGTGGTCAACGATCAGCTGGGTCGGCACGACAGGGTTGACCAATGAAGGATCGCCGCCCTGGCTGGCGATCGCGTCGCGCAGACCGGCGAGGTCTACCAAGGCGGTCTGGCCGAGGATGTCGTGGCAAACGACACGGGCGGGATACCACGGGAAATCGAGGTCGCGCTTGCGTTCGATCAACTGTTTCAGTGCATCGGTCAATGCTTCCGGTTCGCAGCGGCGCACCAGTTGTTCCGCCAGCACTTTGGAAGTGTAGGGCAGTTTGGCATAAGCGCCGGGCTGGATGGCTTCGACTGCCGCCCGGGTGTCGAAGTAGTCCAGCTTGGTCCCGGCCAAAGGCTTACGGTATTGGGTATTCATAGTGTCCTTCTGTGAGAACGTGGTCGAGCTGGATGCGGGTGCACGAAAGGGCGACCGTTCATGTCTACGTTTGCACTTATTTCGGTTTCCTTAAAGTCAAAGTCAAAATCTTTTTAGCCACAGAGAACACAGAGTACACAGAGAAGAAAGGTTAAGACTTTCAGCGCGGCACTCTGATTGTTGATGCTGTTTTCTCTGTGATCTCTGTGTTCTCTGTGGCTAAATTGTTTTCAGGGCTTAACGTTTTTCTATCGGCAACCAGGGCATATTGTCCGGACCGATGTAGTTCGCGCTCGGGCGGATGATCTTGCCGTCGGCGCGTTGCTCGATCACGTGTGCGCCCCAGCCGGTGGTGCGCGAGATGACGAACAGCGGCGTGAACATATTGGTCGGCACGCCCATCATGGCGTACGACACGGCCGAGAACCAGTCGAGGTTGGGGAACATCTTCTTGGTCTCCCACATCACGCTTTCCAGGCGCGATGCGATGTCGAACAGGCGCATGTCGCCTTTCTCTTCGGACAGCTGTTTCGCCACGCGCTTGATCACTTCATTGCGCGGATCGGAGATGGTGTAGACCGGGTGGCCGAAGCCGATGACGATCTCCTTGCGCTCCACGCGGGCGCGGATGTCGGCCTCGGCCTCATCCGCGTTCTTGTAGCGGTTCTGGATGCGGAACGCTTCTTCGTTGGCGCCGCCGTGCTTGGGGCCGCGCAACGCGCCGATCGCGCCGGTGATGCAGGAGTACAGGTCGGAGTTGGTGCCGGCGATCACGCGCGCGGTGAAGGTGGAAGCATTGAACTCATGTTCCGCGTAAAGGATCAGCGAGGTGTGCATCGCGCGCACCCAGGATTCCTTTGGTTTCTTGCCGTGCAACAGGTGCAGGAAGTGGCCGCCGATGGAGTCGTCATCCGTCTCCACGTCGATGCGCTTGCCGCTGTTGGCAAAGTGGAACCAGTACACCAACATCGAACCGAAGCTGGCCAGCATGCGGTCGAGCAGGTCGCGCGCCACAGCCGGGTCGTGCTTTTCGGGTTCCTGTTCGACGGTGCCGAGCACGGAACAGCCGGTGCGCATCACGTCCATCGGGTGCGCGTTCACGGGGATCGCTTCCAGTGCCTGTTTCACTGCCGCCGGCAGGCCGCGCAGCGACTTCAGCTTGGCCTTGTAAGCTTTCAGCTGGGCAGCGTTGGGCAAGGCTTCGTGGATCAGCAGGTAAGCGATCTCCTCGAATTCGGCGCTTTCCGCAAAATCCAGGATGTCATAGCCGCGATAGTGTAGATCGTTGCCGGTACGTCCGACGGTGCAGACTGCCGTGTTGCCGGCGACGGTTCCCGAAAGGGCAACGGATTTCTTGGGCTTGGGCAAAACGCTTGCTTCTGTCATGTCTTTCTCCTTGAAGTTGAAAATGTCCTGCTTTCGTTTGGCCTGAGCCGCGTTTGTCTAACTGGCATCTCTTGTTTCTAGTCCCTCGCCCGCGAGCGGGAGAGGGGTTGGGGTGAGGGGAGTTGATTTGAAACAAAACTGTTTAATGCTCACAGACCCTCATCCCCGGCCCTTCCCCCGCTTGCGGGGGAAGGGAGAAATCACTCCGCACCTTTTTCGGCGAACAGGCGGTCGAGCTGCTGCTCGTATGCGTGATAGCCGAGATAATCGTAGAGCTCCATGCGCGACTGCATCTCGCCCAGGACGTTCTGTTGCGTGCCGTCGGCGAGGATGTGCTGGTACACGTTCAGCGCCGCCTTGCTCATCGCGCGGTAGGCCGACAGCGGATACAGCACCAGCTTGACGCCCACCCCGTTCAACTGTTCAGTCGTGAACAGCGGTGTCGCGCCGAATTCGGTGATGTTCGCCAGCACCGGCACGCGCACGGCGCGGGTGAACTTGGCGTATTGCTCCAGCGTGGTCATCGCTTCCGGGAAGATCATGTCGGCACCCGCTTCCGCGCAGGCCTGGGCGCGGTCGATGGCGGACTGCATGCCTTCCACGGCCAGCGCATCCGTGCGCGCCATGATAACGAAGCTTTCGTCCGTGCGTGCGTCCACGGCCGCCTTGACCCGGTCCACCATCTCGCCCTGGCTGACGATGGCCTTGTTGGGGCGGTGGCCGCAACGTTTCTGCATCACCTGGTCCTCGATGTGGAAACCGGCTGCACCGGCTTGGACGATCTCGCGCGTGGCACGGGCGATGTTGAAGGCGCCGCCCCATCCGGTATCGATGTCCACCAGCAGCGGCAGGTCGCTCGCCGCGGTGATGCGGCGCGTGTCCTCGCAGACGTCATGCAGCGTCGTGATGCCGAGGTCGGGAATGCCCAGCGATGATGCGGCCACGCCGCCGCCGGAAAGATACAGCGCCTTGTGCCCGGTCTTCTGAGCCAGGATGGCGCAGTAGGCAGTGACTGCACCAACGACCTGCAGCGGATGATTTTCTTGAACTGCAAGGCGCAGTTTCTGGCCGGGGGTTAGTGTGACTTGTCTCATTTTTTATTCTCCATAAAACTCAAAATTCCGTCATTCCGGCCTGCGCCGGAATGACGATTGAAAGAGGTCATGCTGCCTTCTCCTCTTTATCGATCATTTCACTGATGCTGCGCCATGCGCCCTGGATATGGCGTCGCATCAGCAATTCAGCCAATTCGCCGTCACGGTTTGCAATTGCCGCCACGATCTGCCGGTGTTGCAGCAGCGCGGGGCGGGTACGCTGCGCGTTGCGGCTGGTGCGATAGCGGCACATGCGCAGCAATTGATACTGTTCGCTGCCGAGGAGGTGCATCAGCATCTCGTTGCGGCTGCCGCGCACGATCTGGTAGTGGAAATCGAGGTCGCCTTCGCTCTGCGAATAGACCTTGCCGCCGTCCTGCCTTATCTGCTCTTCGTGTTTGTCGAGCAGCCCGCTCAATTGGGCGATCTCGTCATCGGTCATCTGCACTGCGGCGATGCGACAGGCCATGCCTTCCAGCGCTTCGCGTACCGCATAGAGATCGGAGAGGGTCTTGCGGTCCAGCACCACCACGCGTGCGCCGACATTGGGGATACGCTTGACCAGTCGCATGCCTTCCAGATGGCGCAATGCCTCGCGCAACGGGCCGCGCCCCATGCCGAAGCTTTCCGCCAGCTCTGCCTCGTTCAGTTTTTGGCCCTGGGCCAGTTCGCCGGTGACGATGCTGTGCGCCAGACGGTGTGCTGCAACGTCTGCGAGTGTGCCTTGTTCTGGTTCCTTGAGTAGCATCGAAAATCTCCGATTGTCGACAATCTGAGCGAATACTAGCACCATAAACCGCAAAAAGCGCAAGTATTTTTGAATTATGTCGACAAGATTGCCTGTGTATAGGAGGTTTTATGCTTTGGGCAAGGTGGGCGGAATGGTCTTTGTTGCTGATAAACAGGCAAAAAAAGCCGACCCGGAGGTCGGCAGGTTAGGAGAACAACAACTCTACGCAGCCGCGGCCTGTCCGATCACTGCACCGAGCAAGTCCAGCGTTTCCAGCGCTGCGGTGGGCGCGACGCGCTCGTAGGCGAAGCCGCCGGCCTGGACCAGCACGTAATCGCCCAGCGCCAGCGGGCCATCCATCAGCATCAGGCTCACGTCGCGCTGTTCGCCGAAGCATTCCACAGTGGCCATTTCGCCCAACAGGGCAATCACGCGGGAGGGAATCGCCATGCACATGGCTATGCCGCCTTGAGCAGGTTGTTCTTGACGGCCACACCCAGTTCGCGCAATTCCGTCACCACCAGGTCCATCAGTTCCGGCAGTCGCGCTTCCACTTGCGGCGACAGCGACATCCCGGTCTCCAGTGATACCGGTTCGACGCCGATCACGGTGACGCCGCCGGGCTGTTCGCCGATGAATGCCAGCGTGGCCAGCACATCCGAAAGCCCGATCTGGTGCGGCGACAATTTGGTCTTGAAGAACACCGGAACCTGTTCGTCGGTCAGCCTGACGATGGCCGCCGGCGCCCTGCCGCTGCGTACCGCATCGATGATGATGAGGTGGTCGGCGTTCGACAGGTCTTCCAGCATCTCCATGCCGGTAGTGCCGCCGTCGATGACGACGACCTCGGGGGGCAGGATGTAATCCAGCTGCAGTTTTTCGATCGCCCTGACGCCGATACCTTCATCGGAGAGCAGGGTGTTGCCGACGCCGAGCACGATGAAGCGCATCACAGCGCCTTCACCTGTACCACCGGTTTACCTTCGGCATCCAGTACATGCACGGCACACGCCAGGCATGGGTCGAACGAGTGTACGGTGCGCAATACTTCGAGCGGACGTTCGGCATCGGCCACCGGGGTGTTCAGCAGCGATGCTTCGTACGGGCCAGGCACGTCGCCCTCGTTGCGCGGGGCAGCGTTCCAGGTGGTCGGTACCACGCACTGGTAGTTGGTGATCTTGCCGTCCTCCAGCACCACCCAGTGCGACAGCACGCCGCGCGGGGCTTCATGGAAGCCGACGCCCTTGACCTCACCCTTGGGGAATACGGGCTTGTTGAAAGTGTCGGTGTCGCCCTTGCCGATGTTCTCCACCAGCAGGTTCCACTGGTTCGCCAGTTCGTCCACCTGCACCGCGCAGGAGACGGCACGGGCGGCATGGCGGCCGATGGTCGAATGCACTGCGGCCAGCGGTATCTTGGTCTTGGCCAGCGAGCCCGCGGTGTCCAGCACGCCGTTCAGGTACTTCAATGTCGGTGCGTGGTTCTGCGCTGCCATCGCCAGTACGCGCGACAGCGGTCCGACCTGAGCCGGATTGCCGTAGAAAGTGGGCGACTTGACCCACGAATATTTGCCGTCGTCCTGGAAGTCGGTGTAGTTCGGTTCGGTCTCGCCCTTGTACGGGTGCAGCGCGCCCTTGCCGCCCTTGTACCAGGAATGCTTGACGCTTTCCTGCACGCCGTCGCGGAAGTAGGCATCGTTGAACGAGTTGATCGGTTTGATGCTCGCCAGATCGCCGCCCTTGATGTAGCCGCCGGGCAGGGCGAACTTTGTGCCCTTGGTGTCGAGCGGCAGGTCCGGCACGCACAGGTAATCCGTCACGCCGGCGCCGATCTTGGTCCAGTCGGCATAGAACGCACCGATCGCGGCCACATCCACGAGATAGACGTTCTTCACGAAGTCGCCCAGCTTGTCTATCCATTCCTTGACCGCAAGCAGGCGTTCGATGGTCAGCACCGACTGGGAATCCAGTGCGATCGGGTTGGAAACGCCGCCCACGGCCATGTTCTGGATATGCGGCGATTTGGAACCGAGGATGCTGACGACCTTGGTGGCGTAGCGCTGGATCTCCAGCGCCTGCAGGTAATGCGTGACTGCCAGCAGGTTCACTTCGGGCGACAGCTTCATGGCCGGATGCCCCCAGTAACCGTTGGTGAAGATGCCGAGCTGGCCGGTGCCGACGAAACCGCTCAGGCGTTCCTTCACCTTGGTGAATTCCTGGCGGCTGTTGCCGTTCCAGCTGGACAGGCTTCCGGCGAGCGCTGCGGTCTTCGCCGGGTCGGCCTTGAGTGCGGAAACTACGTCCACCCAGTCCAGCGCGGAGAGGTGGTAGAAGTGCACGATATGGTCGTGGATGGCATGCGCCGTGATGATCATGTTGCGGATGTACTGTGCGTTGAGCGGCACCTCCATCTGCAGCGCGTTCTCCACCGCCCGCACCGAGGTGATCGCATGCACCGTGGTGCACACACCACAGATGCGCTGCGTGATGGCCCAGGCGTCGCGGGCATCGTGGCCCAGGAGTATCGTCTCGACGCCGCGCCACATCTGGCCCGATGCCCATGCCTTGGAGACTTTGCCGTTGTTCACTTCGCAATCGACGCGCAGGTGGCCTTCGATGCGGGTGATAGGATCGATCGTGATTCTTTTGCCCATTTAGATTCTCCTGATTGTTCTGACTACTTGTTGCTTGCAACGGCAGCCGCTCCGGCCGTTCCCGGCAGGATAGGCAGGTAACGCACCAGCGCGATGTAACCCAGTATCTCCAGCGCGATCATGCCGATGGAAACCATGATCTCCGGCACGGACGGGAAGTAATGCCAGCCCGGCCCGGTCTCGTAACCGACCAGGAAGGAATCGATGCGCAGCAGGAAGCCGGCCAGCATCAGGCATACGGCAGCAATGACCAGCCTGGACGGGTTCCTGCGCGACTTCGGATTGGCAAGGATCACCAGCGGCGCGATGAACAGCGCGTTCTCTATCCAGAACATCAGGGTCTCGATGCGCAACTCGAACATGCTGCCGACCGCGCCGCGCACGACCAGGTCGACAAGGCGCACGATCAGGTAGGCCGCCAGCATCCACAGCATCACCTTCGACAGCTTGCCCAGCAGTTGCATCTCCAGCGGGCGCTTGAAGCCCGCAGAGGACAGGCACGCCTCGAAGATCACGACCGCAAAGCCGATGGCCAACGCCGTCATCAGGTACAGCAGCGGCAGCAGCATCGTCTGCCAAAGCGGGTGTATCTGGTAGCCGAACACCACCAGCAGGGAGCCCAGCGAAGACTGGTGCATGGAGGGCAGCAGCGTGCCGAGCGCGATGATCAGGAACAGGAACTTGTTCAGTTTGCGCTTGACGTTTTTCATGCCGAATTTTTCGAGGAAGGCCGGCGAGAACTCGATCCACATCACGACGATATAGGCCGTGATGCACACTGCGACCTCGAACATCACCGAGTTGACCTGCGCATAGCCGGGCCAGAAGATGTGCCAGAAGTTCCAGTAGCGGCCCAGGTCCAGCATCACGCCGGCACCGGCCAGCGTGTAGCCGAAGAGGCTGGCCAGCAGAGCAGGGCGCACCATCGGGTGGTACTCGCCCTTGTTGAAGATATACACCAGCAGCGCCACCGAATAGCCGCCGCAGGCAAAGGCGGAGCCGATCACCACGTCGTACACCACCCAGATTCCCCAGGGATAGCCGTCGTTGATGTTGGTCACCGCGCCGAGGCCGAAGAAGAAACGGATGAGCATGATGACTCCGGCGATCGCCACGAGGGCTGCCAGGATCACGGTCGTCGGCGTGACGAACGATCCGCCGAGCGGGGCAGGGGCGGGATGGTTGTGAGAGGCAGACATCGATATCTCCTTATTTCTTCTCGTCGGCGTCATCGTCATTCCTGACGTTGCGCTTCGCGACGAAGGACAGCACGCCGAGGAAGGCCAGCGGCGCGATCAACCCGCCGTAGAGCGTGTGCTGCAGGGTTTCGGATTTGGACGCGAACGACTGGTCGGGCAGCGTGGGCATGCCCAGCTTGTCGAACGGCACGGCGGCCAGCTTCAGCATCTGGGTGCCGCCGACTTCCTTCTCGCCGTAGATGTGCGGGATATATTTCGCCGCCCTGGCGGTGTGCGGCGACTGGTCGTGCGTGTTGATGTTGCCGCGCGGGAAGGTCGCGTATTCGCCCGGCTTCATCGCTACCCGGCGCTGCGCTTCGGCGTGCAGATCCTTCACCTTGCCGTACAGCGTCGCACCGGTCGGGCACACTTGTGCGCAGGCGGCATACTTGCCTTCGGGGATGCGCTGGCGGCACAACTGGCATTTGCTGATCTGCGGGATCGCCTTGTCGTACTGGAAGCGCGGCACGCCGAATGGGCATGCGGCCACGCAATAGCGGCAGCCGATGCACACATCCTTGTCGTAGCCGACGATGCCGGTGACCGAGTCCTTGGTCATCGCCGATACCGGGCAGGCCGACACGCAGGACGGGTCGGCACAGTGCAGGCAGGAAACCTTCATGAACGCGAAGCCGTCCTTCTCGCTGTCCTTGTTTTCGGCGGTGCCGTCCTGGTACACCTTGATCACATTGAGCGTTTTGCCGGAAATGTCGAGCGGGGTGTCCCACAGATGGTCTTCCGTGGAGAACTCCGGCGGCATGTCGTTGACTTCCTTGCAGGCCGAGACGCAAGCCTTGCAGCCGATGCACAATGTGCTGTCGTACAGCAGCCCCAGTGCCTCGCCCGGCATGACCTTGTTTTCGCGCGCCTCGGCGGGTGCACCCGCTGCAAGCAAGGTGCCCCCGGCCAGCGCTCCCTTGAGGAAATCGCGCCGGCTGATGGTCATGATGGGTTCCTTTCCTCTTGCTTCTTGTGCGCGTCGCCCTCGTCGAGCTTGACGTTCTTGCCCAGGTTCTTTGCCATCATCGCGCCTGCGCCCGCAGCCGCTCCGGCGACTGCCGCGGCCAGGATCAGCGCGCCTGTGCTCGGGCCCTTGCCCTGGTCTTCGATGATGCCCGGGAATCCTGCAGGCGGCCGTACCGACTTCAGCTCGGCCAGCGCATGAATAGGTTTGGCGAACGCGATGCCCTTCTCGGTGCAGCCGATGCAGGGGTGACCCGTGCCGACCGGCCAGCTGGCATTGCCGACGTCGCCGAACAGGATCGCCGGACAGTTCGCATGCGTCTCAGGTCCCTTGCAGCCGAGCTTGTACAGGCAGTAGCCCCGGCGGTGTCCCTCGTCGCCGAACTCCAGCGCAAAGCGGCCGGCGTCGAAGTGGGCGCGGCGTTCGCAGTTCTCATGGATGAGGCGCGAGTAGGCGAATTTGGGACGGCCGGTATCGTCCACATCAGGCAGCTTGCCGAAGGTCAGGAAGTGGACGACGGTGGAAAGGAAGTTGTAGGGATTGGGAGGACAGCCGGGAATGTTGGGGATCACTTTGCCGAGGACTTCGCCCGCGCTCTTTGCACCGGTGGGGTTGGGCGGCGTGGAGGGCATGCCGCCCCACGATGAACAACTGCCGATCGCGATCACGGCTGCCGCATCGGCGGCGCATTCCTTCAGCATCTCGATCGCGGTCTGGCCGCCGACCTTGCAGTAGATGCCGTTGTCGCGGGTGGGGATCGCGCCTTCGACCACCAGCAGGTACTTGCCCTTGTTGGCTTTCATCGCTGATCTGCGCGCCGCCTCGGCCTGGTGCCCGGCCGCAGCGAACAATGTTTCGTGGTAGTCGAGCGAGATCACGTCGAGGATCAGTTTTTCCAGCGTGGGATGTTCTGCGCGCAGCAACGATTCGGTGCAACCCGTGCACTCCTGGAAGTGCAGCCAGATCACGGAGGGCCGCTTCTTGGTGGCCACGGCCTTCGCCATCGCTGCTTCCGCGCCCTTGGGCAGGCCCATGGTCGCTGCCATGGCTGCACACATTTGCAGGAAGCTGCGCCGCGAGATGCCCAGGCGTTTTTCCAGCGCCAGCATGCTTTCGTCGTTTTCAAAGCTGTTCTCGTTCATAACCTCGACCCCTTGTTTTCGATGCGTCACATGAAATCAGAAACGTTCATTGCCCTTATCCATAACAAGGAGCATGCCAACAATACCAATCGTAGGGTTAACAGTTACTTGACATTCGATCGGCAAAATAATCCGCCGATTATGAGTAATCGGAGTAACCGTATTCGGGATGAAGCGGAAATGATCTTTACAGGGGAATTGCCTGAGGTAAATACCAGGTGATTGTTTTACTTGATTAAATTGGTACAGCTAAATTGGGGTGTACAAGGCATATCAGTATTGCTCCTTATATGGTTGGATTTTTCGCAGTGCTAGAATCATCTCAACAGGTTTTTAACAGTAACAAACTGAGTTATCCTGTATCCGTAACAATCTGCCAGGGGGGCAAATCATGAACCATCTCATCGGCCAGGTTTCGTATCCTGTCTTTGTCTCAGGCGTCTTTGTATTTTTCATACTCGCCAGCATCTTTTCCTTCATCGTCGGCATAGGCCTGGCGACGCGCAACGCCGCGATGCTGCGATTCTTCAACTTCATGAACAAGAGCTACTCCACGCGACGAATCACGCGGCCTTTGATCAAGCCGTTGACCGAGCCGCACTTCGTCGAGCCCACGTTGCTCAAACACCCGCGCATGCTGGGCGGCGGCATCGTCCTGGGGGCCATCGCTTCCATCGTGTTGCTCAAGCAGGTGGACGCCATCGTGTTTGAACCCATGTATTCCGGATCTTTTACCGCGGAAGCCGCGGAGATCCTGTCGGGCTACACCCATTCCTTCCTGCTGGTCGGCAATGCGCTCTGCATCGTCGTTGGCGTGATGCTGCTGTTCTTTCCGAAGGTCCTGTCGACCATAGAGAGCTATACCGACAAGTGGTACAGCCTGCGCAAGCAGACCCGCCCCTTGCACGAGAGCTATATCGAAGTGGACAAATGGGTGCTGGCGCATCCCACGGTTTCGGGCGTCACGCTGAGCCTGCTGTCGCTGGGGTTGGGTATCTCGATGTACATACGCCTCTGATGCAAGGCTGACATTCCAAACAACCAGGGCCATGCCGCGAGGCATGGCCTTTTGTTTTATCCATGGAAATACCGAGCAGGTCTGCTTTTGTTCCTCTACCGGAGGGCGAGGGGATTTGATCTGCGTGTCCGCGGATGCTCCGTGCGAGCGGATGTGTTTATCCGGCGATGTCGAATGCCATCGTGAACAATGCGCCGCCGCCGGGAGCATCGGCCAAGGCGACGCTGCCGCCGCCGTGCGCTTCGGTGACAGCCTTGCACAAGGACAGCCCCAAGCCGGTCGAAGCGGGCTTCCCGGGCGACGCTTCTTGCGCGGCATTCCCGGTCCGGGTCGGCCTTGGGCCATCGTCGAGCACGAAGAACGTCAGCCGATCCGCATCCTGCTCGAACCAGATGTCCACCTTGCTCGCGGCATAACGGACCGCATTATTCAGCGCCGATTCGAGCGCCAGATCGACCAGGTATTCGTCGAGCGATGCCACGCCCTTGCGCCTGACCTCGGGCGCGATCCTGATCCCGAGATCGGCGACACACACCTCGATGGCATGGCCATGCCTGCTGGCCAGCATCGCCGACTGGCTGCCGGCGACCAGGTCTTCCAGGAATTCGAACAGTTCGACTTCGCTAATGTTGGGCTTCAATCCGGCATGCTCGTGCTTATAGAGTGTAAGGAAACAGATCAGGCGATTCTTCAGTTCGATGCAGCGCTGGTAAGCCTTGCGCGCCTCATCCGGCGCATCGGCGCGGTGGTTGAGCTGCTCCAGGTCGGCCTCCAGCAGGGCCAGGGAATTCTTGATGTCGTGGATCACCAGGGCGGATAAGGTCTGCTGCATCATGCCCCCGTCAACTGGTCATAGAAACGGTAAAAGCCCATCACCTTCTCGTTGTGCGGCACCAGCTTGTCCAGTACCGCCAGATAGCTCTTGGCACGTTCCTGCACATCGTCGTCGATGCCATCCCGCTTCAGCCACAGCAGGTGGAGTTGCGCCGCCGCGAACAGGGCTTCGATGTTGTCGCTCTGGATGGCCAGCGCATCGAGCACCTTGCGGTAGGCGGCGTCGAACTGCGCCACATGCATCGATTTCCGCGCTTCGTCCACCAGCGCCAGCACCCGCCTTTGTCCGGCATCGATGACTTCCTCGACCTTGTCGTGCTGTCCGGTGTCGATCATCGACTTGGTGACATGGCGCGCGATGCGCTCCCGCTCCAGGCCGCTCGACTGCACCGCCTGCGTCAGCATCTTCAGCCCGAGGACGGAATCCCCCATCTTGAAGGCGGCCTTGCCGATCAGGTTCAGGGCGGAACTTCCGCTCTCCGGCGTCAGCAGCCGCTGTGCGCGCTCCAGCAGGCGTTTCGCCGCCGCCTTGTCGCCCGCGTCGAAATAGGCCTGCGCCAGGATCGCGTTCCTGGAGATGCCGTATGCGCCTTTCTCCTCGAACCTGCGCGCGCTCTTCTCCAGCGTGTGGATGGCGCCCTGCGGGTCGCCCAGGTCGGTCTGGATATGCGCGAGCGACAGGTAGTCATCGGGGCGCTCGGTGATGGAGCCGTTCGACAACCTGATCGCGGATTCGGCATACTGCTTCGCCTCGTCCAGCTTGCCCAGCAGGAAAGCCGATTCGGCGTTGGAGCGGAAACGTTTCGCGGTGGGCAGTATCTTGGCCGATTGCTCCATCAGCAGGTAGGCGCCTTCCTCGTCCTTCTGCATGCGCCTGATCTCGGCCAGCAACTCGTAGGCCGCGACGTAGCTCGGATTGTCGGCGACGATCTGCCGGGCCATCTCTTCGGCGGCATCCGGTTCGTTCAGCAGCATGCGCGCACGCGCGATGCCGATCTTCACCCACGGCACGTTGTCGCGAAGGGCCAGGGCCTGTTCGTAGGTCTTGAGCAGGTCGGTGGTGTCGTTCAGCGCAAGCAGCGCTTCCGCCTTCAGCTTGAGCGCAGCCAGCAGCCAGCGCTCGTTCGATACCAGCGTCATCAGCCGCTCGCATTCGCTGACCACCTGCAGGTAATTCTTGTCGTCCATCGCCGCGAGCGCGGGCAGCAGGAAGTTGCGCCGGTCGAACAGCCGTTCCAGCCGCGCGCGCAGCTTTTTCTCGGGGCAGGGCTTCAGGATGTAGTCGTCCGGCGCGAACTCCACGGCATTGGCGACGTAGGCGTACTCGGCTTCCGCCGTCACCATCACGAAGATCGTCCTGGCGCTGAGCAGGCGTTCGCTCCGCAGGTATTCGAGGAAGTGCTGGCCAGAAGTGGCCTTGTTGAGGTTGTAATCGCACAGGACCAGGTCGTAGTGGTTGGCCTCGACCTGCTGCAGCGCCTCCTGGGCATCGGCTGCGACCTTGATCGAATTTATCCCCATCCATTGCAGCTGCGAGCGCAGCGCATGGCGCATCGCGCCGATGTCGTCGATGACCAGCGCGGTCAGGGCATCGAAGCGGATGTATTCGCTCTCGAAGGTCTCCTGCTTGCCGGCGAGCATGTTCGCCATCGAATTTGCGTCGGTACGATCCTGCATCTTTCTCCCCATTGGTCGTCCGCGTGTCGGCCGTGCTGCTGCGTCCGGCGCATCCGCTACGGTCTGCCAGCCCGTTGCGCCATAGCTTTATCCCCGCATGATAACCAAAAATCCGCCCGCAGTTTTCTTTGGTTCCGCCGACTTCCGGGCGGCTCCCGTAACCGACTGTCGCACCGGGCATTTTCATGCAGGCCCGATTGTGCCGGCAGGCTAGTGCCTGGGCAGCAGCTTTCCGGTAAGCTACGCCCCTTCCAGTCCCCACCCAAGAAAGCGCAATAAAAATGGTACAAGGCCAATATGTAATGTCCATGCTCCGCGTGAGCAAGATCGTTCCCCCCAAGCGTCAGATCATCAAGGATATCTCCCTCAGCTTTTTCCCCGGCGCCAAGATCGGCCTGCTGGGTCTGAACGGCTCGGGTAAATCCACCGTGCTGCGCATCATGGCGCAGCAGGACAAGGAATACGACGGCGAAGTGCAATGGCTGCCCAACATGAAGATCGGTTACCTGCCGCAAGAGCCCGTGCTCGATCCGGCCAAGACCGTGCGGCAGGAAGTGGAATCCGCCCTGGGCGAAGTGATGGAAGCGCAAGCCAAGCTGGATGCGGTGTATGCCGCCTATGCCGACGAGAACGCCGACTTCGACGCGCTCGCCGCCGAGCAGGCCCGCCTGGAAAACATCATCGCAGCAAGCGGTAGCGATGCCTCGCACCAGATGGAGATCGCCGCCGATGCGCTGCGCCTGCCGGAATGGGATGCCGTGGTCAAGAACCTTTCCGGCGGCGAGAAACGCCGCGTGGCGCTGTGCAAGCTGCTGCTGGAAAAGCCCGACATGCTGCTGCTGGACGAACCCACCAACCACCTGGATGCCGAATCGGTGGAATGGCTGGAACAATTCCTCGTGCGCTTCCCCGGCACCGTGGTCGCCGTCACCCACGATCGCTACTTCCTCGACAACGCCGCCGAATGGATCCTCGAACTCGACCGCGGCCACGGCATCCCCTGGAAGGGCAACTACTCAAGCTGGCTGGAACAGAAGGGCGAGCGACTGGCACAGGAACAGAAGCAACTCGACGCGCATTCAAAAGCGATGAAGCAGGAACTGGAATGGGTGCGCCAGAACCCCAAAGCGCGCCAGGCCAAATCCAAGGCGCGCATCGCCCGCTTTGAAGAGCTCAATTCGCAGGAACACCAGGCCCGCAACGAAACGCAGGAGATCTTCATCCCCGTCGGCGAACGTCTGGGCAACGAAGTCATCGAATTCGACGGCGTGAGCAAAGCCTATGGCGACCGCCTGCTGATCGACAACCTCAGCTTCAAGATCCCGCCCGGCGCCATCGTCGGCATCATCGGCCCCAACGGCGCGGGTAAATCCACCCTGTTCCGCATGATCACCGGCAAGGAAAAACCGGACAGCGGCGAAGTGAAAATCGGCCAGACCGTGAAGATCGCCTTCGTCGACCAATCGCGCGAAGGGCTGGAGAACGACAAGACCGTGTTCGACGCCATCTCCGGCGGCAACGAGATTCTCACCGTGGGCAAATACGAAACCCCGGCGCGCGCCTACATCGGCCGCTTCAACTTCAAGGGCGCGGACCAGGGCAAGATCGTCGGCCAACTCTCCGGCGGTGAACGCGGCCGCCTGCACCTGGCGCAGACACTCATCTCCGGCGGCAACGTGCTGCTACTCGACGAACCCTCCAACGACCTCGACGTGGAAACCCTGCGCGCGCTCGAAGATGCCCTGCTCGAATTCGCCGGTTGCGTCGCCGTCATCTCCCACGACCGCTGGTTCCTAGACCGCATCGCCACCCACATCCTGGCCTGCGAAGGCGATTCGAAGTGGACGTTCTTTGATGGCAACTATCAGGAATATGAGGCGGATAAGCGGAAGCGTTTGGGTGAAGAGGGCGCGAAGCCTAAGCGGATTCGGTATAAGCCGATTAGTCGATAAGGATCGATATGAAAATACTATCTGTATTTAACAATAAGGGGGGCGTCGGAAAAACAACGCTAACTTATCACCTGTCTCATGCTTTGGCTGGTATGGGCTATAAGGTGTTGATGATTGATGCAGACCCTCAGTGTAATTTAACAATCTATTCGATTGAAGAAGACGTAATTCATGATATTTGGGAAACCGAAGACCCATTTATCGATGAAGGCATGGATGCAACGAAAAATGCAATGACTCAGGATGGATTGAAGAAGGTATTGAGTACACCTAGGAGCTTGCATTTTATTGTTAAGCCAACAGAGGAGGGGACAGGGGATTTGGACTATTTGCCCCCTCCTCATAGGTTAACTGGTTCGTTAGATATCATTCCTGGTCGACTGTCTTTGCACACGTTTGAGGAAAAGGTATCTACGAGATGGCCTGACGCTTATCGTGGTGATCCGTTGGCAATAAGAACCTTAACGCGCATTAGAACTTTAGCTGAACAATACACGAGTCAATTCAATTACGACTTTGTTATCGTCGATACGTCGCCAAGCTTGGGCGCACTAAACAAAGTCATAATCTCTACGGTGGATGGTTTCTTTGTTCCTGCGCTTCCAGATTTATTCTCCTTATATGGGATACGAAATATTGGGCGGGCTTTGTCAGTCTGGAAAAGTGAGTTTGAAGTTTTATATAAATTGATTAGTGAGGATAAACGAAAGGCGTTTCCTGAACGATTCGTTAGTTTCCTCGGCTACACAATCTACAATGCAAGGCCGTATGCAAACCCAACATATAAATGGAATTTGGCTAAAGCGCATTTGAATTACGCAGAACAAATACCCGCGGCAATACGAAAGTATGTTAAGCCAGAATTACGCAACCATTTGACCGATGCTTTGTTGGATTATCCTATAGGCGGGGATTCAATTATGTTCACACATAATACTTTTCCAGCCATGGCTCAGAAATATCACAGACCAATGTGGGATGTTCCAAGTTGCCCAACAATAGAGTCTGGGGATGTGGGGACACTTGCAGGCTCGCGTGCTAAATATGAGGCGACCAAGGAAGCGTACAAACAATTTACAACGGAACTATTAGAGCGCGTGAAATTGCTCTAAAGGATAAACATGGCCAATAATTTCGGTGAATTGGTGGGCTTATATGAAGTTCAACATCACTTGTTTGAGCAATTCAAAAACGCGGTGGTTGATTGCTTTAGACTTGAGCCGACCCTCAACCAGACTGGAAAACCCACAATCCATTCAATTAAGGCTAGGCTAAAAGATCCTGGACATCTTTTCGATAAGCTTGAAAGAAAGGCGTTGGAAGCCGACTACGTACCGATTACTCCTGAAGATTTTTTTTCGCGCATCACTGATCTTGCTGGTGTAAGGATTTTGCATCTCTATCAGGATCAGTTTCCTGAAATTCACCAATTCATAGAAAAGAAAGTTAAGTCCCAAGATTGGTATCTTGCCGAGAAGCCTACTGCCTACTCTTGGGATCCCGAAGCGAGGGGTTTCTTTGAGTCGCTTGGACTTGATGTGAAGCTAAAAGAATCTTATTACACAAGTATTCACTACCTTATCAAGCCAAAGGTATCTTCAGATGTATGCTGCGAAATTCAGGTGCGAACCCTGTTTGAAGAGATATGGGGTGAGATTGACCACACGATAAATTATCCGACTCCGACAAAATCAAAATCGTGTAGAGAGCAGCTTCGAGTACTCTCAAAATTAGTTTCGACTGGCACGAGGTTGGCTGACTCAATATTTCGTACCAATGAGGAAATACTTAAGTGAATCAAAATGGGGCTTCGAATTAGTTTCCTGAGAGTAAGTTAGAGCAACGATGCGATACGGTCACTCCAGTTCTTTAATTCCGTAAGAAGAGGGGCGTCAATGGAAGACTCATTGCATTATTCCCAATTATTGCGTGGTTTCGGTTCTATAAATCGTACCGAAATTGCTTTAGTTGGTCGTGGTGTTGATAGCGGTACTGCGGCGCGTCTACGGAAAGATGGATGGACCCTTGGGAAACTCTCTCAGGAAAGTGACGAAAGACTCGTCGAATTGGGGTTGTCTAATGAAGTGATTGGCAACCTACGAGCAGGGGCTCGGCCTGAAATACCCTTCGAGAATCTCATTCAGGTACTGCTTGCGAGTAGGTTTGCCTGCTGTGTTTGTCATGATTCTAGCAAAGCCATTATTGTTCATCACATTAAAGCTTGGGCGGAAAGTCGAAATCATCATCCGGAAAATTTGGCAGCACTGTGCGCCGATGATCATGTCAAAGCTCATTCGGTGAGTCAGCTCACCAGAAATCTCGATGAACGAACACTTTCCGAATTTAAGCGAAACTGGGAAAGTGAAGTACGTCGCACAAATACTGAGGCTGTGCTTGAGGCGTCAAGGCTGGATGCCGATGCTTGGTGGTACTTTAACCACGTGCGTCTGTTTGAGCTCGCAGCTGATCTTGGTTTGAGACTTACTGCCTTAGATAATTATCCTTATGCACTTAGCACGGGTCTAGTTCAGAAAGACGGCTTGCTTAAGCCGCGTTCTGATAAATTGCATTACATGTATTCAGGCGGAGACGGCATGCTTCTATATGCCTACGTACGCGAAGTCATGAATACAGTGTTAAGCAAGCTCACCATTTTTAATATTTCAGACTCCTTGGATAAAAGTCGCCTCGCACCGACAGTTAAGTCTGGCGATGTTATCTATACACAAGGTGCACATAACTTTTCTGCGCAAACAAGGGCTGATGCTGGGCGTGATCAAACGCGGAGCGGAATCAGGAAGGCGAATCACGTAAGTGTTAATTTCACTTTTGATGGGTGGGAAGCAACCTCTAATTCGGCTTGGTCTTGCTGGTTATCTGGGCGACATGATGCCGGAAGTCTAGTCAAGGTTGTTGATGTAAGCAAAGTTGATGGGGTGCTTAGAATTACGGGAACCGTTCTGGGCATATGTTGCGCGTTGGAGGGACTAAAGTGCAGAGAATATGCTGCTACCTTGCTTCGGAGTGGTGCACACTTAAAGGTCGACGAGGACTCCATTGACGAGGGTACAGAATGGTAAATGAAATAGCTAATGGGGCGGCATCTCAATAATTAGGGTTCATCGGACTTTCCCGTGGGTGACCTGAGCCGGATACAGATCAAGCCCGCCACAGTGGAAATAGATTGCGATCTTGAAATGGTCACGGTTCCTGAATCCACAGGCACGTTTTTGTACAGTTGCA
>MLJW01000259.1_pt1 | contig 36282 bp, 35 predicted proteins | sample 888231 | NCBI WGS metagenome assembly MLJW01 (sample SAMN05788063, study PRJNA343431) | mine drainage metagenome | isolation source: sample collected from the inflow into an acid mine drainage treatment plant... | place: Germany: Lusatia, lignite mining district
GGTGAAATCACCGCCCATTCCTCGTCTGTCACTCCAACCCGTTCGTTCATCGATCCATCTCTCTTTAAGATGAATCTTTGAATCAAATATGTGAGCCGACGTCAATAACTTTGTCCACAGAACCTAGCCCGTTGAGGGCGCCGGAACGGCCGGAGATGCCCTTGGGCATCGGAGGGCAAGTGAGGACAAGCCAAGCTGGCGGGACGCCAGCGCCCGGCGCCTGAGGGACATAAAAAAAGTGGTAAATAACTTTCCAGGGATCAGAGGATTTGTGGTAGGACTCTTATCCCTTTCCAAAGGCTGAGAGCCCATGCATGAAATGTCTTTGACCGAAGGGGTCATCCGCATCATCGAAGAGCAGGCGGCGGCGCAGGGCTTTGTCCGGGTGCGGCGTTTGTGGATGGAGATCGGACGCCTGTCCACCGTCGATCCCGAGGCCATGCGTTTCTGTTTCGAGGCGGTGCGCGGCAACAGCCCGGCGGCGGCGGCGGCGGAGCTGGAGATCACCACGGTGCCGGGCCAGGCCTGGTGCATGGATTGTTCGCAAACAGCCGAGATCGAACAACGCTACGATCCCTGTCCCCGCTGCGGCGGCCATCATCTGCAGGTGTCCGGCGGCGAGGAGATGCGGGTTACGGAAATGGAGGTGGAATAATGTGCACGGTCTGCGGTTGCGGCGGGGAGCATGCCCATGATCACGGCCATTCCCATGATCATGCCCACGAGCATGACCATGATCACCCCCACGACCACCCCCACGATCATGATCACGGCCATGACCATGAGCATGAGCATGAGCATGGTCATCACTACGGCCACGGCGCCGCCGGGGCGCAGGCGCCGGGGATGAGCCAGGCGCGCATGGTGAGGATCGAGCAGGATATTCTCGGTCACAACAACCGCTATGCCGCCGAAAACCGCGCCCGTTTCGCGGCCCGGGGCATTCTGGCCCTTAATCTTGTCTCCAGCCCCGGTTCGGGCAAAACCACGCTGCTGTGCCGCTCGGCCCGCGATCTGGCGGCGCGCTGGCCGGTGGCGGTGATCGAGGGCGACCAGCAGACCAGTTTCGACGCCGACCGCATCCGCGCCACCGGAGCGCCGGCGCTGCAGGTCAATACCGGCAAGGGCTGTCATCTCGACGCCCATATGATCGGCCATGCCCTGGCGGATCTGCGCCCCGCCGATCAGTCGGTGCTGTTCATCGAGAATGTGGGCAACCTGGTGTGTCCGGCCGGTTTCGATCTGGGCGAGGCGGCCAAGGTGGTGATCCTCTCGGTGACCGAGGGCGAGGACAAGCCGCTGAAATATCCCGATATGTTCGCCGCCGCCCGCCTGATGATCCTGAACAAGGTGGATCTGCTGCCGCATCTGGCCTTCGATGTGGAGCGTTGCGTGGCCTTTGCCCGCCAGGTCAATCCCGGCATCGAGCTGATCCGCCTGTCGGCCACCTCGGGCGAGGGGCTGGATCTTTGGTATGATTGGATCGGCCGCCGCCGCCAGGCGGTGCTGGAAAACCGTGTCGCCGCGCTGGAGGCCGACCTGGCCGCCGCCCGCCACGGCTTGCAGGAGTAACGCGCATGTGTCTGGCTTTGCCCGCCCAGGTGACGGAACTGCTGCCCGACGACATGGCCACGGTCATGCTGGGCGGCGTGGCCAAGGAGGTGTCGGTGGCGCTGGTCGAGGATGTGGCCCTGGGCGATTATGTGATCGTGCATGTGGGCTTCGCGCTCTCCAAGCTCGATCCCGAGGAGGCGGAGAAAACCCTGGCCCTGTTTGCCGAGGCCGCGGCGGCGCAATGAAATATATCGACGAGTACCGCGACGGCGCCACCGCCCGCGCCATCGCCGCCGCCATCCGCGCCGAGGCCGATCCGGGCCGCTCCTACGCCCTGATGGAATTCTGCGGCGGCCATACCCACGCCATTTCCCGTTACGGCATCGAGGATCTGCTGCCGGCCCATGTGCGCATGATCCACGGCCCCGGCTGCCCGGTGTGCGTGCTGCCCATCGGCCGCATCGACGGCGCCATCGCCCTGGCCCGCCAGCCCGGCCTGATCTTGTGCACCTATGGCGATCTGCTGCGGGTGCCGGGCTCGGGGCGGACCAGCCTGTTGAAGGTGAAGGCGGAAGGGGCCGATGTGCGCATGGTCTATTCCGCCGCCGACAGCCTGAAGATCGCCCGCGACAATCCCGATCGCCCGGTGGTGTTCTTCGCTATCGGCTTCGAGACCACCACCCCGCCCACCGCCCTGGTGCTGCAGCAGGCCAAGGCCCTGAAGTTGTCCAATTTCAGCGTGTTCTGCAACCATGTGCTCACCCCCGCCGCCATCGCCAGTATTCTGGAAAGCCCCGAGGTGCGGGCCTTGGGCACGGTGCCGCTGGATGGCTTCATCGGTCCGGCCCATGTCTCCACGGTGATCGGCAGCCGCCCCTACGACTATTTCGCCGAGGAATATCAAAAGCCGGTGGTGATCGCCGGCTTCGAGCCGCTGGACGTGCTGCAGGCCATCCTGATGCTGGTGCGCCAGCTGAACGAGGGCCGCTACGAGGTGGAGAACGAGTTTTCCCGCGCCGTCACCCGCGAGGGCAACCGCAAAGCCCAGGCGGTGGTGGCCGAGGTGTTCGAACTGCGCCGCCGCTTCGAATGGCGCGGCCTGGGGCAGGTGCCCTACAGCGCTCTGCGCATCAAGGCCCCCTATGCCGAATGGGATGCCGAAAAACGCTTCGATCTGCCCGACCGCTCGGTGCCAGACGTCAAGGCCTGCGACTGCGGCGCCATCCTGCGCGGCCTGAAAAAACCCGCCGACTGCCGCCTGTTCGGCAAGGCCTGCACACCGGAAAGCCCCATGGGCTCGTGCATGGTGTCGGCGGAAGGCGCCTGCGCCGCTTATTGGACCTATGGCCGCTTCCGGCACGCACAACAGGGGACAGCATGACCACTCCCACCCGCAAGGGCTCCGCTCTCGACTTCACCCACGGCCGTGTCGATCTCACCCACGGCGGCGGCGGCCGCGCCATGGCGCAGCTGGTGGAGGAGCTGTTCGTGGCCGCCTTCGACAACGATCTGCTGCGGCAAAGGAACGATCAGGCCTGTTTCGCCGTCGATGCCGGGCGCATGGTGATGACCACCGACGGTTATGTCATCTCGCCCATGTTCTTTCCCGGCGGCGATATCGGCTCGCTGGCGGTGCACGGCACTGTGAACGACGTGGCCATGGCCGGGGCGGTGCCCATCGCCCTGTCGGCCTCGTTCATTCTGGAAGAGGGGCTGCCGCTGGCCGATCTGCGCCGCATCGTGCAGTCCATGGCGGCGGCCAGCATCGAGGTCGGGGTGCCCATCGTCACCGGCGATACCAAGGTGGTGGAGAAGGGCAAGGGCGACGGCCTCTTCATCAGCACCACCGGCATTGGCCGGGTGCCGCCGGGAGTGGAGATCTCGGGCGACCGCGCCCGCCCCGGCGACAGGATCCTGGTTTCGGGCACCCTGGGCGATCACGGCGTGGCGGTGATGAGCCAGCGGGAAAGCCTGGGCTTCGAGACCACCCTGAAATCGGATTCCGCCGCCCTGCACCGGCTGGTGGCCGATATGGTGGCGGCGGTGCCCGGCCTGCATTGCCTGCGCGATCCCACCCGCGGCGGCCTGGCCGCCACCTTGAACGAACTGGCCGGCCAGTCGGGCGTGGGCATGATGATCCATGAGGTCGCCATTCCCTTGCGCCCGGAAGTACTGGGGGCGTGCGAGCTTCTGGGCCTCGATCCGCTTTATGTGGCCAACGAGGGCAAGCTCATCGCCATCTGCCCGCCGGAAAGCGCCGAGGCGCTGCTGGCGGTGATGCGGGCGCACCCGCTGGGGACAAACGCCGCCATCATCGGCGAGGTGGTGGCCGACGATCATCATTTCGTACAGATGGAAACCGCCTTCGGGGGGCGGCGGATGGTGGACTGGCTGGCCGGCGAACAGCTGCCGCGCATCTGCTGAGGACCGGGGTTCGATGCGTATTCTTCTGCTGACCCACGCCTTCAACAGCCTGACCCAGCGCCTGCATGTGGATCTGCGCCGCCTGGGGCACGAGGTGCTGGTGGAGTTCGACATCAACGATGCCGTGACCATCGAGGCGGTGGCCCTGGCCCGTCCCGATGTCATCATCGCCCCCTTCCTCAAGCGGGCCATCCCCGATATGGTGTGGAAAAACCATGTCTGCCTGGTGGTGCATCCCGGCATCGAAGGGGATCGCGGCCCCTCGGCCCTGGATTGGGCCATTCTGGAGGGCCGCGCCGAATGGGGGGTGACGCTGCTGCAGGCCACCGGCGAGATGGACGGCGGCCCGGTCTGGGAAAGCCGCCGCTTTCCCATGCGTCCGGCGGCGAAAAGCAGCCTCTACCGCCGCGAGGTGACCGAGGCGGCGGTGGAAGCGGTGCTGGCCGCCATCGCCCGCTTCCCCGAGGCCGCCGCCCATCCGCCGCCGCCGGGGGCCTGGAAACCGGCCATGACCCAGGCCGACCGCGCCATCGACTGGCAGCGCGACGATAGCGCCCTGATCCTGCGCAAGATCCGCAGCGCCGACGGCATGCCCGGCGTGGCCGACAGGCTGCGCGGCAAGGCGGTGTTTCTGCACGATGCCGCCCCGGCCCCCGGTCTGGCCGGGCCGCCCGGCCAGGTGATCGCCCGCGCCGGCGGCGCCGTGGCCCTGGGCAGCCGCGACGGCGCGGTATGGATCGGCCATCTGCGGGAAAAGGGCGGCTTCAAGCTGCCCGCCACCCTGATCCTGGCCGGTCTTCTGGAGGATGTGCCCGAGGTGCCCGGCCCCGACGAGATCCAGTACCGGGAGGAGGACGGCGTCGGCTATCTGTCCTTCGCCTTTCTGAACGGCGCCATGGACAGCGGCCAGTGCGAACGGCTGCGGGCCGCCTACCGCCAGGCCCTGCGCCGCCCCACCCGGGTGATCGCGCTGCTGGGCGGGCCGGATTTGTGGAGCAACGGCATCCATCTGAACCGCATCGAGGCGGCCGACAGCCCGGCCGATGAATCCTGGCGCAACATCAACGCCATGGATGATCTCTGCCGCGACATCATCACCACCACCAGCCACCTCACCATCGCCGCGCTGCGCGGCAATGCCGGGGCCGGGGGCGTGTTTCTGGCCCTGGCCGCCGACCGGGTGGCGGCGCGGCGCGGCATCGTGCTCAATCCGCACTACAAGGGCATGGGCAACCTCTACGGCTCGGAATACTGGACCTATCTGCTGCCGCGCCGGGCCGGGCCCGAGGCGGCGCGGCGGGTGACCGAGGGACGGCTGCCGGTGGGGGTGGACGAGGCCCGCGACCTGGGGCTGGTGGACGCGGTGCTGCCCGCCGCCGCCGCCGCCGCCGAGGCCGCGCTGAAGGACATGGCCCGCGCCCTGGCCGCCGACCCGGACCTGGAGAGCCTGCTGGCGGCGAAACGGGCCCGCCGCGCCGCCGACGAGGCGGCCAAACCGCTGGAGGCCTACCGTACCGGGGAATTGGAGCGCATGACGCTGAATTTCTACGGGTTCGATCCCAGCTATCACGTCGCCCGCCACGATTTCGTCTTCAAGGTGGCGAAATCGCGCACGCCGCTGCATCTGGCTCTGCACCGCAAAAAGCCGGGGCGGGGGGCGGCATGACCGAACGCCCCATCCTGCTGGTGATCGACGACGAGCCGCGCTCGCAAGAGGCCCTGCGCCGCGTGCTGGACGACGAGTTCGAGGTGCTGGCCGCCTCGTCCGCCGCCGAGGCCGAACTGCTGCTGGAAAGCGAGATGGTGCACGCCATTTTGTGCGATCAGCGCATGCCGGGCGGCAACGGCGTCGATTTCCTGAAAACGGTGCGCGACCGCTGGCCCGATCCGGTGCGCATGATCATCTCGGGCTTCACCGATTCCGAGGATATCATCGCCGGGGTCAACGAGGCCGGCATCTACCAGTACATCACCAAGCCGTGGGATCCCGATCATCTGCAGACGGTGGTCAAGGGCGCCGTGCAGCTGTTCCAGCTGCAGCGCGATCATCAGAGCGTCAGCCTGGAAATACGGGCGGCGGCGGCGCCGCTGGAACAGCTGGTGGCCGGCAAGCGCCGCCTGCTGCAAAGCCGCTACGGTTTCGAGGCCATCATCCACGATCCGTCCAGCCCCATGGCCGAGGCCATCCATCAGGCCCGGCGGATCGCCGGCTACGATATTTCGGTGCTGATCACCGGCGAATCCGGCACCGGCAAGGAGCTGATGGCCCGGGCCCTGCACTACAATTCCCACCGCGCCGGCAAGCCGTTCGTGGTGGAAAACTGCGGGGCGCTGCCCGATCAGCTGCTGGAATCCGAGCTGTTCGGCTGCAAGAAGGGGGCCTTTACCGGCGCCTACGAGGATCGCATCGGCCTGTTCGAGCAGGCCAACGGCGGCACGGTGTTCCTGGACGAGATCGGTGAAACCTCGCCGGCCTTCCAGGTCAAGCTGCTCAGGGTGCTGCAGGAGGGCGAAATCCGCCCGCTGGGGGCCCGACTGACCCGCAAGGTGGATGTGCGCATCATCGCCGCCACCAACCGCACCCTGGAAGAGGAGGTGGCGGCCAAGCGTTTCCGCCGCGATCTTTATTACCGGCTGGCGGCCTTCCGTCTGCATCTGCCGCCCCTGCGCGACCGGCCCATGGATGTGCCGCTGCTGGCCGGGTTGCTGCTTGGCGAAACCTCGAAGGCCTTCGCCAAGCCGGTGCGGGGCTTTACCCCGGCCGCCCTGGCCGCCCTGGCCGCCCATGATTGGCCGGGCAATGTGCGCGAGCTGCAAAACGAAATCCAGCGCATGGTGGCCCTGGGCGATGGGCCGCTGCTGGACGCCGACCTGCTGCCCGACGGCCTGAAACCGCGCCCGGCGGCGGTGTCCAGCCGGGCGGAGGGCGGCCTGAAGGAACAGGTGGAGCGGCTGGAAGAGGCCATTATCGCCGCCGCCCTGGCCCGGCACGGCTGGAATATCAGCCGGGTGGCCGACGAACTGGGCTTGTCGCGCGTGGGTTTGCGGGCCAAACTGCAACGCTACGGGCTGGAGCGCGCCGAGGCGAACGCCGCACCTTTGGCCTGATCTTCCAGCCGGATGAGCTGACATGGCCGAGCCGCCGCGCATAAGACCCGAGTCCCTGATCGACGCCATCGCCGCCGGTGGCCCCGAGATGTTCAGCGGCCTGCAGGAGGCGGCCTGGATCGAGGTGATCCGCAAGATGGACGAGGTCTATTCCGGCCTGATCCATTACGAGATCGATCTCGAACAGAAAAACGCCGCCCTGGAGCAGGCGCAGCAGTTCATCGCCTCCATCATCGCCTCGATGTCGGATATTCTGGTGGTGTGCGACCACAAGGGCATCATCCAGGAGGTCAATCCCGCCCTGCTGGGGCTGACCGGTTTCCGCCTGGAGGATCTGGCCGGCCAGCCGCTGACGCGGCTGCTGGCGCCCGAGGACGTGCATCTTTTGCGCGCCGGCGGCATCGTGACCGAGCACGAGGTGCGCCTGCGCGCCAAGGACGGCGGCCAGACCGAGATGGTGGCGGTCAATTCGGCGCCGCGTCTGGATCGCCGCCGCCGCCTGCCGGGGCTGGTGATCGTCGGCCGCCCGGTGGGCGAACTGCGCCGCGCCTATCAGGAACTGCACGAGGCCCATTCCGATCTGAAGCAGGCGCAGCAGCAGCTGATCCAGGCGGAAAAAATGGCCTCGGTGGGGCGTTTGGTGGCCGGGGTGGCGCACGAACTCAACAATCCCATCAGCTTCATCTACGGCAATGTGCATACCCTGTCGCGCTATGCCGGGCGGCTGCAGCGCTATCTCGCGGCCCTGCATGCGGGGGAAAGCCCCGAGGCCTGCGACGCCCTGCGCCGGAGTTTGAAGATCGATCAGCTGATGGGCGATCTCGGCAGCCTGATCGACGGCACCCTGGAAGGGGCGCAGCGGGTCACCGAGATCGTGCGCAATCTGCGCCGCATGTCCTTTGCCAATCCCACCGAGCGCCAGCCGCTCAATCTGGCCAACGTGGCCCGCAACGCCTGCCAATGGGTGCTGCGCTCGGCCAAGCGCGCGGTGTTTCTGACCGACGATCTGCCCGACGAGCTGATCATCGAAGGCCTGGAGGGGCCGCTGCATCAGGTGTTCGTCAATCTGGTGCAGAACGCCCTCGATTCCATGGAGGAGGTGGCGCAGCCCGCCCTGTTCCTGTCGGGGCGGCGCCTGCAGGATCAGGTGATGGTGTCGGTGCGCGATTCCGGCCCCGGCATCCATGGCGATGCCCTGCTGAAGGTGTTCGATCCCTTCTTCACCACCAAATCGGTGGGCAAGGGCACCGGTTTGGGGTTGTGGGTCAGCTGGAGCATCATCCGCGATCACGGCGGCGTCATCGAGGCCGCCAACAGCCCGGACGGCGGCGCCCTTTTCACCATTCTGCTGCCGGCCCGCGCCAACAAAAACGCCGGCTCCTGACGGAGCCGGCCCTTTCATACCAACCGGCCAATGAATGGACCGGTTGTACTGTCCCTCGCCGGGCGGCGGCATCCGCCGCCTTGGCCGCTCGCTCAATGCTCGCTGGAAACCGGCCAACTGGTCACTTCAACGGTTGGCCGGTTCATACCAACCGGCCAATGAATGGACCGGTTGTACTGTCCCTCGCCGGGTGGCGGCATTAGCAGCCTTGGCCGCTCGCTCAATGCTCGCTGGAAACCGGCCAACTGGTCACTTCAACGGTTGGCCGGTTTCAAACGCGGACAGCCTTGCAAAGGCCGGAGATCACATCTCTTCGATGACTTCCGTGGCGGCCACCACCGAAACGCCGGTGCCGTCTTCGTCTTCGATCAGCACCACGTCGCCGTCGATGCGGCCGTCGCTTTCGGGCAGGGTGTTGAAGTAATGCCAAATAAAGGCAACCGAGATGGTCTGATCGATCTGGTCATCCTCGTCCAGTTCTTCGTCGGCGAGGGCCGAGATGTCCCGGATGATTTCCAGAGATTCATCAAGCATCTCGTCGAAATCGGTGCCGTCCGCGAGGATGTTCTTGATGATTTCTTCGTATTCTTGATCTTCCAGGTCGTACTTCCATTCGGCGTCGCCGGACTTGAAATAGACGCTTTTCATCGGATGCTCCAGCAATGAGATGGTCGGAGTTTACGAGGGTTTCGCCGGCGGTGCACTTATTTTTCTGCGCCAGGGCGGCGGCGGTTCCTCTCGGGCCCCGTCACGGCGGCACCATCGGCAATCTTGCCGGAAAATGCAAGCGGGGTGCGATGACGTCTTGGCGGAAAAGCGCTCTTGGGCTACCAGAGGAAGGATACATCCTAGGATCGGATCATGTCTGATAAGAACACCATCATTCTCACCGTCACCTGCCCCGACACCACCGGCATCATCGCCGCCGTTTCGGGCTTTCTGGCCGAGCATAACTGCTTCATCAACGAGGCGGCCCAGTACGGCGACCCGCTGGCCCGGCGCTTTTTCATGCGCTCGGTGTTCGCGCGCGGCCCGCTTTCGCCCGACAAGGCCGAGCTGGAAAAGCGCTTCGCCCTGCTGGCCGAGCGCTTTCAGATGGTGTGGCGCATGCATGATGGCGCCCAGCGTTCGCGCGTGCTGATCCTGGTCTCCAAGTTCGACCACTGCCTCAACGATCTTTTGTACCGCTACCGCACCGGCTTTCTGCCCATCGATATTCCGGCGGTGGTGTCCAATCATCCCGATCTGGAGCGCATGGTGGAATGGCACGGCATTCCCTACCATCACCTGCCGGTTTCGCGCGATAACCGCGCCGAGCAGGAGGCCCGCATCCTGGAGATGGTGGACCGGCTGCATATCGATCTGGTGGTGCTGGCCCGCTACATGCAGGTTTTAAGCCCCGAATTGTGCAAGGCGCTGGAATGGCGGGCCATCAATATCCACCATTCCTTCCTGCCCAGCTTCAAGGGGGCCAAGCCTTATCACCAGGCCCATTCCCGGGGCGTGAAGATCATCGGCGCCACCGCCCATTACGTGACCACCGATCTCGACGAGGGGCCGATCATCGATCAGGCGGTGGAACGGGTGGACCACACCCATACCCCCGATGATCTGGTGGCCATGGGCCGCGATATCGAAAATCTGGTGCTGTTCCGCGCCGTGCGCTACCACACCGAACACCGCGTGCTGCCCAACGGCAAAAAAACCGTGGTGTTCAAGTAGGCCCGCTCCCTATGGCGGCGGCGGGTCCACCTCCGCCGCCTCGGCCTGGGGCAGGGTGAAGTAGAAGCGGCTGCCCTGGCCGGGCACGGACTCCAGCCACAGGCGGCCGCCGTGCCGCTCCACGATGCGCTTGCACACCGCCAGCCCGATGCCGGTGCCCTCCACCTCGCGGGGGTGCAGGCGCTGGAAGATGCCGAAGATGCGCTCGAAACTGGCGGGGTCGATGCCCTGGCCGTTGTCGCGCACGCTGAATTCCCAATAGGCGCGGTCCTCGTCCCGGGTTTCGGCCAGGGTGATGCCGATGCGGGGGGCGCGTTCGGGGCTGCGGTATTTCAGGGCGTTGCCGATCAGGTTCTGGAACAATCGTTCCACCTGGGCGAAATCGCCCAGAACGGCGGCCTGGGCGATGGCCGGATCCAGATCGATGGCGGCCCCGGTTTCGACGATGGCGGCGGCCAGGCCCTGCAGGGCCTCGTCGAGGGCGGCGGCGGCCATCATCGGGCGGATGGGATCGCCCAGGCGGTCGATGCGGGAAAACTGCAGCAGATCCAGCACCAGCCGGTCCATGCGCTTGGCGCCGTCGCGCACAAAACCCAGGAACATGCGGCCATCCTCGTCGAAGTTTTGACCGTACTGGCGCTCGATCAGGGTGATATAGGCGGAAACGCTGCGCAGGGGCTCGCGCAGATCGTGGCTGGCCACATAGGCGAATTGTTCAAGATCGGTGTTGGATTGCTCCAGGGCGGCGGTCTTGCGTCTGAGTTCGCGGTTCTGGCGGTCGATGTCGGCCTGATAACGGGCCAGCAGCTGGCGGGTGAGGGACGAGAACCACCAGCCCAGCAGCAGGGCCACCATCACGCCCACCGCCAGCACCATCACCGTCAGATGGATCTTGCCCTGGATGCTCTCTTGCAGGCCGGCCCGCTGTTCGGCGGCGGTCTGCTGAAAATCATCCACGTATTCGCCGGCGGCCAAGGTCCAGTTCCAGCCCGGCAGATGGCTCACATAAACCAGTTTCGGCGCCGCGTGGGCCAGATTGCCGTCGGCCGACCAGTCGTAGCGCACGAAGCCGCCGCCCTTTTCGGCCTGATCCTCGATCAGCCCCATGGCGGCGCGGCCGTCGGGCGGCAGGGCGCTCAGCCGCTCGCCCTCGTGGCTGGGGCGGCTGGGCGACAGCAGCACCCGGCCATCGGCGGAATAGACCAGGAAATAGCCGCGGTTCTGCGCGCCGAAGCGATAGGTGCGCAGCCATTCCAGGGCCTGATGCTGCAAGACCGCCTCCACATCCTGGACATACTGCCCCGAGCCGATCAGCAGATGCAGGGGCGCGAAGGCGCGGACATAAGAGATTTTGTCGGCCATGTGGGCGGGATCGTTGGGGGCGTACCAGCGGTAGCGGTAAAAGCCCTGGCCCACCGGCTTTCCCGCCGCCGCGATCAGGCCTTGCATGATCAGGGCGCCCTGATCATCGCGGTTGAGCAGCAGCGACGTGCCCTCGCGCCCGGGCGAGATGGGCAGCAGCAGGCAGCGGCCGTCCAGGCCGTCGACGAAAAAGTAGCCCTTGCCGCCGAAAAAGCGCAAGGGGCGCAGGGCTTCGACGATCAGGGCGCGGATGGCGGCATCCGGGCGGCGGCCGTGTTCGCGCGTATAAATCGCCGTGGCCATGGCGTAGGCTTCGTCCACCTGTTCGCGGATCTGCTCTTTCAGCACCTGTTCGGTATGATTGCGCATGTGGGTCAGAAACCCCTGCGCCACCGTCATCTGCTGGCGGAGAAAGTCCTGATGATGCTGCAGGTCGCGCAGTTGCAAGGCCTGGATGCTGCTATCGTATTCCTGGCGGATCTGGCGGATCGACAGCACTCCCATGACCAGAACCAGGACGGCAACGATAATGGCGGTGCCGGCCAGATGCAGGCGGGCAATCAGGGCCTCATTGATCTTCAAGAAAAAATCCCAGAACGTCGGTGCTGCGGAAAGGATACTGGAATTGTCTTTTGTTCGCCAGAGGCCGGGGCTTGGGATAAGATGCCGCCGGTCTTTTTCTCTCCCGGCCTTAAAAACGATCGAGCATGACACCCAACTTCGACGCCATCGCGCTGTTTTCCGTTCTGTCCGCCGAAGACAAGGCCGATCTGGCGCGGCAATGCCGCTTCCGTCAGCACGAGGCGGGCGACCATATCATCGACGGCCAGAGCGACAGCCGCGATGTCTTCTTCGTGATCTGCGGCACGGTGCGGGTGGTCAACTATTCGCTGTCGGGGCGCGAGGTGGCGCTGGATGATATCCCGGCCGGCGGTTTCTTCGGTGAACTGTCGGCGCTGGATGGCGCGCCGCGCTCGGCCTATGTGGTGGCCCAGGGCGCCGAAACCGTCACCGCGGCCATGCCGTCCGAGGTGTTCCTGGCGCTGCTGGCGGCCAGGCCGGCCCTGGCCCTGGCCATCATGCGGCAACTGGCGCGCATGGTGCGCCAGGCCAACGAGCGCATCATGGATCTGAGCGTGCTCGGCGCCAACAACCGGGTGCATGCCGAACTGCTGCGCCAGGCCCGCCTGGCCGCCGCCGACGGCAATACCGCCGTTTTGAAGCCCATTCCCGTGCATTCCGATATCGCCAGCCGGGTCAGCACCACCCGCGAAACCGTGGCTCGCGTGTTAAGCGATCTGGCCCGCGCCGGGCTGGTGGAGCGGACCCGCGACGCCCTGCTGATCCGCGATATCCGCCGTCTGGCCCTGATGGTGGAAGAGGTGCGCGGCAGCGATGGCGGGGTTTCTTGATCCCCATGTGACGAATATCACAGTCGGAGGGCGAAAAGCCGTTATGATGGGCTTCGGTACGGCGGTCGGTCTTCTGATCGTTTGTATCTTTTTCCCTCAAGAGTAACTTGAAGGCCGGGGTCTCCCCGGCCTTTTTTTTATGCGATATGAGGAGAGCGGTGCGATGACGGATGATGGATGGCGGCGGATCTGGCAGACGGCGGCGGGGATCTTCGGCGCGGCTGCCGTGGCCATCGGCGCCTATGGCGCGCATGGCCTTGGCGGCCATGCCCAGGACCTGACGGGCAAGGCCTCGGAGTTCGGCCTGCTGCACGCCCTGGCCCTGCTGGCGCTCTCGCGCGGGGCGGCGCCGCTCCGCCGCAGCCTGAAGCTGGCCGGCACTTTTTTCCTGCTGGGAACCCTGCTGTTTTGCGGCGCCCTGACCGCCCTGGCCTTAACCTCCTGGCCGGTGGCCCTGGTGACGCCGTTCGGCGGCACCAGCTTCATTCTGGGTTGGCTGTGTCTGGCCGGCGGCGGTATGACGCAGCGCAAAACCGTCCTTTGACAGGCGGGGCGGAATAGACAATGATCAACACGGGATGGCGGCCGGTTTCCAAAGTGGCCGCCGGTTTTCGGGACTTTTGGTGTGCGAGCGTGCGATGGGCAAAAAGATTTTGATCGTGGAAGACAACGATCTGAACATGAAGCTGTTCAACGATCTTTTGCAGGCCCACGGCTATACCACGCTGCAAACCAAGGATGGCCGCGAGGCTTTGCGCATCGCCGCCGAGTCCCGGCCCGATCTGATCTTGATGGATATCCAGCTGCCGGAGGTATCGGGCCTGGAGATCACCCGCATGCTGAAGGCCGATGAGGCCCTGAAATCCATTCCGGTGATCGCCGTGACCGCCTTCGCCATGAAGGGCGACGAGGAAAAAATCCGCGAAGGCGGCTGCGAGGGCTATATCGCCAAGCCCATTTCGGTGGCCGGCTTCCTGCAGACGGTATCGCGCTTTCTGGCCTGAGGCTGGGAGACAGGCTCCCAGGCGCCGGGCAATAAAAAAACCCGCGAACCGAAAGGCCGCGGGTTTTTTATTGGCGTCCGACCAAATTACTTGATCTTGGCTTCCTTGAACGGCACGTGCTTGCGCACGACCGGATCATACTTGCGGAACTCAAGCTTTTCGGTCGTCTTACGCGGGTTCTTCTTCGCCACGTAGAAAAAGCCGGTGCCAGCGGTGCTGAGCAGCTTGATGAGAATGGTGGCGGGCTTGGCCATGTTGAAAACCCCGAATAGACTGGTCAATGACTCTAGGCCGCGCAAAATACAGGCTGTGGCGCGGCTGTCAAGGAAAAGATGGTGTGGCGGCGGTGTCCGGCGCCAGCAGGCGGCGGTAAAGGGCGGGATCGTCCAGCAGGCGGCGGGCCACCTGGGGGTCGGTGGGATCACCGGCATGGTTTTCGGCCGGGCACTGGCGGCGCAGGGCGCGGCGGGCTCCGGTTTCCTCCAGGCGGCTGCTCCGCCAGCCGGCCAGCAGGCGGCGCGGCGCTTCCGGATCGGCGGCAATCCTGTCCAGGGCGCGCTCGGGGTGGTTCAGGGCTCCGGCGGTGCAGACCTGCGGCAGAACGCCCAGGCCGTGCAGGGCATAGCCGCTGGGGCTGTAATAGCGCGACCAGGTGAGGGCCAGTTCGCCGCCGTTGGGCAGCGGCTGCAGATACTGCACCGTGCCCTTGCCGTAGCTGTTGGTGCCCACCAGCACGGCGCGGCCGGAATCCTGCAGCGCCGAGGCGAGGATTTCGGCGGCCGAGGCCGAGGTGCCGTCCACCAGCACCACCAGGGGCAGGCCCTGGGCCCGGGCCGGTCCCTGGGCGTTCCAGGTTTGCAGGCTGGCGGGGTTGCGGCCGCGGGTGCTGGTGACCCGGCCTTGGCCGAGAAACAGGCTGGCCACGGCCACGGCATGGTCCAGCAGGCCGCCCGAATTGCCGCGCAGATCCAGAATCAGGCCGCGCGTCATCTTCAGGCCGGAGCCGGGATGGCGGGCCAGATCGTCCAGGATGGCCGCCAGCTCGGCATCGGTGCCTTCGGAAAAGCCGGTCAGGGCGATGGTGGCGATGCCGTCCTGCCAGTCGCTCAAGGTGGCGGTGGGCGGCAGGATATGGTCGCGGGTCAGGGTGATCACCCGGGCTTGCGCGCCGTCGCCCGAACGCACGGTCAGGGCCACCGGGCTGTGCACCGGGCCGCGCATCAGGGCCGAGACCTGATCGGCATCAAGGCCGGCCAGGGGGGTGCCGTCCACCGCCAGAATATGATCGCCGGCCTGCAGCCGCGCCTTGTCGGCGGGCGCTCCCGGCAGCACGCCCACCAGGGTGACATCGCTGGCGGTGGGGCGGCATTGCACGCCGATGCCGCCGAAGCCGTCGCGGGCCTGACGGCGCCTGATCGCCTCGCCCGGGGGGGCATAGCGGGAAAAGCGGTCGAGATGGCTTAGGATGGCGTTGAACACCTGGGTGCGCACCCGTTCCAGGCCGGCGGCATGCAACGGAGGGGAAAGCGGATCCACATCCTGCGCCGCCGCCTGGATGAGCAGGGCCCAACCGGCGGCATCGTTGGCCGGCGGCGGCGGAAACAGCGCCAGCGGCTGATTTTTGTAGAACAGCCCGATGCGGCCGCCGCCTTCCCGCAGCACCGCCACCGCCGGATCGATCCGGCCCAGGGCGCGCAGCCCGTCGAAGGCCAGGGTATCGAAATCCATCGGCCCCAGGGCGCGGTCGCGGATGGCGGCCAGCCCGATGGTCAGGCTGGGGTCGGGCAGGGCCGCCGCCGCAGCCAGGCAAGGCCAGGCCAGGCCCAGGCAGAGCAGCAGCAGGGAGGAAACGCGTTTACGCGGCACCAGAGCCTCTTTCCAACAGCGGGGCTCCCATCCTGCCCGGAAAGAGTTTCAGAACCGTTTCCTCGGCTTGCCGGGTTTTCCCGCCCCGGGGCGGGCCTTTTTCGCGCGCGGCGCGCTGCGGCCCCGGCGCGGCGGCATGCCGGGGCGGTCGCGGTCGGGCAGGGGCGTCTTGCGGGCGTTGGGGCCGAGGGCCGGAGCGTCGGTCAGATCGAACACCAGGCTGCCGGTCAGGGGATTGGCCTCGTTCAGCGCAACCTCCACGGCATCGCCCAGGCTGAAGGTCAGGCCGTTGCGCCGTCCGGTCAGGCAATGGCGGGTTTCATCGTGCACATAGTAATCGCCGGGCAGGCTCGACATGGGCACCAGGCCGTCGGCGCCGGTTTCGTCCAGGGTGACGAACAGCCCGAAGCGGGTGACGCCGTTGACGCGCCCGGTGAAGCTGGCCCCGACACGGTCGGCCAGATAAATGGCGGTGAAGCGGTTCAGGGCGTCGCGCTCGGCCTGGGCGGCGCGGCGCTCGGTGGTGGAGATATGCTCGCCGATCTCGGGGAAGCGCTCGCGGCTGTCGGCGGGCAGGGCGCCCTGGCCCAGCCCCAGGCCGTCGATCAGGGCGCGGTGCACCAGAAGATCGGCATAGCGGCGGATCGGCGAGGTGAAATGGGCGTAGCGGGCCAGGCCCAGGCCGAAATGGCCGATATTCTCGGGGCTGTAGACCGCCTGGGCCTGGCTGCGCAGCACCACCTCGTTGACCAGATACACCTCGGGCATATCCTTGGCCTTGTCGAGGATCTGGTTGAAATGTTCCGGGCGCAGCACCTGGCCCTTGGCCAGGGTAAGGCCGATGGTGGTGAGGAAATCGCGCAGGGAGTCCAGCTTTTCCACGCTGGGCAGATCGTGCACGCGGTACATGCAGGGGCGGTGCGCCGCCTCGATCTGCTCGGCGGCGCAGACATTGGCGGCGATCATGAAATCCTCGATCAGGCGATGGCTGTCGTAGCGCGGACGCGGCACCACCTTTTCGATGCGGCCATCGGCGCCGATCACCACTTTGCGCTCGGGCAGATCCAGGTCCAGCACGCCGCGCCTCTCCCGCGCCTGGAAAAGCGCCCGCCAGGCGCCATAGAGCGGCTTGATCACCGGATCCAGCAGCGCCGCCGTTTCCTCGTCCGGGGTGCCGTCCAGGGCGGCCTGCACCCGCTCATAGGTCAGCCGCGCCGCCGAGCGCATCAGCCCGCGCACGAATTTATGGCGCAGCTTGTTGCCCTCGGCATCGATCCAAAGATGCACCGCCATGCAGGGGCGGTCCTCGGCGGGTTTCAGCGAACACCAGCCGTTGGACAGGGCTTCCGGCAGCATGGGCACCACCCGGTCGGGGAAATAGACCGAATTGCCGCGCTTGAAGGCCTCTTTGTCCAGGGCGTCGCCGGGGCGCACATACCAGGCCACGTCGGCGATGGCCACCAGAAGATGCCAGCCGTTTTCGGTGGCTTCGGCCCAGACGGCATCGTCGAAATCGCGGGCGTCCTCGCCGTCGATGGTCACCAGCGGGATCTGGCGCAGATCGGCGCGATGGTCCAAGAGGGCGGCGGTGGCGGCCTCGGCCTGGGCCAGGGCGTCCTCGGGGAACTGGTCGGGAATATCGTAGCTGTGGATGGCCACCAGGCTGACGGCGCGGGGATCGGCCATGCTGCCCAGCCGCTCCACCACCTTCACCGATTTCGGGCCGTAGGGACGGGCGCCCGGCAGCAGTTCGGCCAGCACCAGCTCGCCGGCCACCGCCTCCAGGCCGTCGCCGCGCCCGATATGGTAATCGGCCTTCTGGCGGCGGTCGGTGGGGCGCAGGCGGGCGCTGCCGTCGGCATTGGGTTCGAACACCCCCAGAACCTTGGCCGGGCCCTCGGTGATGCGCCGCTCGGCCCGGGCCTCGTACAGCCCTTCGCGCACCCGGCGCAGGCGGGCCACCACGCGGTCGCCCACGCCCAGGGGCTGCTCGCCCCGGCGCACCGGCGCCACGAAAATGCGCGGCGGCCGACCGGGTTTGTCCCAGCTTACCGGCCGGGCCATCAGCTCGCCGTCCTCGTCGGTGCCGTTGATCTCGATGATCAGGGTATCGGGCAGCGAGCCGTGCCCGCCGAAGCGGCGGCCATGGCCGCGCTCGATATCGCCGGCCCGCTCCAGCTCGGCCATGATCTGCTTCAAGACGATCTTGCCCTCGCCGGTCAGGCCGAAGGCCCGCGCCAGCTCCCGCTTGCCGATCCGGCCGGGGGAGTCCTTGATGAACTCCAGAACTTGCTCGCGGGAGGGCAGCGGAACCTGTTTGCGGTTTTTGCTCAAGGGCTTATTCCTTTGGTGCGGCCTTCTTCGCCGCGGCCTTCTTCGGCGCCGCGGCCTTTTTGGGGGCTGCGGCCTTTTTGGCGGCGGTCTTCCTGGGCGCCGCCGTGTCGTCGGTCTTGGCGGCGGTCTTGCGGGCCTTCGGCGCCGCCTTGCCCTGTTTTTCCGCCTTGGCCGCCAGCAGGGCCAGCGCCTCCTCCAGGCTGATCTCGTCGCGGCCCCGGGGCAGGTTGGCGTTGATGCCGCCATGGCTGACATAGGGGCCGAAGCGGCCCGAGCTCAGGGTCACCGGCTTGCCGTCGGCGGGGTGCGCTCCCAGTTCGCGGGCCGGCACCTTGGGCTTGACCTGGGCGAGAAGCTCCACGGCGCGGTTCATGCCGACGCTGAGCACGTCGTCCTCGCGGCCCAGCGATTTATAGGCATCGCCATGCTTGAGATAGGGGCCGAAGCGGCCCACCCCGGCGCTGATCATCAGGCCGCTTTCCGGATGCGTGCCGATCTGGCGGGGCAGGGACAAAAGCTTCAGCGCCACCTCCAGGGTGACGGCGGCCGGTTCCAGACCGCGATAGAGGCTGACCCGCTTGGGCTTGACCTTTTTATCCTCGGCGTCGGCGTCGCCCAGCTGCACATAGGTGCCGTAGGGCCCCTTGCGCAGCGAGACCGGCAGGCCGGTTTCCGGATCGTCGCCCAGCAGTTTGGGGCCATCCAGCGCCTCTTCGGCGCCGGCGGCCTCGCCGCCCATGGACAGTGGCCGGGTGTAGCGGCATTCGGGATAATTGGAGCAGCCGATGAAGGCGCCGAACTTGCCCAGCTTCAGGCTGAGCCGTCCGGCCTGGCAGGTCGGGCAATGGCGCGGATCGTGGCCATCGGCGGCGGCGGGGAAGAAATGCGGCCCCAGCACCTCGTCCAGGGTATCGAGCACCTGCGAGACGCGCAGATCCTTGGTTTCACCCACGGCGGCCGAGAAATCCTGCCAGAACTGGCGCAGCACGGCCTTCCAGTCGAGCCGCCCGCCGGATACGTCGTCCAGCTGGTTTTCCAGGTCGGCGGTGAAGTTGTACTGCACATAGCGCTGGAAGAAGTTTTCCAGGAAGGCCGTCACCACCCGGCCGCGATCCTCGGGCACGAAGCGGCGGGCGTCGAGGCGGACGTAATCGCGCTCCTGCAGCACCGACAGGATGGAGGCGTAGGTGGAGGGGCGGCCGATGCCCAGCTCCTCCATCTTCTTGACCAGGGCGGCTTCGGAATAGCGCGGCGGCGGCTGGGTGAAATGCTGGGCGGCGCGCAGATCCTTCCGCTCCATGGCCTCGCCCTCGGCCACGTCGGGCAGCAGGCGGTTTTCGTCCTCGCCCTCGGCGTTCTCGTCGCGGGCCTCGCGGTAGAGGGTCAGGAAGCCCTCGAACTTCACCACCGAGCCGGTGGCGCGGAAGATATGGCGGCGGTCGTCGCTGGCGATATCCACCGCCACCTGATCCAGCACGGCGCTTTCCATCTGGCTGGCGATGGTGCGCCGCCAGATCAGCTCGTAAAGGCGCAGCTGGTCGCGGTCGAGATAGGAGGCCACATCCTGGGGGCGGCGGAACATGTCGGTGGGGCGGATGGCCTCGTGCGCCTCCTGGGCGTTCTTGGCCTTGGTCTTATAGATGCGCGGCGCCGCCGGCAGGAAGGGCGCGCCGTACTGCTTACCGATCAGATCGCGGGCGGCGCCGATGGCCTCGGCGGCCATCTGCACGCCGTCGGTACGCATGTAGGTGATCAGACCCACGGTTTCGCCGCCGATATCCACGCCTTCGTACAGGCGTTGGGCGATCTGCATGGTGCGCTGGGTGGGCAGGTGCAGCTTGCGCGAGGCGTCCTGCTGCAGGGTGGAGGTGGTGAAGGGCGGGAAGGGATGGCGGCGGGCCTGTTTGCGTTCCACCGCCGCCACCTGATAGTGGGCGGCGCGCAAGGTGGCCTCGGCGGCGCGGGCGGCGGCCTCGTCCTTAAGGTCGTGCTTGTCGAGCTTCCTGCCGTCCAGATGGGTGAGGGCGGCGGTGAGCAGGGACTGGCGGCCGGTTTCGAAATCGGCCTCGATGCTCCAGTATTCCTGGCTGCGGAATACCTCGATCTCGGCTTCCCGCTCGCAGATCAGGCGCAGCGCCACCGACTGCACGCGCCCGGCCGAGCGGCTGCCCGGCAGCTTGCGCCACAACACCGGCGACAGGGTGAAGCCCACCAGATAATCCAGGGCGCGGCGGGCCAGATAGGCATCCACCAGCTCCTGGTTGAGGTCGCGCGGATTGCGCATGGCCTCCAGGATGGCGGTCTTGGTGATCTCGTTGAAGACCACCCGGCTCACATCCTTGCCCTTCAGGGCGCGGCGCTCTTCCAGCACCCGGCGCACATGCCACGAGATGGCCTCCCCCTCGCGGTCCGGGTCGGTGGCGAGGATCAGGGAGTCGGCGCCCTTGATGGCCTGGGCGATGTCGCGGATGTGCTTTTCCGACTTGGGATCGGTTTCCCAATCCATGGCGAAATCATCGTCGGGACGGACCGAGCCATCCTTGGCGGGCAGGTCGCGGATATGGCCGTAACTGGCCAGAACCGTGTAGTCCGGCCCCAGATACTTGTTGATGGTTTTGGCCTTGGCGGGCGATTCGACGACGACGACTTTCATGGAATCCGAACGGCTTTCGTTGGAACTGTGGTTCGCTCTATCTGATTTTACGGGGAATAGCACCCCTCTTTTGTTTGGCAAAGGTGATTTTCATCGTTCCGGCAGCAGCGAGAGGCGATTGCCTGGGTGGCGTTCCAGGCGTCCGGCCAGGTCCAGTTCCAGCAGCAGCAGCGACAGAACGCCCGGCGCCAGCCCTTCGTCGCGCAACAGATCGTCGTGGGCCACCGGGGTGGGCGACAGGGCGGCCAGCAGGCGGCGGCGGGCCTGATCCAGCACCGCGCCATCGGGCGGCGGCGGCACGGGCCTGGCGCCTTGGCCCGCAGGCTCGCGCAGGGGCTGGCGCAAGAGATCGGCGAGCGGGGTCAGAATATCGGCGGCGTTTTCCACTAAAGCGGCGCCCTGTTTGATCAGGCTGTTGCCGCCCAGGCTGCGCGGGTCCAGCGGCGAGCCGGGCACGGCGAAAATCTCGCGCCCCTGTTCCAGGGCCAGGCGGGCGGTGATGAGCGAGCCCGATTTCAGCGAAGCCTCCACCACCACCAATCCCGCGGCCAGACCGGAAATCAGCCGGTTGCGGCGGGGGAAGTGGGCGGCCTGGGGCTGGGTGCCGGGCGGCATTTCCGACAGCACCGCTCCTTCCGCCACCATGCGCTCGTAAAGCGGGCGGTTTTCCGGCGGATAAATCACATCGACGCCGCCGGCCAGCACCGCCACGGTGCCGGTGGCCAGGGCGCCCCGGTGGGCGGCGCTGTCGATGCCGCGCGCCATGCCCGAAACCACCAGCAGGCCGCCCTGGCCCAGATCGCGGGCCAGCCCTTCCGCCAGCCGCTGCCCGGCCACCGAGGCGTTGCGCCCGCCCACCACCGCCACCATGGGGCGGCGCAGAAGATGGGCGTGGCCGCGCACGGTGAGCAGCGGCGCCGTTTCGGCGGCGCGCAGGGCGGCGGGAAAGTCGGGCTCGGCGGCGCACAGCAGGCGGGCGCCCAGTTTGTGCAGGGCGGCCAGTTCGCGCTCGGTCTCGGCCCTGGGGGGCAGGCGCAGGGTTTTACCGCCGCCGCGCCGCGCCAGATCGGGCAGGGCCTGCAAGGCCCGCCCGGCGCTGCCGAACTGCTCCAGCAAACGGAAGAAGGTGACCGGCCCGACATTTTCGCTGCGGTAAAGGCGCAGCCAGTCCAGCCGCTCGGCTTCCGTCAAGGTGTGGTTGTGTTCCATCATCATCTTCCCACCCTGCGCGAGGAACGGGAACAAGTCAAGAACAAGAGCGCGGCGATCAAAGCTGTAAGGTTGGATTCCCCCCCCCTCCCAGGTCCTCACCGGTATCCAGTGATACCAACCGGCCAATGAATTGACCGGTTGTATCGTCCCTCGCCGGGCGGCGGCATCCGCCGCCTTGGCCGCTCGCTCAATGCTCGCTGGAGACCGGCCAACGAGTCACTTCAATGGTTGGCCAGTATGAGCATTGAGAGCAACGCCGATGGACAGCCGTGGGCTTGACCCGCGCATCATAAGACGGCGTCTCCCCCCACAGGGATGGCCGGGTCAAGCCCGGCCAAGACGGCTTAAGGGGCCCGTCCCAAGCGGTCCAGAAGGCCGTTCAAAGCCCCCTCGCGTTCGCCCGTCTCGTTCGCGCAAATCTAACGATCCGCCGCCACGGACCGACCCCAAGCAGATGGTGTTGCAATGGGCCTGAATTTAAACCGGACAGCCGTGCTGACGCGGCCACGGATGACGGGAGGGATGAAAAAATCCATCCGCGTTCATCCGGGGCTGTCGGTGTTCATCCGCGTTGCCAACCCATCCGCCGCTCAATCACGCCGCTGGCGACCTGACCTTAAGGAACGGCGGGGATCAGCCCTTTTTCTTGCCGATCCTCGGTTCCTCGCCCTTCAGCAGGCGGCGGATGTTGGCGTGGTGGCGGATAAAGCCCAGCAGGGCCAGACCGGCGAAGGCCAGGGCATGTTCGGGCTTGTGCAGCAGCAGGGCATAGACCGGGGCCAGGGCCAGGGCGGCCAGGGCCGAGGCCGAGGAGATGCGGACCAGGAAGGCCACCGCCAGCCAGGTGAGGCAGGCCCCCAGGCCGGCCGGCCAGGCGGTGACCAGGATCACCCCCAGGGTGGTGGCCACGCCCTTGCCGCCCTTGAAGCCCAGCCATACCGGGAAATTATGCCCCAGCACGGCGCAGAAGCCCGCCGCCAGTCCGGCCTCGGCCCCCAGCAGGGCCCAGGCCAGGGCGGCGGCGATGGCGCCCTTGCCGCCGTCCAGCAGCAGGGTGGCCAGGGCCAGGCCCTTGCGGCCGGTGCGCAGCACGTTGGTGGCGCCGATATTGCCCGAGCCGATGGCGCGGATATCGCCCAGCCCGGCCAGGCGGGTCAGCACCAGGCCGAAGGGGATGGAGCCCAGGCCATAGCCGGCCACGGCGGCCAGGGCCAGCAGCAGGGCGTTGCTTTCAGGCGTCGGCATGGAACACCGTGCGTCCGTCGATCACCGTGCGCAAAACCCGTCCCTGCACCGGCAGGCCGTCGAAGGGGCTGTTCTTCGACTTGGAGCGGAAACGGTCGGGGTTGACCTTCCAGGCCCGGTCGGGGTCGAAGAGGGTCAGGTCGGCGGCGGCGCCGGCCTTCAACGCGCCGGCGGCCAGGCCCAGCAGACGGGCCGGGTTCACCGTCAGGCGGCGGATCACCTCCAGCAGCGGCAGCAGGCCGTTGTGGTAAAGCTCCAGGCTGACCGGCAGCAGGGTTTCCAGCCCAACGCCGCCGAAGGCGGCCTGGGCGAAGGGCAGGCGCTTGGAATCCTGATCCTGCGGCGCATGATCCGAGGCGATGACGTCGATCACCCCGTCGCGCAGGCCCTGGGCCACGGCCCGGCGGTCGTCCTCGGAGCGCAGCGGCGGCGACAGCTTGGCGAAGGTGCGGTAATCGCCCACCGCCAGTTCGTTCAGGGCGAAATAGGGCGGCGCGGTATCGGCGGTGACCGGCAGGCCGCGCGCCTTGGCGCGGCGCAGGATCTCCACCCCCTCGGCGGTGGCCACATGGGCGGCGTGGTAGCGGCCGCCGGTGATCTCCACCAGGCGCATGTCGCGTTCCAGGATGATGGCCTCGGCCGCCGGGCTGATGCCGGCCAGGCCCAGGCGGGTGGCCATCTCGCCCTCGTTCATCACGCCGTTCTCGGCCATGCTGGGCTCCTCGGCGTGCTGCACGATGAGCAGGCCGAAGGTGGCGGCGTAGGACAGGGCGCGGCGCAGCACCTGGGCGTTCCGGATGCATTTGACGCCGTCGGTGAAGGCCAGGGCCCCGGCCTCGGCCAGCATGCCCATCTCGGCCAGTTCCTTGCCCTCCAGCCGCTTGGTGGCGGCGGCGTAGGGATAGACCTTGGCCAGGCCGTTCTTGCGGGCGCGGCGGGCCACGAACTCCACCGTGGCCACATCGTCGATCACGGGATTGGTGTTGGGCAGGCAGACCATGGCGGTCACGCCGCCGGCCACGGCGGCCTGGCCGGCGGTGAGCAGGGTTTCCTTATGATCCTCGCCGGGTTCGCGCAGCTGCACCCGCATATCGATGAGGCCGGGCGACAGGCAGGCGCCGCGGCAGTCCACCACCTCGGCATCCGCGGGGAGGCCGTCGGCGAACAGGCCGGGGCCGGCGGCGGCGATGGTTTCCCCTTCGGTCAGCAGGGCGCCGTTGGCGTCGAGCCCGCTGGCGGGATCGAGCAGGCGGGCGTTGACATAGGCGACGCGGCCCGGAACATGGACGGACATCAGGCGTTCTCCCGGGGGCTGCGGGTCAAGAGATCAAGGCAGGCCATGCGCACGGCCACGCCCATTTCCACCTGTTCGCGGATCACCGAGCGCTCGACGTCGTCGGCCAGATCGCTGTCGATCTCCACGCCGCGGTTCATGGGGCCGGGATGCATGATCAGGGCGTCGGGCTTGGCCACCGACAGCTTTTCGTAATCCAGGCCGAAGAAGTGGAAATATTCGCGGATGCTGGGAATGAAATTGCCGGTCATGCGTTCGTTCTGCACGCGCAGCATCATCACGATATCGCAGTCCTTCAGGCCCTGGCGCATGGTGTGGAACACCTCCACGCCCAAGCGTTCGGCCTGGGCCGGCAGCAGGGTGCGCGGCGCCACCAGGCGCACATTGGCGCCCATCACGTTCAGCAGATGGATGTTGGAGCGGGCCACGCGGCTGTGCAGCACGTCGCCGCAGATGGCCACGGTCAGGCCGCCGAGATGGCCCTTGCGGCGGCGGATGGTCAGGGCGTCGAGCAGGGCCTGGGTGGGATGCTCGTGGGCGCCGTCGCCGGCATTGATGACGGCGGAGTTGACCTTTTCCGACAGCAGCTGGACGGCGCCGGAATCGGCGTGGCGCACCACCAGCACATCCACATGCATGGCGTTCAGCGTCATGGCGGTGTCGATCAGGGTTTCGCCCTTGGCCACCGAACTCGACGACACCGTCATATTGATGACGTCGGCGCCCAGACGCTTGCCGGCCAGCTCGAAACTGGTGCGGGTGCGGGTGGAGTTCTCGAAAAAGAGATTGATCACCGTTTTGCCGCGCAGACTGTTCATCTTGCGGTCGGCGGAGCGGTTCTTGTCCACATAGCTGTCCGAGAGGTCGAGCAATGTGGTGATCTCCTGCGGGCCAAGGCCTTGGATGCCGAGGAGATGACGGTGCGGGTAGGGTGTGCTGGTCATGAGGCCACACTATATGTCGTGGTGTTGCAGCCGTAAAGAGGCGGTCCCCGCGCGGAGCGCGGGGCAGGGGCGGAAAAATCTCAGCCGGCGGCGGCCCGTTCCATTTCCTGCAGCTGGAAGCGGGCATCGGCCAGGTCGTCGCCGGCGGCGCGCAGGGTTTGGGCCATGGAGCGCATCAGCACCAGCAGGCCGGGCGGGGCGCTTTCCAGCATCTGTTCCATGGCCTCGCGGGTGATGACGGCGCAGACCGACTCTTCCAGGGCCACGGCGGCGGCCATGCGGGGGCTGGGGTCTAAAAGCGCCAGTTCGCCGAAGATGCCGCGCGGGCGGATGGTGCCCAGCAGGATGCGCTTGCCCGAAACCATCTTGAAGATGCCGATCTGGCCGCTTTCCAGGATATAGGAGGCATCGGCCTGCTCGCCTTCCTTGAAGATGGAGGCGCCCTTGGCGAACGAGATCCGTTCCGGCCCCACTGGTTTCTTGTCGCTGTCCCCTGCCATGATCCGTTCCGCCTGCGAAGCCGATTGAAGATGCGGCCCCATTGTGCGGGCCGCCGCCGCTTTAGGCAATGAGGGATTGCCGGGCCGCGGCGGCCAGACGGCGGCCGAAGGCGGCGCCCGCGGGGGAAACGTGCGGGCTTTGCGCCGCCTCTTCCATCAGGCTGTCGATCAGGCGCCAGGTGCCTTTCGGATCCTTCAGGGTGTTTTGGGTGCTCTGCACCTTAAGGGAGATGTCGGACAGATCCACGGCCAGGCCGGTGCGGGCGGCGATCGTCTCTTCCGTGCGCCGGCGTAAGGAGGCATCGGCGCCCAGGGCGTTGGCGTCCACAACCATGTCGGCGTGATCGTGCATGGCCATGTAGAGATAGACGTGGGTGAGCAGGAAAACGACGAAGATATTGTCGTGCCGTTCCAGGTTGAGAAGAGTGGGCACGGCGTTGCCGGTGCGGTCGGCCATGATTTCGAACAGGCGGGCGATAAAGGGATCGCGCCGCTTTTGCAGGAAGATGGTCAGCACCATCAGGAAAAAGAACGGGTTGCCGTGCTCGGCCTGATGGATGTAGGAGCGCCATTGATGCGCCGGATTGCGCACCAGCAGCAGATGGGTGCCGCCGAAATGCCGCTTCATCGCCGCCAGCCGCCCCAGCGAGCGGGTGGCCGACAGCACCGGGCATTTGCCCTGGCCGTGCGCCAGATCGATCAGCGATTGCAGATAGCGGAGTTCGCCGCTGCTTAACGATCCATCCAGGCCGTCCTCGGGAAAGAAGCGTTCCCACGGCATGTCGTGGGTGAAGCCTTCGATGCCGCCTTGGGGGCGCACCAGCGGCACGAATTCCAGGAAATAGGGATCGGAGGGCGGGTGGCCGGAGTGCCAGGAACTGCCGGTGTGGATCAGGGCCCCTTCCAGCGGAATGGTTTCCAGCATGTCGTTGAAGACTTCGTTATAGGCCAGGCAGGCGCTATTGGCGCGGAAACGCGTCCACAGCCAGGTGCTGCAGGTGCGGAAACCGGAATGCAGGAAAACGGGCGGAGGCAGGGACGGCATCGCCAGACCTTAACAGATGGAAAGCGGCCCATGACGGTGGCGGGCTTTCGTGTCTGGGGAATGGCGGTTTGGTAACGGCGTGTAACCGGGGCTAATACCGGCCAACCACTGAAGTGACTCGTTGGCCGGTCTCCAGCGAGCATTGAGCGAGCGGCCAAGGCGGCGGATGCCGCCGCCCGGCGAGGGACGATACAACCGGTCAATTCATTGGCCGGTTGGTATAAAACAGGCTGGGGCGGGCCAGGCTGTCGAGGGCGCCCTGCAGGATGTAGGCGGCGGCCATCTTGTCCACCACTTCGGCGCGCCGCCGCCGCGAGGCGTCGGCCTCCAGCAGGGTGCGGGTGACGGCGGCGGTGGACAGGCGTTCGTCCCACAGCACGATGGGCAGATCGCGCAGCTTCAAGAGATTGGCGGCGAACTGGCGGGTGGATTGGCAGCGCGGGCCCTCCGTGCCGTCCATGCTGATGGGGAGGCCAAGGACAAGGCCATTTATTTCATTTTTATCAATGTCTTGAAAAAGCTCATTAACGTCATTTGTGAACTTTGTGCGGGCAATGGTGCGCATGGGCGTGGCCACGGCGCGGCTTAAATCCGACAGGGCGAGGCCAATGGTTTTGCTGCCCAGATCCAGCCCCAGCAGGCGGCCATAGGCGGGAAGGAGGGGGCGGAGGTCGTTCAGGGACAGGATCGGCATGGCGCGGCATTCTAGGGATCTGCCGGGCGTTTGTCATCCGCTTCCACCAGGCGGCGGCGGGCCAGGGCCAGGCTGATGCCGCTGGCCCGTTCCAGGGCCCGGCGCAAGGGGGGCGGCATGGCCTCGGCGGGGGGCGCTCCGCCCGTGGCCCGCCCGGTGGCCGGCGGGAGGGCGCGCGCGGCCGCCGGCGCGGCGGCGCGGCGCGCGGGGCGGGAGGGCAGCAGGCGATGGAGCAGCGATTTCAGCATGGCGCAGTATAGCGCCGGTGCGCTGGCGCGGTTTGGAGGAAGGCTTCCCGGAGCGGCGGCGGCGGCGTGATGGAAGGCTGGGCGTCTTGTCCGCATCATCTTGCAGGGAAAACCGTCATGGACGTGAAGGAAGCCTCGGAGGCCTTGTCGGAAGCCTCTGAAAAGAACCGTTTTCTGATTATTCTGATCAGCGTGATGGCCGTGCTGCTGTCGCTGGTGGAAATGAGCGCCAGCAGCGAGCTTGGCCAGTCTTCGGCCCATAACATCGCCGCCTCCGATCTCTGGGCCTTTTTTCAGGCCAAATCCACCCGCGAAACCACCCTGAAAACCGCCGCCGACGGCATGGAAACCCTGCTGGCCGCCGGTCTTTCTCCGGATCAGGCCCAGCTGTTGCAGCGTAAGATCGGGCAATGGCGCAGCACCGCCGAACGCTACGAAAGCGATCCCGCCACCGGCGAGGGCCGCAAGGAGATCCGCCAGCGGGCCCTGGCGGCGGAGCGCGCGCGCGACCGTGCCGCCGCTCTGGACGAGCGTTTCGAGTTCAGCGCCGCCCTGCTGCAGATCGCCCTGGTTTTATGCTCGGCGGCGGTGATGGTGGGGGGATGGGTGCTGACCTTCGGCGCCATCGGCCTGGGCGCCCTGGGCACGGCGCTGGGCCTGTGGGGCTGGCTGGGGATCTTCCTGCAGTAACAGGATGGGTTGCGCCCCGGCGGCGGCGGGTGGTAATTTCCGCACTTCGCAACGGCAGCCTCCGCCGCCCGTCCGGGTGGCGGAGGTTTGGCCGTTCCTTCCAAGAGCTATAGAGAGCGACCCTCATGTCCCTGGACAAAGCCACCGTCAGGACCATCGCCAATCTGGCGCGTCTGGAGGTGCGCGACGATGAGCTGGACCATCTGGCCGGCGAATTGTCGAACATCATGACCTTCGTCGAGCAACTGTCCGAAGTGAACACCGACGGCGTGCAACCCATGACCAGCGTGGCGGCCCTGAGCCTGCCGCGCCGCGCCGACGTGGTGACCGACGGCAACTGCCGCGACAAGGTGCTGGCCAACGCGCCCGAGCAGCAGGACGGTTTCTTCCTGGTTCCCAAGGTGGTGGAATAGTCATGAGCAAGCTCGTTTCCCTGACCATGGCCGAGACCCGCAAGGGCCTGGCGGCCAAGGAGTTCACCGCCGTGGAGCTGGTGGACGCCCATATCCTTCAGGCCGAGAAGGCCCGGCCCCTGAACGCCTTCGTCACCGAAACCTTCGAGGCCGCCCGCGCCCAGGCCGCCGCCTCGGATCAGCGTCTGGCCAAGGGCCAGGCCGGGGCCATGGAAGGCCTGCCCATCGGCATGAAGGATCTGTTCTGCACCGAGGGCGTGCGCACCACCGCCTGCTCGAAGATCCTGGAAAACTTCGTGCCGCCCTATGAATCCACCGTTTCGGCCAACCTGAAGAAGGCCGGGGCCGTGGTGCTGGGCAAAACGGCGCTGGACGAGTTCGCCATGGGCTCCTCCAACATGACCAGCGCCTTCGGCGCGGTGGAAAACCCCTGGAAGCGCCGCTCCGATCCCGCCGCCCGCCTGGTGCCCGGCGGTTCGTCGGGCGGTTCGGCCGCCGCCGTGGCCGCCCGCACGGTGATGGGCGCCACCGGCACCGATACCGGCGGCTCCATCCGTCAGCCCGCCGCCTTCTGCGGCATCACCGGCATCAAGCCCACCTACGGCCGCTGCTCGCGCTGGGGGGTGATCGCCTTCGCCTCGTCGCTGGATCAGGCCGGTCCCATGGCCCGCACCGTGCGCGACTGCGCCATCATGCTGGGGGCCATGGCCGGGCACGATCCCAAGGACAGCACCTCGGCGCCGCTGGCGGTGCCCGATTTCGAGGCGGCGCTCTCGGGCGACGTGCGCGGCCTCAAGGTGGGGATTCCGCGCGAATACCGCCCCGATGGCCTGTCGGACGAGGTTCAGGCCCTGTGGGACAAGGGCATCGCCCTGTTGAAGGCCGCCGGCGCCACCCCGGTGGAGATCAGCCTGCCCCATACCAAATACGCCCTGCCCACCTATTACATCGTGGCGCCGGCGGAATGCTCGTCCAATCTCGCCCGCTACGACGGCCTGCGCTACGGCCGCCGCGTGGATGGCAAAAGCCTGGACGAGATGTACGCCAAGTCCCGCGCCGCCGGGTTCGGCTCCGAGGTGCGCCGCCGCATCCTGATCGGCACCTATGTGCTGTCGGCGGGCTATTACGACGCCTACTACGCCAAGGCGCAGAAGGTGCGCCGCCTGATCGCCGAGGATTTCACCAAGGCCTTCCAGACGGTGGATGTGATCCTGACCCCCACCGCCCCCTCGGCGGCCTTCGGGATCGGCGAAACCGACGATAATCCGGTCACCATGTGGCTGAACGACGTCTTCACCATCCCCACCAGCCTGGCCGGTTTGCCCGGCCTGTCGCTGCCGGCCGGCCTGTCGGCCGACGGTCTGCCGCTGGGGCTGCAACTGATCGGCCGTCCCTTCGACGAGGAGACGGTGCTGCGCGTTGCCGATGTGATGGAAAAGGCGGTCGGCTTCGATGCCGTGCCGGCCTTCGTGGAGGGCTGAGGATTATGGCTTACGTGATTGAAGGCGAAACCGGCGATTGGGAACTGGTGATCGGCCTTGAGGTGCACGCCCAGGTGACCAGCAACTCCAAGCTGTTCTCGGGCGCCGCCACCGATTTCGGCGCCGAGCCCAACACCCAGGTGTCGCTGGTGGATGCCGCCATGCCCGGCATGCTGCCGGTGATCAACGAAAAGTGCGTGGAACAGGCGGTGCGCACCGGCCTGGGCCTGAAGGCCCGGATCAATCTGACCTCGGTGTTCGCCCGCAAGAACTACTTCTACGCCGATCTGCCGCAGGGCTATCAGATCAGCCAGTTCGAGTTTCCCATCGTCGGCGAGGGCGAGGTGATCCTCGACATGCCCGACGGCTCCAGCCGCACCGTGGGCATCGAACGGCTGCATCTGGAGCAGGATGCCGGCAAGTCGCTGCACGATCAGCATCCCAGCAAGTCGTTCATCGACCTTAACCGCGCCGGCGTGGCCCTGATGGAGATCGTCTCCAAGCCCGATATGCGCAGCCCGGAAGAGGCGGCGGCCTATGTGACCAAGCTGCGCTCCATCCTGCGCTATCTCGGCACCTGCGACGGCAACATGGCCGAAGGCTCCATGCGCTGCGACGCCAACGTTTCGGTGCGCAAGGCCGGCGAGCCCTACCGCACCCGCGCCGAGATCAAGAACGTCAACTCCATCCGCTTCCTGCAGCAGGCCATCGAGTATGAGGCCCGCCGCCAGATCGATGTGTATGAAGAGGGCGGCCAGGTGGTGCAGGAAACCCGCCTGTGGGATTCCTCGAAGGGTGAAACCCGCTCCATGCGCAGCAAGGAGCAGGCGCACGACTACCGCTACTTCCCCGATCCCGATCTGCTGCCGCTGGTGCTGGAGCAGGCCTTCGTGGACGAAATCAAGGCTGGCCTGCCGGAACTGCCCGACGAAAAGAAGGAGCGGTTCATCAAGGAGTACGGCCTCTCCACCTACGATGCCGGGGTGCTGGTGGCCGAACAGGCCAACGCCGACTTCTTCGAGGCGGTGGCCCGGGGCCGCGATCCCAAGCTGGCCTGCAACTGGGTGATGGGCGATTTCGCCGCCGCCCAGAACCGCCTGGGCCGCAGCATCGAGAATCCGGTGGTGAGCGCCGCCGATCTGGGCGGGCTGGTGGACCTGATCGCCGACAACACCATCTCGGGCCGTATCGCCAAGGAGGTGTTCGAACTGATGGTGGAGAGCGGCAAGCCGCCGGCCGTCATCGTCGAGGAAAAGGGCCTGAAGCAGGTGACCGACACCGGCGCCATCGAGGCCGCCATCGAGGCCGTGCTGGCCGCCAATCCCGACAAGGTGGCCGATTACAAGGGCGGCAAGGACAAGCTGTTCGGCTTCTTTGTCGGCCAAGTGATGAAGAGCACCGGCGGCAAGGCCAATCCGGCCCTGGTGAACGACATTCTGAAGGCCAAACTGGCCTGACGGGGGATCGTTGCCCAAAGCCCCCCGCAGGTGCCCTGCGGGGGGCTTTTTGCATGGAAAGACGAGATGGGACTGCGGATCAGACGGGAGTTCGCCACCGGCCTGCGGGCGGCGGTGCCGGTGATGCTGGGCTATCTGCCCATCGCCTTTTCCTTTGGGCTGGCGGCGCACGGCGCCGGTCTGCCGGCCTGGACGGCGGCGCTGATGTCGGCCCTGGTTTATACCGGGGCCGGGCAGTTCGCGGCGCTGGGCATGCTGGGGGCGGGGGCGCCGCTGCCCGAGATCGTGCTGGCGGTGCTGTTCATGAACCTGCGCCACGTGGTGCTTAATCTGGCGCTGCTGCCGCGCCTTAAGCCGCAATCGCTGTGGCGGCGGGCCGTGGTGGCCATGGGGGTGACCGACGAAACCTTCGCCGTGGCCGCCTTCAGCCACGATCCGGCCCTTACCCGCCTGCCGGGGCTGGTGGGGCTTAATTGCGGGGCCTGGCTGTCGTGGAGCCTGGGCACGCTTCTGGGCGGCTGGGCGGCGCTGCTGGTGCCGCGCGCCGTCAACGATGCCATGGCGGTGATGCTCTACGGCCTGTTCATCGGCCTGCTGGTGCCGGTGGTGCGCAAGGCGCCGCGCGGGCTTCTGGTGGCGCTGGCGGCCATGGCGATCCATGTGGCCTGCGGCCGGCTGATGGCGCCGGGCTGGGCTTTGGTCTGCGCCATCGTGGCCGGGGCCGCCGTGATCTGGCTGCTGCCCGAACGGCGGGGAGAGACCTTATGAGCGCCCCCTGGCCGCTGATCCTGTCGCTGAGCGCCGTCACCCTGGCGCCGCGCCTGCTGCCGGCCCTGTGGGGGCAGCGCTTCGCGCCGCCGCGCTGGTTCCGCCGCTGGCTGGACGCCGTGCCCTATGCCGCCCTGGGGGCGCTGATCTTCCCCGGCATCCTGACCGCCGATCCGAAAACCCCGCTGACCGGCCTGGCCGCCGGCGCCGCCGCCCTGCTGGCGGCGGGCCTGCGCTTGCCGGCCTATGCCGCCGCCATCGCCTCGGTGCTGGCGGCCACCCTGGTGCAGACGCTGCGCTGACCCCGGCGGCCAGAACGGCAATGACGTTTCCCGGCAAAATGCGTGGTTGACGAAGCCCTTGGGATTGAGTAGAACCTGCCTTCCAAGCCACGGGGGCCGGTTCTGCCGTCCCTCCGATCCGCGGAAGGGTGGGTGAGTGGCTTAAACCAGCAGTTTGCTAAACTGTCGTAGGGTGTAAAGCCCTACCGGGGGTTCGAATCCCCCCCCTTCCGCCAATTTTCCCAAGTAATAGTTTCTCGGCCGTGATGCGCCCTGGGTAAAATCCCCAGGTTGCGCGCCGTTTTTGCCGTGTTGGTGTTGACCTTAATGGGCGCTGAGGGGCCACTTTGTCCGCCTTCTCTTCTCTGCCGCCCGTTTTCTCTGGAAGCCGTTGACCGCGATGGGTGGCTTATCCCTATGGTTCCGGCGCCACGAGACGCCTGCCTTTCCAACCGCGTCTTGGCCGGGCTCCGACCCACGGCTGTCCGGTTTAATTTTCTGGACTGAGGGCACGGTGTTGATTCCACTCGTGTTCCAGATGTTGACGCATCTACCGGACACGAAAACGGAGCAACACCGTGCGGCACCAGAATAGCGTTTTCCACGCTGTCTTGAAGCATGCTCCTTGGGCGCAGAGGCCCTTTTGTCGTCGTCCGCAGGGGATCGGCATCCCCCTCTTGTCGTCATGCGCGGGCTTGACCCGCGCATCATAAGACGGCGTCTCCCCCACACATGGATGGCCGGGTCAAGCCCGGCCAAGACGGCTTAAGGGTCCCGTCCCAAGCGGCCCAGAAGGCCGTTCAAAGCCCCCTCGCGTTCGCCCGTCTCGTCCGCGCAAATCTTATGCACAGGAGACGTATTGACCGCCTTATCGGGAACGATCCGCCGCCACGGACCGACTCCAAGCAGATGGTGCTGCAATGGGCCTGAATTTAAACCGGACAGCCGTGGGCTCCGACCCGGCCATCCACGTCTTTCCGCTTGGCACACGGCCAGACGGGGCCACGTGGCCCCTCGGGTCAAGCCCGAGGGTGACGAATCAGACGCATCGGCGAGCCAACCTGATGCAGGGGGGATAAGCCATCGCGATGGAACAGTACGGGCTTTCAATCTCTTTTCAATTCAAGGCGTTATTGACTCCTAGCCCATTGACCTTTCCGTATCACTCTCTGGTAGGGAGCCTGTTCTAGAAGACGAGCGACCACACCCACCAGCGAGGCGCGCCACTTATAATGACATCCCGAAAATTTGACGCCATTCTCGCTTTGTTGTCGGTGGTTCTTCTGCATTGACGATATCAATCACCTGCTCCGGGCTGCTCAACAGGATATCTTTTTCTCCATCCCAAAATCCGTCCAGCCTCCGGTTGAGAAACTGTTCGGCCAAGCTGGGCAGAATGTGCATTTGGAATGCCGCCCCCTGCCATCGGCTTGGAACGAGCCGACAGGCTTCGTCTGACATTGCGATTGGAAATGCGTTCACGTCGATGAGGTCCACATCGCGTTTAAGTCGCAATCTAAGAACCTTGGCGTTTCGACATGCAATTCCCCCATTAGCATAACAGTATTCACCGGCATACCACCGTTCAAACGCGAAAGATCGTGCCTGAGAAAAATGTGTTTTTGGGTCATCGTACCGAGCACCATGGAATAATATCTCGCCAAATTTAAGCTGCTTTAGGCCGCGAGTATTTTCTTTGAAAAGAGAACGCAACTTTATGGTCAGAGTAATTTTTGGCGGAGTCTCCATGGGACGTCTCCGTTTGTTGTAATGTTGGATGCAGTCAGGCAATCAACGGCTGCTTCTCGGCCTTCGCGGTGCCACCTTGCGCACCTTGGCCGCAGCCGGCACCGCCGTCTCCAGCCATGGCAGGGCGCCGGGCGTTTCTGTCCACGCGGTGACGGCATCCCGGACATATTCCTCCGCCTCGTCTTCACCGCCTGGAGTGATGTACTCCGGCATCCGCACGGGAAGCTTCTTCCGCCCGAGCAGGTAGGCGGGGACATGGCCGTTGGTCTTCATCGCGCTGTCCAGCAGGCCGCGCGTCACCGTCCCGTCGCCCTCCCGGCGATAGGACAGCAGCACCGCGCCCCATGGCCAACTTGCCCCGATATCGCCGTCGTAGCGGTCGAGCAGGGTCTTGGCCTCGTCATCCCGCCCCGTCTCCAGCAGCAGGGACAGGAGGATGTAGCGCACCCCCTGATTGTCACCGGGGTTGAGGCGCAGCATGCCCTGCAAATGGACGATGGTTTCATCGCGGGCGCCGGACGCGCGCAGGAGCATGGCCAGCCCCAAGCGGGCACGCATGTAGGGGCGTGTCTCCAGGATGCCCCAGAAGTGACCGGCATCTTCCGTGAACGCCTTTTGGCCGATCGCCTTCTCGCCGGCCTCCATGCCGCGACGGTAGAGGTCGAGGGCCTCCTCGGGCGTGCGCGCCTGTTCCTCCGCCAGCAGGACATAGGCGTCGGCACACAAGGGCGAAAGCGACAGCGCCTGGGTGGCAAGGGCGATCCGGCGCTGACGGTCGGGCGTGTCCCAGGCCTCGTACATCACATCCTGGGCGACGGCGAGACCACTCTCGGCCGGCCCTCCGGTCAGTTGGGAGAGGAAGGCTTCCATCCCGCGCCGGTCGGGCAGCTTGAGTGGCGCGGCCTTCGGCTTGGCGACGGACGAGGCGGGACGCTTGCGTTTGCGGCTGACGGGCATGGCGGCCTTTCCCCCAACAGGATGGTGGGGGAAAGTTATCCGGTTTACGGGGGGCTCTGCAATATCCTCATCAATTCCGGTCGGACCAACCCCAGCGTCGAGCCGGGCTGCGGCTGAGAGGGGGCGCGGGATGGGCAAAGACAAAGCTGGTCCTCCCGAAGACGGCAGCACGGATGCGGAGGCCACGGTACTCTCGCGTTTCTTCGGCATCTGCCCCGATGGCAAGGCGCTGCGCCTGGGCCGGTCTTCGGCCTGGGGGGTGACGGGGATCGGCCAAGCGCAATTCAGCCAGGGCGGATAGGTATGGATACCAGGCGATGAGCGAGCTGTTTCACTACACCGCGAGCGGGCTGGATTATACCGGCCAACCATTGAAGTGACTCGTTGGCCGGTATCCAGCGAGCATTGAGCGAGCGGCCAAGGCGGCGGATGCCGCCGCCCGGCGAGGGACGATACAACCGGTCAATTCATTGGGCGGTTG
>MLJW01000260.1_pt1 | contig 36210 bp, 28 predicted proteins | sample 888231 | NCBI WGS metagenome assembly MLJW01 (sample SAMN05788063, study PRJNA343431) | mine drainage metagenome | isolation source: sample collected from the inflow into an acid mine drainage treatment plant... | place: Germany: Lusatia, lignite mining district
GCTGCTGCCGCATCAAGTACGTCATCGACTACGCGGCGGAAGAAGAGGACGGGCAGCTTCCCCCTTACGATCTGGTCTTCAACGCGATCGGCGAAGCTGATCTCACGGCGCCTCTGGCCGACCGGCTGGAGCGCTTCGCAGCGCGTTGCCACCGGCAGCTGCTCAATCCCCCGGCGGCGGTGGCCAGAACCCGGCGCCACCTGCTGGCGGCCTTGCTCGGCGATGTCGACGGCGTCCTGGTCCCGCGCTGCCTCCGGATCGAGTGGCCGCCGGCTTCCCGCACCGAACTGGCCGAGCTTCTCGGCGGCGCCGGCATGGCCCTGCCGCTGCTCTGCCGCCCCGCGGCGAGTCACGGCGGCCAGGGACTGGTGCGCTGCGACGATCTAAGGGCGCTCGATGAGCGGCTGCGCGCCACCCACGGCGCCCATTATCTGACGGAGTTTCACGACTACCGCAGCGCTGACGGCTGCTATCGGAAGTACCGGATGATCTTCGTCGACCGCGAGCCCTTTGCCTATCACCTCGCGATCTCGCCGCACTGGATGGTGCATTACTTTTCCTCGGGCATGAGCGACCGGCCCGAGTGGCTCGCCGAGGAACGCCGTTTCCTGCAGGATCCGCGCGCCGCGCTGGGCGAGCGGGCCATGGCCGCCATCGCGGCGATCGGCCGCCGGCTCGATCTGGACTACGCCGGCATCGACTTTGCACCCTTGCCCGACGGCCGGCTGCTGGTGTTCGAGGCCAACGCCACCATGCTGATTCACTTCGAGCGCAGCAGCGGGCCGCTGGCGCACAAGAACGTCCAGGTGCAGGCCATCGTCGCCGCCTTCGAACGGCTGCAGGCGCTGCGAAGCGCCGGCTGATTTCGGCTAGCCGAGCACCTGTGCTTGCGCTGTGCGCGGTCTCCAGCAGACAATCGTCATGTAGACCATGTTCGGGATCGTTGCGAACCGTTCCATGAGGATCCACCAACTGTCTCCGCTCGATGCCGTCGCGAGCCTGAAGAGCAGCGCGACCGGTCTGAGCGGCTCCGAAGTCGAAAGCCGGCTGCGCGAGTACGGCCGCAACGAGGTGGCGGCGGTGGCGCGCGAACCGCTTTGGCTGAGTCTCATCAAGGAATTCACCACCTTCTTTTCTCTGATCCTGTGGCTTGCCGCGGGACTGGCCTTCTTCGCCGAATGGAGCGATCCCGGCCAGAGCATGGGCAAGGTGGGCTACGCCATCGTGACCGTGATCCTGGTGAGCGGGCTATTCTCGTTCTGGCAGGAGTATCGCGTCGAGCGAATGCTCTCGGCCTTGCGCCGGCTGCTGCCGCAACAGGCCAGGGTTTTGCGCGAGGGCAAAATCAGCCAGGTTCCCGCGGCGCAATTGGTGCCGGGGGATATCGTGCTGCTGGAGCAGGGCGACAACATTCCCGCGGACTGCCGGCTGATCGAGGCGTTTGGCGCACGCGTCAACAGCGCCGCTATCACCGGCGAAGCGCTGGCCAAGGCGCGCGAGGCCGAGGCTTCCGCGGTGGATGGCTTGATCGACAGCAAGAACGTCGTGCTCGCCGGCACCGCGATGGTGTCCGGGCAGGCCAAGGCCGTGGTCTTCGCCACCGGCAGGCACAGCGAATTCGGCAAGATCGCGCATCTCAGCCAGACCGCCGGCGCGGAGGTCTCGCCGCTGCGCACGGAAATCGCGCACCTGAGCCGCCTGACCGCCATGCTCGCGGTGACCGTCGGGCTGCTGTTTTTCGCGCTTGGCTGGACGATCGGCATCCCCTTCTGGAAAGCCTTCATGTTCGCGATCGGCATCATCGTCGCCATGGTGCCGGAAGGATTGCTGCCGACGCTGACCCTGGCGCTGGTGCTGGCCACCCAGCGCATGGCCAAGCGCAATGTCCTGATCCGCTACCTGCCGTCGGTCGAGACGCTCGGCTCGACGACGGTGATCTGCACCGACAAGACCGGGACGCTGACCCAGAATCACATGTTGGTCCGGCAACTCTATCTGGGGGAAACCCTCGATTTTCCCGCCGGAGCGAAGCCGGGCCTCGCCGATCGCTACCGGCCTTTCTTCCTGACCGCCCGGCTGTGCCACGATGTGAAGGAAACGGAGCGTCAAGGAAAGCCGGTCTTGCTGGGCGACCCCATGGAAGTCGCGCTGGTGGAAATGGCGCTGCGCTTCGTCCCGGATCTTCCCGTCTATCCCCGGCTGGACGAGATTCCCTTCGACACCGAACGCATGCGCCTGTCGGTCTTGCAGCAAACGCCGGAAGGTCCTGCCCTCTACTGCAAGGGTGCGCCCGAGTCGGTGCTGCCGCTTTGCCGCTATCGGCTCGAAGGCGGCGAGATCCGGCCCCTCGACCCCGAGGCCAGGCGCAACATTCTGCAGGCGCAGGATGCGCTGGCGCACCGGGGCCTGCGGGTGCTGGCCTTCGCCTACCGGCAACTGGCGTTAGGCTATGACCGGCAGAGGCTGGAAGAGGATCTGGTTTTTGCCGGCCTGGCGGGGCTGGAAGATCCGCCCAGGCCAGAAGTGCCGGAAGCGCTGCGCAAATGCCGGGAGGCCGGGATCAAGGTCATCATGGTGACCGGCGATCATCCCCGGACCGCGGCGGCGATCGCCCGCGAAATCGGACTGGTGAAGTCCGACGATCCGACGATCATCACCGGCGAGCAGCTCGGACGGTTCTCGGCGATCCAGTTGCAGCTCGCCCTGGACGCCCCCGAGATCATCTTCGCGCGGGTCGTCGCCGACCAGAAGATGCGCATCGTCGAGGCCTTGCAGCACAAGCAGCAGATCGTCGCGGTCACCGGCGACGGCGTGAACGACGCACCGGCGCTGAAGGCCGCGCATATCGGCATCGCCATGGGCATCGCCGGCACGGACGTGGCCAAGGAGGCGGCCGACATGGTGCTGCTGGACGACAACTTCGCCAGCATCGTCAATGCCATCGAGGAGGGCCGCGCGGTGTTCGAAAATATCCGCAAATTCCTCACCTACATCCTGGTGCACAATGTCGCCGAGCTGATCCCCTACCTCGGCTTCCTGCTGTTCAATATCCCGCTGGCCCTGACGCCGATCCAGGCGCTGTCCATCGACATGGGCTCAGACTCGCTCACCGCCCTCGGCCTCGGCGTCGAACGCCCGGACCCGCAGATCATGCGCCGTCCCCCGCGTCCGCAGGGGGAAAGACTGATGAACTGGCCCCTGGCGTTGCGTGCCTATCTGTTCCTGGGGCTGATCGAGGCGGCGGCTGCCATGGCGGCCTTTTTCTTCGTGCTCGACGGCGCCGGCTGGCATTATGGCCAGTACCTGGCGGCCCGGGATCCCGCCTACCGGCAAGCCACCAGCGCCTGCCTGAGCGCCATCATCCTGATGCAGATCGTCAATGTGTTCCTGTGCAGAAGCGCCACGCGGTCGGTCTTTTCGACCGGGCTTTTCGGCAATCCGCTGATCATTTTCGGCGTGATCGCGGAATTCGCCGTGCTCCTGTTGGTCTGCTACACGCCTTGGGGCAACGATCTCCTCGGAACGGCAGCCCTGGGCTGGAGGGTCTGGGGCTTCGTCATGCCTTTTGCGGCAGGCATGTTCATTCTGGAGGAGCTGCGCAAGTGGCTTGCACGCCGAAGGCTGCCCGGCAATTCTTCCCGGCGCGGCGTCTGATGTCCGGGTCCGCCAGGAATTGTGTAAGCTCAGCCAGCCATCTCTTGGAGAGAAGCAATTATGAGCAATCTATCCCTTGATCGATCAAGGACGGCGCTGGTGGTCATCGATCTGCAAAAGGGCATCGTGGCGCGGCAGACGGCGCCGCACGCCTCGGACCGCGTCGTCAGAAATTCGGCGGCGCTGGCCGCTGCCTTCCGGGAAAAAGGAATGCCGGTGTTTCTGGTGCGGGTCACGCCGTCTGCGGACGGGAAGGACGCGTTGCGTCCCCTCGCCGATGTGGCAATGCCGGTGCAAACGCCGCCGCCGGACTGGGCGACCATCGTTGCCGAGATGGGCCCGAAGCCGGGCGATTTCGTCATCACCAAACATCAGTGGGGCGCTTTTTACGGCACGGAACTGGACCTGGCCTGTCGGCGACGCAACATCGCCACGATCGTGCTGTGCGGCATCTCGACCAATATCGGCGTCGAGAGTACCGCGCGCTGCGCCTATGAATACGGCTATCAGCAGGTCTTCGCCGAGGATGCCATGGCCGCAATGTCGGCCGAAGAGCACCTGATGACGATCGGCAAAATCTTCCCGCGCATCGGTCGTGTGAGAACTACGGCAGAGATATTGGCGGCTCTATAGAGAGGTTTCGGCGTTCGGTAACCGTTCAGGAGGTGCTGAGGTTGCTTCGTCGCTTCGCTCCTCGCAATGACGCAACTCACCGGCGCGTGGCATATAGGCCGACGCAAAGCGCCGTGCCGACCGCATACAGTTGCCAGGTCGTGGAGATCGCATAGGGATAGACCATGATCGCCACCCCCAGCCACTTGGTGGTGGTGGCCGATGCCTTCTTGCCGTAGCGATAGGCGGCATAGCCGATGATGCTGAACAGCACGCTGCCGATCAGATAGGCCGGGCTGGGCAAGGTGAGGCCCAGCGATTTCAGGGTGTCGAGTTGGTCCATATTCGCTCCGGTGGATTCAGGCGGCCCGTCTCTGTGGCTGCTAGGCTCATCATCGCCGCCGCGCTTGGGAGGGGTTTCCGGTTCATGGATGGAGTTTAGCGCCTGGACGGAACACGGGATGGGGGCGAAGTTGCTACCACTTGTTACCGCAGGCGGCGGATTTACATTTCGTTGTCATTGGCGGCGGTCAGTGCGTCATTGATTAACAACTCGCCGGCATGATGGCGGCGTTCGATGGCGAGGGATAAGGCCCGGCCGTGTCCCGCCGACGACATTCATCAATCCGAAAAGGAAACACCATGAACCATCCCAAGACCAAACTCATTGTGACGCTCTCCCTGTTCGCGCTCGCCGGCGCCGCTTCCGCCCAGCAGAACGGCTTTTACGGCGGCATTTCGCTAGGCCAGGCGAATCTCAATGCCGACGCCGGCACACTGGACAACGGCCTGAACGCGGCGGGCGGGATTGGCGGCATCAGCAGCAGCATCGACAGCAAGGATACCGGCTTCAAGCTGCGCCTGGGCGATCAGCTCAGCCAGAACCTCGCGCTCGAAGGCGGCTACATCGACTTCGGCAAGGCCAAGTACTCGGGCGCCTACAGTCTTCCCGGCGCCGGCAGCGCCAGTGGGCAACGTCAAGTTTATGGCTTTAATTTCGACGTTCTGGGCAGCGTGCCGCTCGACAACGGCTTCTCCGTTTTCGGCAAGGCGGGGGTTCTGCTGTCACGGGTGAAAACCAGTGCCGCCACCGCGGACGGCAGCGCCTCGTTCAGCAACAGCGCCACCACGCTCAGGCCGGGCTTGGGCGGCGGCGTGGACTATGCGCTGTCCAAAAACGTCGATCTGCGCGCCGAATGGGAACGCTACTTCAAGGTCGGCAACGACAGCACGGGCAAGAACAATGCTGATCTCCTCTCCGCCGGCCTGAACTACCGGTTCTAGTGCCCGTTTGCCACCGGGAGCTTTACCCGGGGGCAATTACGGGCACTTGTGCCACGAAGTGCGTGCTAGTGCCCGTTTGCCACCGGGAGCTTTACCCGGGGGCAATTACGGGCACTTGTGCCACGAAGTGTGTGCTAGTGCCCGTTTGCCACCGGGAGCATTACCCGGTGGCAATTACGGGTACCTGTGCCCGCAGCGGTACTCGGACGGGCGCAGGCGGCCGTGACCGGTTGCTTGCTCTATACTGACGCCCATGAAAGTTGCCGCCGCGCCGGAGAGATCATGAGCAGAGCCACCACGAGGCTGGCCGCGCTACTGCTGCTGGCCTTGGCGGGCCCCGCCGCCGCGGCGCTGGGGGACAACGAGGCGTCGGTCGCCGCCGACCAAGTGAAGCTGAAGGCGACGCGGCGCATCGTGGCCGCGCCGCTTTATACCGTGCATGAAATCCGGCAGGCCTCGGGCACCGTGGTCAGGGAATATGTCTCGGCCCAGGGCCAGGTCTTTGCCGTGGTCTGGCAAGGACCGCGGATGCCCGATCTGCAGCAGCTTCTGGGCAATTACTTTGCCGACTACCGGGCCGCCGCCGCGGCCAAGCGCGCCGGACGCGGCCTGGTGCGGCTGCGCCAGCCGGGACTGGTGCTGCATTCGGGCGGACACATGCGCGCCTTTTTCGGGCAGGCCTATATCCCCCAACTCTTGCCCGCGGGTGTGGCCATCGATGAGATCCGGTAGTTCGCTGGGCGCGCGCGGCTGGGCGGTGATCGTGGCGGCGGCGCTGGCCCTGGCCGCCTGCGGCAGCGGTGGCGGCGGCAGCGGTGGCAGCGCCGCCGCAGGCAATACCAATTCGAACCTGCTGCCGATCGTCGTCGATGCCGGGCCGGCCAATACCGTCAATGTCCCCTTCGTCAGTGTCACGATCTGCGCGCCGGGCGGCAGCAATTGCCAGACCATCGATCACGTGATTCTCGATACCGGATCGACCGGCCTGCGGATCATGTCCTCGGTGCTCAATGCTTCGCTCGCCCAAGCCCTGAGTCAGCAGAAGTCCGGCAGCAGTCCTCTGGCCGAATGCGTCCAGTTTGCCGACGGTTATGTCTGGGGTCCGGTGAAGACGGCCGACGTCGCGCTGGGCGGCGAAGCGCCGCTCAAATCGCTGGCGCTCCAGGTGATCGGCGATCCGAACTACAACAACGTGCCGAGCGACTGTTCGAACACCGGGCCGGCCGAGAACAGCGTGCAGGCCTTCGGCGGCAACGGCATCCTCGGCGTCGCGGTGTTCCAGCAGGATTGCGGCGCGGCTTGCGCCCAGGCGGCGACTCCGGCCACCTACTATGCCTGTACCGGCGCCAGCTGCCAGGCCGTCGCCGTGCCGCTCGCCCAGCAGGTCCAGAACCCGGTGGGTCTCCTGCCGAGCGACAACAACGGCGTCGTCATCGACCTGCCGACGGTGGCCGCGACCGGCGCCGCGACGGCCGCCGGTTCGCTCTACCTGGGCATCGGCACCGAAGCCGACAACGCGCTGGGCAGCGCGAAGGTGTATGCGCTCGACTCGTCCGGAAACTTCACCACGGTGTTCAACGGCCAGCGCTATGCCGGCAGCTTCGTAGACAGCGGCTCCAACGCCCTGTACTTCCCGGACGGCAGCACGACGGTGTGCAGCAGCGGCTTTTACTGCCCAGCGAGTCCCCAGCAATTCGTCGCGACCAACCAGGGGACCAACGGCGCCAGCGGCAGCGTCGCCTTCTCCGTGGCCAACGCCGACGGCCTGCTCGCCACCGGCAACACCGCCTTCAGCAACCTCGCCGGACCTTCTTCCGGCATCCCCAGCTTCGACTGGGGGCTGCCCTTCCATTTCGGCCGGCGGGTCTATACCGCCATCGAGGGCAGGAGCACGCCCGGCGGCACCGGTCCCTACGTCGCTTATTGAGCGGGCGCCGGGCGGCGGTGATCAGAACTGTGCGGTGTATTGGGCCGGATCGATGTTCGCGCCGATGACCAGCGGCCGGTCGCCGGCCCGGGGTGCTGCGAGCGCCCGTTCGAGGGCGGCGGCGCTGTCCACCACGACGCCGTCGCAGCCCATGGATTGCGCCAGCAGGACGATGTCGGTCGGCGCGATCACCGTTCCCCAGCTCGGATAATGGCGGGCCATCTGCTTCAGCTCGATGCGGTTCAGGCGGTTGTCGCAGAAGACGACGACGACGGGGTCGATTTCGAGCGAGGCGGCGACCCGGAGTTCGCCCTGGACCATCGCCAGCCCGCCGTCGCCGGTGAAGCAGACGACGGGCTTGTCCGGATGCACGATCTTGGCGGCGATGGCGGCGGGCAGCGAGTAGCCCATCGAGGACAGGCCGTTGCTGGTGAGCAGGGTGCGCGGACGGTGAGTGGTCCAGCCCTGGCCCACCAGGAGCTTGTGCGAGCCGACGTCGGTCGAGACGATGGTATCGATCGGCATCGCGGCGCGCACGACATCGACCACGTCGGTCGGATTCAGGCGGCCGCTCACCCGGCCCAGGTAATAGCGCTGCGCCAGCCCGCCGCGGTGCGCGCTGATCTCGGCCTCGCTCCAGAACGCTTGCGTGCCGGCGGCGGTGATGGCATCGAGGATGGCAGCGATGTCGCCGACGATCTCGGTCTGCGCCTGATAGATCTGGTCGCTGTTGGGCACGGTGTCGATGTGCAGCGTCGTGACCGCGAGCGGCCAGGGCTTGATCAGCTCCACCGCGTCGAAGCCGACCGCGAGGACGAGGTCGGCGCCCCTGAGAAAATCCCAGAGGTAGTCGTTGCAGGCCATGTCGAGGGTACCCGCGTAATACGGGTGATCCTCTGGGATCACGCCCTTGGCCATCGGCGTCACCACCACCGGCAGCCCGAGATTCCCGGCCAGCCGCGCCAGGGAGTCGCCCGCATCGCTCCATAGCGCCGACACCCCGGCGAGCACGATCGGCCGGCGCGCCGATTTGAGCAGCTTCAGCGGATCGCTCTGCGCGCCCCTGGTCGCGAAGATCTGCGCCGTGCGCATAGCCCGCAGCGGCGGCAGCACGACCGCGTCGTCGCTGGCCTCGGCGCCGACCACGTCGGCCGCGATGGTGAGGTGCACCGGTCCCGGCCGCTCGCTGCAGGCGACGCGCAGCCCCTTGCGCATGATGGTGCCGACGGTGTCGGGCTGCACCACCGCGGTCCATTTGCAAACCGGCGAGAACAGGCGGTTGTGATCGACCACCTGATGGGTGAAATAGGGTTCCCGCCGGCCCTCTATCTGGCCCGAGATCGCCAGCATCGGGACCCGGTCGAGATGGGCGTTGGCCACCGCATTGACCAGGTTGGTCGCACCCGGTCCCAGGGTCGATAGGCACACGCCCGGCCGTCCGGTCAGTTGTCCGTAGGCTTGGGCCATCAGGCCGGCGGTGCCCTCGCGGGAAGCGAGGATGAAGTTCATGCCGGCGCATCGCGCCGCTTCGAGAAACTCGACCGAGGGATCGCCCGGATAGCCGAAGATGTGCTGGATGCCGGCGGCGGCTAGGTACTCAATGACGACTGCTGAGGTGTTCATCGGCTGAGCTGCGCTGAGGTGAGGAAATGCGGGCGGGGCCGCGCGCCAGTACATGGCGAAACAGATCGTATACGAATGGATACATTGCGTCAATTTGTGTTACCTTTCCCGCGGTATTTCCTGAGGGCCGCGCCGAATCGCGGGTTCGACAATAATCAAAGGAGGTGTATCGCATGAAGCTCAACCATTGGTCCCGGACCGTTGCCTGCCTGACGGCCGGCTTGCTGCTCGCTGCGGGCGTGGCGCGTGCGGAGTCTTATCCGAGCAAGCCGATCAATCTCGTGGTGCCCTTCGCACCGGGCGGCGGCGTCGATCTGATCGCGCGGGTGCTCGGACCGCAACTGGCGGCCCAAATGGGACAGCCGGTGATCATCGAGAACAAGCCCGGCGCCAGCGCCAATATCGGCGCCGCTTTCGTCGCCAAGGCGGCACCGGACGGCTACACGATACTGCTGGCGGCCAATGGCCTGGCGGCCAATGCGACGCTGTTCCCGAACGCGCCCTTCAACCCGCTGAAGGATTTCGCGCCGCTGGCGAAGGTCGGTTTCGCGCCGCTGGTGGTGATCGTCGCGCAGAACTCTCCGCTGAAGTCGCTGAAGGATCTGATCGACACGGCCAAGAAAAATCCGAAGGCGCTCACCTTCGCTTCCGCCGGCAACGGCAGCTCCCAGCACCTGGCCGGCGAAATGCTGAAGATGGTCGCCCATATCGATGCCTTGCACGTGCCCTACAAGGGCGGCGCGCCGGCGATGACCGACATCCTCGGCGGGCGCATCTCGTTCATGGTGCAAAATCCGCTTGAAGCCATGCCGCTGCTCAATGGGCATCAGTTGCGCGCCCTGGCGGTGGCCAGCGACAAGCGCCTGGCGCTGCTGCCCGACGTTCCGACCGCAGCCCAAGCGGGCCTGCCCGGATACGAAGCGTCGGTGTGGTGGGGTTTCGTCGCGCCGGCCAAGACGCCCAAGGCGATAGTGGACCGGCTCAATGCCGAGATCGTCAAGGCGCTGAACGATCCCAAGACCCGGGAGAAGCTCGTCAAGATGGGCGTGGTCGTGGAGCCCAGCACGTCGGAACAGTTCGGCGTCTTCCTGAAGTCAGAAGTCGCCAAGTGGGCGAAGGTGGTCAAGACCGCCCACATCCGCGTTAACTAGTGCCCGTTTCGTCCCCGGGGAGTTTTTAGCCGGGGACGAATTACGGGCACTTGTGCCGCGAAGCAAGGTGCTAGGTCCGTTTCGTCCCCGGAAATTTTTTAGCCGGGGACAAATTACGGGCACTTGTGCCGCGTCGCAGTACCCGTAGCAATACCTTGTCCTGCGCAGCAGTACTAGTGCCGCAAGCTTGTACTGGCGCCGTCTGAGCGCGATCGCCTGGCCGCGTTCAGACCGGCAGCCGCAGCTCGAAGGTCGTGACGCCCGCTTCCGAGCGGACCAGCGCCTCGCCGCCGTGGGCGTGCGCGATCGAGCGCGTGATGGCCAGTCCCAGTCCCGCGCCCTCGCCGTGATGCTGCCGGGACGCATCCACCCGGTAGAAGCGGTCGAACAGGCGCGGCAGATGCGCCGGGGCGATGGTCTCTCCGGTGTTTGCCACCGACAGGACGATGGTTCCCTCTTCGGCCTCGACATGCACCGCTATCCGTCCCCCGTCCGGGGTATGGCGCAGCGCGTTCGATAAGAGATTATTGACGGCGCGACGCAGCATCAGGCGGTCGCCCAAGACCGAGCCGCTGCCGGAGCAGTCGAGACTCACGTGCTTCTCCTCGGCCCAGGCTTCGTAGAATTCCAGCAGGCGGCACGCCTCCGCCGCCAGGTCGACCGGCTCGCGATGCGGGACGATGAGGCTGTTGTCCGACTTGGCGAGGAACAGCATGTCCGCGATCATCCGCGACAGACGCTCGAATTCTTCCGCATTGGAGGCCAGCACGTCCTGGTATTCGGCTAGCGTCCGGGTCCTGGACAGGGTGACCTGGGTCTGTGTCAGCAGATTGCTCACCGGCGTGCGCAATTCGTGGGCGAGATCCGAGGAAAAATCGGATAGTCGCCGGAAGGATTGTTCGAGCCGGGCCAGCATCTCGTTCAGGGTCCGTGCCACCTCGGCCAGCTCGACGGGAATGGCTGCCGCCGACAGCCGCTGGTCGAGGCGGTTCGCGGTGATGCCCGCGATGCCGCGACGGATCTCCCGCAGCGGCGCCAGTCCGCGCCGCGCCGCCACCCAGCCGAGCAAGCCGGTCACCAGCGCCGCCAGTCCCATGGCCGTCCACAGCGTTATCCGGAACGAGCGCATGAAGTGCTCGTGGTGCGCGAGGTCGGTGGATACCGCCACGAGCAGGGGCGCCGCGCCCGCCATGCCGGTCGGGGTTGCGGCGGCGATGCCGCGATAGCGCTGGTTCTGCGGGCCGGTCCACAGCGTCGGGCGGAGGATCCTGTTCCTGGCGTCGGCGAGCAGCGCCTCGGGAAAGTTCGCGCCTGCTGTCGCATACAGGGTTCGGCCGCCCGGCGTTTGAACGAGCACCGCCAGGCCGTGCTGTCCCACCAGGGAGTCCTGCAGTTGTCCCGGCAGCCGCGCCAGCTCGCCGTCTGAATGGATGCCCTTCAGGGTGTGGCCGATGAACTCCAGCTTGCCGGAGAGCAGGTCCATGTCCAGCATCTCGAAGTGCCGCTCGACCAGCGAGCCGATCAGCAAACCCAAGAGCAGCAATACCAGCGTCGACACCGACGCGAACAGCAGGGTCAGCCGCAGCGTGATCGATTGCCGTCCGACCAAGCTCATCCGCTCACCTCCAGCACGTAGCCCATGCCCCGGACGGTGCGGATCAGCTTGGGCTCGAAACCGTCATCCACCTTGGCGCGCAGCCGCCGGATCGCGACGTCGATCACGTTGGTGTCGCTGTCGAAGTTCATGTCCCACACCTGCGAGGCGATCAGCGAGCGGGGCAGCACCTCGCCCTGGCGCCGCAACAGCAGTTCCAGCAAAGAGAATTCCTTGACGGTCAGATCGATCTTTCGGCCCGATCGCGCCACCCGGCGCCGCATCAGGTCGAGCTCCAGGTCGGCGGCGCGCAGGCAATCGGACTCCTTGGGCCTGCCGCCGCGCCGCAGCAGCGACCGGACGCGGGCCAGAAATTCGGCAAAGGCGAAGGGCTTCACCAGGTAGTCGTCCGCCCCGAGTTCGAGTCCCTTGACCCGGTCATCGACCTCGTCGCGCGCGGTCAGGAACAGCACCGGCATTTCCTTGCCGGCCTTGCGGATGCCCGCAAGCACCTGCCAGCCGTCGATGCCGGGCAGCATCACGTCGAGCACCGCCAGGTCGTAAGCCTCGGTCAGCGCCAGGTGCAGACCGTCCAGTCCGTCCCGGGCCAGGTCGACGACGAAACCGACCTCGCTCAGGCCCTGCCTCAGGTAATCCCCGGTTTTGGCTTCGTCTTCCACGACCAGAATTCTCATGCCCGTGCTCCCGTACCACATGTGTATCCTCGCCATTTTGCGCCGGCGGCGGACAAGGACCGCGAAAATGACCGAAATGTAATGTCCCGGTCAGCCTCCGGTAGGGAAGGCTTGTTCAAACTGCAGGCATGAAACCTTGCCCGAGTCCAAAGCGCCTCCTGCTCTTTTTCTTGGCCGGCCTCTGGTGCCTCTTTGCACAGGCGGCGCCGCCGCCGGGCGGAAACGTAGACTCGCTGCTCGACTACGCCCGGGAGCACAATCCCGAGTACGCCGCTGCCCGCTTTGACGCCGAGGCCGCCGGGGATCGCGTGACGCCGGCCGGCGCGCTGCCCGATCCGAGCCTGCGGGTCGAACTGGAGAACATCACCAACACCGGCAGCGATGCGCGGCCGAACCTGTTGCCGGGCCGCGTCGGCGACACCAAATACACGCTGCTGCAGCCCTTGCCGTTCTGGGGCAAGCGCGATCTGAAACGCCAGGCGGCCGAAGCTGACGCGGACCAGGCGAGAGGCCGGGCGATGAGCACCTGGAGCGATCTTGCCGCCAGGATCAAGGAGGCCTACGCGCAGTACTACTTCGTCGCCGCCAACGACAAGCTGAGTCGGGAAAACCTGGACCTGATGCGGCGCCTGGAGCAGGTCGCCCAGGTCCGCTATGCCGGCGCTCTGGCGCCGCAGCAGGACGTGATCCGCGCCCAGGTCGAAGAGACCGGCCTGAGCAGCGAGCTCATCGCGATCGATGACGAGAAGCGGCAGCTCCAGGCGCAGATCAATGCGCTGGTTTCGCGCAATGCATTGGCCCCGCTGGCCGAGCCGCAGTCCCTGCGTCCCCTGCCGGCGCCGGCCAGACTGGACTATGCCAGCCTGCTTGAGCGGCTGCGCGCGCACAACCCGCAGTTATTTACCGAGGAGGCGGGCATACGCTCGGCGCAGAAGAATCGCGATCTCGCCTATCGCAACCGCTACCCGGACTTTCTTCTGGGGGTCGTTCCGATGCAGACCGGCAGTCAGATAAACAGCTGGGGCCTGATGCTGGAGATGAACATTCCCCTGCAGCAAGCCTCGCGTCGTTCGCAGGAGCGGGAAGCCGAAGCGATGCTCTCTGCCGCCCGGGCGCGCAAGGAGGCGACGGCCAAACAGGTCTTGTCGGAACTCTCCGAAAATCTCGCCGGCATCGAGGCGGCTAGGCACACCGAGGCATTGATCGACACGGGGTTGCTGCCCCAGGCCAGGCTCAGCTTCCAGGCAGCGCTGGCGGGCTACGAGAACGGCAAGCTGGATTTCGCCACCTTGCTCGATGCGCAGCGGCAGATCCGGCTAGCGAGACTGAGCGCGATCAAGGCGCAAACCCAGGCGCAGGCAAGGCTGGCCGAAATCGAAAAACTCTTGGGGGAAGACCTGTGAGCGCAGGAAATCGGTGGGGCCTCGTGTCCGTGGTGATGGTGACATTGGTGGCATTGGCGGCCGCAGGCGGCTATTGGTTCGGTGGGCGCAGCAGCGAACACGGCGCTTCTTCGGCCAATACCCTGGCGGCTGCGCCCGCAGCGAAGAAGGAACGCAAGCCGCTCTACTACCGCAATCCGATGGGTCTGCCCGACACCTCCCCGACGCCGAAGAAGGACTCGATGGGCATGGACTACATCCCGGTCTATGCGGAGGAACAGAGTGAAGCGCAGGACTCGGCGGGGCAGATCAGGATCAGTACCGCAAAGGTGCAGAAGCTCGGCGTCAAGACCGAGCTGGCGAGCCTGCGCTCCCTGGACAGAATCGTCCGCGCCAGCGGCCGTATCGAGCCCGACGAGCGACGCATCCACGACATCGCGCCGAAATTCGAGGGTTATATCGAGCGTCTGCTGGTCAATGCCACCGGCCAGCCGGTGCGCAAGGGGCAGCCGCTGTTCGAAGTCTATAGCCCGGAACTGGTCTCCGCCCAGCGCGAATACGCGATCGCCGCCCGGGGCGTCGACTCCCTCACTGGGGCCGGAGATGAAGCCCGGGCCGGCATGCGGGCTTTGGCCGATGCCAGTCTCGCGCGCCTGAAGAACTGGGATATCTCGGCGGCGCAGATCAAGGCCCTGGCCAAGTCCGGCGAAGCCAAACGCACCCTGAGATTTCTGTCGCCGGTCGCCGGCGTCGTCACCGAAAAGAAGGCGCTCGCCGGCATGCGCTTCATGCCCGGCGACACCCTCTACCGGGTGACCGATCTGTCCACCGTCTGGGTGCTGGCCGACGTCTTCGAGCAGGACATCGCCTTGGTCAAAGCGGGGAGCAAGGCCAGGATCAGGATCGACGCCTATCCGGGCAAGGACTTCGAAGGAGCGATCAGCTACGTCTATCCGACCCTGAACAGCGAGACCCGCACCGTACAAGTCCGGATCCGTCTGTCCAATCCGGGGGAGCTGTTGAAGCCCGGCATGTTCGCCCAGGTGGAACTGCCGGTCGGATCTGCGGCCAAGGTGCTCACCATTCCCGTCTCCGCCGTGATCGACAGCGGTACGCGCTCTATCGTTCTGGTGCAAGCCGGCGAAGGCCGATTCGAGCCGCGGCAGGTGAAGCTGGGTGCCCGCAGCGACGACTATGTCGAGGTGAGGGACGGAGTGAAGGACGGCGAGCGGGTGGTGGTCGCCGCCAACTTTCTGATCGATGCGGAAAGCAATCTGCAGGCCGCCATCAGCGGCTTCAGCGCCGCCGGCCACTGACGGACCATGCTGGCCGAAATAATCGCCTGGTCGGGCCGGAACCGCTTCCTGGTCCTGCTCGCCACCCTGTTCGTGATCATCGCCGGCGTCTATGCCGTGCTGAAGACGCCGATCGACGCGCTGCCCGACCTCTCGGACGTGCAGGTCATCGTGTATACGGAATATCCCGGCCAGGCGCCGCAGGTGGTCGAGGACCAGGTCACCTATCCGCTCGCCACGGCCATGCTGTCGGTGCCGAAGGCCAAGGTGGTGCGCGGCTTCTCCTTCTTCGGCGCCTCCTTCGTCTATGTCATCTTCGACGACGGCACCGACATCTACTGGGCGCGCTCGCGCGTCCTCGAATATCTCAACTCCGCCGCCAGCCGCATGCCCACGGGGGTGACGCCGCAGATCGGGCCGGACGCAACCGGGGTCGGCTGGGTCTATGAATACGCGCTGCTGGCCAGGGACAGGACCCTGGCCGAGCTGCGCACCATAGAGGACTGGTATCTGCGCTACCAGCTGACCAAGGCCCACGGCATCGCGGAAGTGGCTGCTATCGGCGGCTTCGTCCAGACCTACCAGGTCACCGTCGATCCGGTGAAGCTGCGCGCCTACGGCATCCCGCTGAAGAAGCTCATCGATGCGATCCGCGACTCGAACCGCGACGTCGGCGGCCGGGTGGTGGAGATGGCCGAGACCGAGTACATGGTGCGCGGGCGCGGTTACCTGCGCGGCAGGGGCGACATCGAGAACCTGGTGGTCAAGGCCGACAAGGGCACGCCGGTGCTGATTCGCGACCTCGCCCGGGTGGAACTGGCCCCGGATGAGCGCCGCGGCCTGAGCGAATTGAACGGCGAGGGAGAAGTGGTCGCCGGCATCGCCATCGCCCGCTACGGCGAAAATGCGCTGGCGGCCATCGACAGCTTGAAGCAGAAAATCGCCGAGGTCTCGGCCGGATTGCCCAGGGGTGTCAGCATCCAGGCCGTCTATGACCGCTCCGAGCTGATCCGTCGCGCCATCGATACCCTGAAGCGGACGCTGACCGAGGAGTCGGTCATCGTCGCCCTGGTCTGCGTCCTCTTCCTGCTGCACGTCCGCTCGGCGCTGGTCGCCATCCTGATGCTGCCGGTCGGCGTGCTGATCGCCTTCATCGCCATGCATGCGCTGGACATGAGTTCCAACATCATGAGTCTGGGCGGCATCGCCATCGCCATCGGCGCCATGGTGGATGCGGCCATCGTCATGATCGAGAACGCCCACAAGCACCTCGAACGGCTCGACCACGAGCAGCCACCCATGCTCCCCTCCCCCCCGGCGGGGGAGGGGCCGGGGGAGAGGGGGGGGCAAAAGATTGGCGAGATGGCGGCGCGCGCCGCCGCCATCGTCGCGGCGTGCAAGGAGGTGGGGCCGGCGCTGTTCTTCTCGCTGCTCATCATCACCGTCTCCTTCCTGCCGGTGTTCACCCTGGAATCCCAGGAAGGCAGGATGTTCTCGCCGCTGGCCTACACCAAGACCTTCTCCATGGCCGGGGCGGCGCTGCTGTCGGTGACCCTGGTGCCGGTGCTGATGCTGCTGTTCATCCGCGGGAGGATCATGCCCGAGGCGAGAAATCCGGTGAACCGCTTCCTGATCTGGATCTACCGCCCGATCATCGCTTGGGTGATGCGCTGGAAGAAGACCACCATCGCAGCCGCGCTCCTGGTCTTGCTCGTCTCGGTCTATCCGGCCTCCCGGCTCGGCTCGGAGTTCATGCCCACCCTGAACGAGGGCACGCTGCTCTACATGCCGACCTCGCTGCCGGGGATGTCGATCACCACGGCGGCCCAGTTGTTGCAGACCCAGGACAGGATCATCAAGAGCTTCCCCGAGGTGGCCTCGGTGTTCGGCAAGGCCGGCCGCGCCAACACCGCCACCGATCCGGCGCCGACCGAGATGTTCGAGACGGTGATCAATCTCAAGCCGGAATCCGAATGGCCTGCGGGGATGAGCATCGACAAGCTGATCGCCGAGATGGACAAAGCGCTGCAATTTCCCGGCGTCGCCAATTCCTGGACCATGCCGATCCGGGCGCGCATCGACATGCTGTCCACCGGCATCCGCACGCCGATCGGCATCAAGGTCTTCGGCAAGGATTTAACCGAGATGGACCGCCTGGCCCGCGAGATCGCGGCCGTGGTGAAACGGCTGCCGGGCACCACCAGTGCCTTCGCCGAGCGCGTCACCGGCGGCTACTACCTGGACATTGCGCCTGAGCGGCAGCAACTGGCCCGTTACGGTCTCACCGTCGGCGAGCTGCAGGACGTGATCAGTACGGCGCTGGGCGGCGAGACGGTGACCACCATGGTCGAGGGCCGCGAGCGCTTCGGCGTCGCCGTCCGCTATCCGCGGGAACTGCGCTCGGACCCGCAGCAGATCGAACAGCAGGTGCTGGTGCCGCTCCCGGGCGGCGCGATGATCCCGCTGGGCCAGGTGGCACGGGTAGTGGTGGCCAAGGGCCCTTCGGCGATCCGCACCGAAAACGCGCTGCTCTCGGCCTACATCTACGTCGACACCCGCGACCACGATCTCGGCGGCTTTGTCGCCCGGGCGCAAAAGGCGGTGAGCGAACAGGTCAGCTTCCCGCCCGGCTACTACGCCACCTGGAGCGGCCAGTTCGAATACATGCAGCGCGCCATCGCCAAGATGAAAATCGTCATTCCGGTGACCTTGCTGATCATCTTCCTGCTGCTCTATCTCAACTTCAGAAGGCTCACCGAGACGCTGATCGTCATGCTCTCGGTGCCCTTCGCGCTGGTCGGCGGCGTCTGGCTGATGTGGCTGCTGGGCTACAACCTGTCGGTGGCCGTGGCCGTGGGCTTCATCGCCCTGGCCGGGGTCGCGGCCGAGACCGGCGTGGTGATGCTGATCTACCTCGATCGCGCCTGGGAGGAGACCCGCGCGAAGTGCCGTGCCGAGGGCAGGGCGCCGGGTGTGGCCGAGCTCTATGCGGCGGTGATGGAGGGGGCGGTGGAGCGGGTGCGCCCCAAGATGATGACCGTGGTCGCGATCATGGCCGGCCTGCTGCCCATCCTGTGGGGCACCGGTACCGGCTCCGAGGTCATGAGCCGCATCGCCGCGCCGATGGTCGGCGGCATGATTTCCTCGACCGTGCTGACGCTGGCGGTGATCCCGGCGATCTACGCGCTGGTCAAGCAGTTCGATCTCAACCGTGAAAGGAAAGTAGCGAAATGAAACGACTGATGATTGTGTTGACGTGTGCCGCCTTAGTCGCCGCAGCGATGCCCAGCTATGCCGGCGATGCCCACTCGGCCAAGACCGAAGCGCAGCAGAGCTATGCCGTGAAGGGAGAGGTCGTCGAGCTGGACCAGGCCGTCGGCAAGGTCAAGCTGAAACATCAGGCCGTCCCGGAACTCGGTTGGCCCGGCATGACCATGTTTTTCCCGGTCGCCGACAAGGCGCAACTGGCGAGACTCAAGGTCGGCGATCGGGTCGCTTTCCGCTTCGTGATGACCCATGACGGCGGGCCGCTGATCACCCGGATCGAATCGGCGAAGTGAACCCAGAATCACAGTTGATCAAATGGGGGTAAGGTCCATGAATGCGAATTGGAAGCTGGCGGCAAAAATCGGGATTTCCATGGCGGCCCTGCTGGCCCTGTCGGCGTGCCGCGGCGGTGGCGGTAGCGCTGCTTCAGCACCGACCCCCACCACCGTCATCGGGACGGCAGCCAAGGGCCTGGTGAGCCAGGGCAAGGTTCTCGTCTGCCGGATCGTCAATGGCCTGCCCGAGGCGGACGCGAGCTGCGCCTCGGGAACGACCGGGGCCGATGGCTCGTTCAGCGTCGCGATGAGCGACGGCTACACCGGCCCGGCCTTGATCAAGGTGATGGCGGGCGCGAACAGCACCATGATCGACGAGACGACGGGTCAGCCCATCGCCTACAACCTGACCATGAGGGCATTGCTTCCGGCGCTGTCGGGCACCGCCACGGTTTATGTGACGCCGTTCAGCGAAATGGCCGCCAGCGCGGTGGGCAATTCGGGCATCACCGCCGCCAATATGGTCCAGGCCATGGACACGGTGCAGGCAAATTTCGGCGTCGACCTCGCGGTCAGGCCGGTGATCGATCTGAAGGACGATGCTTCCGATCCGGCCATGCTGGGCAAGCAGGCCAATATGGTCCGGCAGCTGACCCGCGTGATGATGGCAGCCCGGACCACGAGTTCGCTGATGGATCAGAATGGCGTCGCCTGCAACGCGGCGGGATCGAGCACTGCCCAGGTCGCCTGCGTCGTAAGCGCTATGGCGGGCGCGATGGCCGGCGTGGCCAGCACCGATCCGACGCGGGCCGCAACGCTTCTCGCCGCACTGAATTCCCAGAACGTGACGGCGGCCTACCTGCCCATCGTCAATGCCAATGGAACGCTGGTCATGGACCTGACCGACATGACCTCGAGCGCATCCATGCAGGCGGCTATGCGGACGGCGGGAATGGCCGGCCAGAGCGTCGCCGGCACGGTGACCACCATGATGCAGGGCATGATGTAGAGGGAGGACGATAGCCGGGATTCGCCCGCCGGGTTCCCGAAACGCGAGCCGGGCTTTAGAATCCCGGCATACCTTCACGGAGTTTGCGCGATGATCACCCGAGACGACCTACTTTCCGCCTTCCGCTTCCGGCACGCCTGCAAGGCCTTCGATCCCGAGCGCAGGATTGCCGACCCGGACTTCGAGTTGATCCTGGAGTGCGCTCGGCTGTCGCCGAGCTCCTTCGGGCTCGAACCCTGGCAGCTCGTGGTGATCCAGAACCCGGACTTGCGCCGGCGGCTGCTGTCGACGGTGTGGGGCGCGCAGGGGCAGTTGCCCAGCGCCAGCCACTTCGTCGCCCTGCTCTATCGCAAGGGTATGCGCTTCGATTCGCCGCACGTCGAGCACATGATGGCCGATGTCCAGCGGCTGCCGGATGAGGCCCGTCTGGCCAAGCGCCAGCGGATCCGCAAGTTCCAGGAGGTCGAGCACCACCTGCTCGATCAGCCCCGAAATCTCCACGACTGGGCCGGCAAGCAGGCCTACATCGCGCTGGGCAACATGATGACGGCCGCTGCCGCCATCGGCATCGACTCCTGCCCGGTCGAGGGCTTCGACATGGCGACCACCGAAGCGATCCTCGCGGATGCCGGCGCATTGGATACGGAAAACTTCGGCCTCGCCGTGATGGCGGCCTTCGGTTACCGGAGCAAGCCGCAGCCCGCCAAGACCAGGCGGCCGATGGCGGAAGTGGTGCGCTGGCTGCGCTGACCCGATAACAGACCGGCCTCATCGCTGCGCCGGGGCGTAGCGATTCCGGCTATCGCACCTATACGGGCAACGGCTCAGCGCGGATAGACTTATCGGCTACAACAAAATTGCTGGGGCCGGCAGCAACGCGGCCGCAAGAGAAACCCCTGGCCTATTAGGCTGTAATGCCCGTCAGCCATCCATATCGCTACATCGTGGGCCCTTCGAGCCGACCCTCGCCATAGTTGAACCAGTCTGGCCTTAGCGCTGTTTAACTTATTCATGCTGCCTTCCTCCTATGTTTTGTCGCCGGGCCACTTGCTTTGCATTTGCTATCCTGACAGCAATTTTCGGTTAGATAAGCAATCAAAGCATTCATGGTTGCGTAGTTGGCACTGTAATAAATAAAACTACCGGATTGATTCGGTATCACCAAACCGGCACGCGTCAGCTCCTTCAGATGAAAGGAGAGCGTGGCATTCACAATTCCCAAACGCTCGGCGATGGTGCCGGCTGCAAGTCCATTCGGGCCTTGCCCGACCAGCAGTCGGAAAATTGCCAGCCTACTCTCCTGCGCAAGCCCCGCTAAGGCGTTCAGGTTTGCTCTGTCGCCAACGTCGTTTGAAATTTGACCTCGCAAAGCGGCATCCTTTCTTCGCTACGGATTAGAGGTTTCCAATAATATCGAAATGATAAAAAAAGTCAAGCAGGAGTCCGATTGTTCTACTTGAGGAGCAGTTGCGGTGAAGTTACCCGAAGAAGCAACCGTATGGGTCGGCGTCTACGACCGCAAGAAATTCATCAATTGTCTTGACCATCGATGCCGGCTCGTAACCATGCCACTTCAGGTCGGCTCGTTGCCAGAATATCTTCCATAGGTTCCGGGTCCTGACATAGGTCGTCTTGGCAATCGGGTACTGATGGACGATCGACGGGTCGTCCCACTGCGGTCGTATCTCGAAAATTTCTACGCTCTGGTCAATCAGCCGAAAGCCTATATCGAGCTCAGGGCGAATGTGCGGCGGCGGCCGACGTTTGGCGAGAAACTTCCCCATGGCGTTCTCTATGCGCTTCCTGTCGAGCTCGTTGAAAGCCATAACTATGCCTCGGGACAGCGCGAAATCATGGCCGCGCCTGGTGCGGCAGACAGCCTGGACAATACCGTTCCCTGTGCTCGTCAGGCAAAGACCACAGAGACGGCCCCCCCGCCTTGCCGCTTTTTGGCTCTGGGGCGGACGACGATCTCGACGTCCATACCCAGTTTGGTAAGAAATCCGACCAGGCGCTCCTGGGAATATCCCTTGAAATGTCCGTGCAGGAGAGCGGATACCTTGGGTTGATCGATTCCCAGCAGTTCGGCGGCCTGAACCTGAGTCAGTTTCTGGGCCTGGATAATGCGACCGATCTGGGCAACGATGCGTGCCTTGGCGACCATTTCCCCCGCATCGGCAAACCCGAGGTCGGCATACACGTTTCCCGTACTGACTTCGTAGTCAATGTCTTTGGTGGTCATGCGTGCCATTTTCATTCTCCTTCCGCGAGTAGTCGCGCGTCGTCCAGTCGCTTGCGGATCAGTTCCATATCCGGCTTGGGTGTTTCTCGGCCCTTGGTTGATTTCTTCTTGAAGCAATGCAGGACAAACACGGCTTCGGTAAAGCGCACTGTATAAACAGCACGGTAGGTGTCCGTGGCGTAATCCTCGACAACCTCAAGTACGCCGGCCGAGCCGAATCCTTTCAGTACCCTGGTGCTCGGATGCCGCGTACCGATTTGAGCAAGGTGTAGCGCAAAGCCAAATTCTCGCTGTACCGCCTTCGGCATGGCGAGCAAATCCTTTCGGGAGCTGCCAATCCAGAACAGGGGTTTTTCATCTGCATTCATCGACGTCTAATTTATGCCATTACTGGCATATTGTCCAGAAAACTTTCTGCTGCCTTCAAGGTGGTTACCCCTCGCCGAGACATCGCCCGTCCCACGAGGCTGACGTTCAAAGGACCGTTCCACTCTGAAACCTGCCGAAGGCCTACGGCAACACCTCGGCCTTATGTTGCACTCCGGCCGAGGAGCTGAAGTCCACAGCAGTCACCTTGGGGGTCGGCGTGATGGCGCAAATGATTCGCTCCCGAAAGGAATCCTGGCGACAAGGTAACGCACTATGTCGACCGGCGCTGTTGTCGCACGGCGCCACAAAACTGCCTGCCCCTGACATGCTGCGCTTACATGCCGCTGCTCACAATGCTTGTGATCGCGATGGTATTGCCTAGATCGCCGAGCGCGGATCAACATGCAGCATCAGACAAGGAGAGCGACAATGTGGGCCTATATGGGACATTATGGCGGCTGGGGCGGGATGGGGCTGGGCATGATCGGCATGGCGCTGTTCTGGATTTTTCCGATCGTCGGCATCGTGGCGCTGGTCAAGGGCGTCAGGGGACCGGGTGCGGCGAGCGGGCGGCAGCAGGAGAGAACGGCGCTGGACATGCTCAAGGAGCGCTACGCCCGCGGTGAAATCGAGAAGGCCGAATTCGAACAGAAAAAGCGCGATCTCGCCGCCTAGGATGATGAACGGCCCTGCGCTCGGAACTTAGCGCATTGTCGCCGGCCGATGGGCTTGGACGACGGCGCGGCGGCAACATCTGGGCAGCGAGGATTTGTTCGCCGGATTTCCGCAATGCGGGCCGGGGCTTTAGAATCCCGGCATACAGATTCGGAGCTTGCGCGATGATCACCTGGGACGACCTACTCTCCGCCTTCGGCTTCCGGCACATGTGAGCAGGACATCATGGCGGAACCGGAACATGTCTTACAGGAGAGCATCGCCCGCCAGCGGGCGGAACTCAAGCTGACCCTGGAGCAGCCCCTGCGCCATCTGGCCGAGGCCTGCGGCGCCGCCTGGGGCAGCCGGGAGCAGATCGACGAGGTGCTGTCGCGCTTCTTTCCGACGCTGCCCCATTGCCGTCATCTCTATGCCCTCGGCACCGACGGCATCCAGCGCTCGGACAACGTCGGCCGCGACGGCATCGATCCGGCCGGCTTCGGCCGCGATCGCTCGCACCGGCCCTATCTGCGCGAATCGCTGCCGGCCGCGGGCTTCCTGCTGTCCAAGTCCTACATCAACTTGAGCCACCGGCGGCCGGGGCTGACCGCCATCCAGCTGGTGCGCGACGGCAAGGGCGCGGCCCTGGGATTCATCGGCGCCGACTTCTATCTTCAGGACCTGCCCCTGACCCGCGGACTGTTCGAGGAGCGCCGGCAATGGCAGCAATTGCGCGGCGATCCCGCCATCCGCAGCCAGGTGTTCCACCAGACCCGCAGCGAGAGCGAGATGGACCGGCAGGTAGACACCGTGCTCGGCGTGGTGGAGGAGCTGATGGTCGATCACGGCATGTACCACGTGATGCTGCATTTCTCCAGCAGCCGGGCGGTCTATTGGACCCTGGACGATCCGCTGCGCTATCGTCTCTTGGACATCCAGGCTCTGGTCAATCCGGACATCTGCCTCGCCTATCCCAAGCGCCCCTATCCGGCCGACGCCCTGGTGCCCAAGGGGCGCATCCGCGCCATCCTCGACGCCCTGCGCGCGCTGCGCTTCGTCGATGAGACCTTCTATCTGCGCAGCGGCACGCTCAACATCTTCAACGGCATCGTCGGCCTCACCTTCTCCTGCGACGGCTCGCACTACGTCCCCTACGACGAGTTCCTGAAGATGGACGTGGCCTTCTGGCTGGGGACGGCTTGACGCCGCTGCGAGGGCTTCAGCCGCCCCGTTCATAGACCCATTGCAGCAGCGCGTCCTGCGCCGCCGCCGCTCGCGCGGCCTGGGGATGATTGACCAGGAAGACCACGATCTGCCACCTGCCGGCCCGGTCGCGGACGTAGCCGGCGATCGCCTTGACGCCGTCCAGGGTGCCGGTCTTGATGTGCGCCTGACCGGCGACGGCCTCGTGCCGCAGGCGTTTTTCCATGGTGCCGTCTTCCGCGGCGAGCGGCAGCGAGCTCACGAATTCGGGCATCAGCGGGTCGCGCCAGGCCGAGGCCAGCAGGCGCGCGAGGCTCTCCGCGCTGATCCGCGCGCGCCGCGACAGGCCCGAACCGTTGTCCAGCACCAGCTCCGGGAAATCGAGATGCCTGGATTTCAGCCAGGCGCGCACCGCGGCGGCGGCGTCGGCCTCGTCCGCCGGCCGGTGGCCCGTCGCGGCGCCCAGGCTGAGGAAGAGCTGGCGCGCCATCACGTTGTTGGAGAACTTGTTGATGTCGCGGATCACCACCGCCAGCGGCGGCGATGCGAGGCTGACCATGAGGCGCGCGTCGCTGGGGACGATGCCCTGGCGCGAGCCGCCGCCGATGCTGCCGCCCAGTTGCCGCCAGAGGCTGCGGAAGACGCCATCGAGGTACTGCCGATGGGGCAGTCCCGCCAGACGCCAGGTCTGCTCGCCGCAGGATCGCGGGAAATTACCGGAGAGCGAGAGCCGCTCCTGGCCGCCGATTTCCGAGAGCACCGGGCGCAGCCCCCCCTTCCAGTCGCCGCAGGCACCGCCCACCGGCTTGATCAGGTTGTCGATTGTCAGGCCGTCGGGCAATGGCTCGGGCAGCACGGCGAGGCTGTCCTGCGCCGGATCGGGCACCAGTTCCAGGCGCAGCGCATCGAAGTCGAGCAGCAGCGGATCGGGGACGACGTTGTAGGGGCGCAGCGGCTGGTCGTCGATCGGTACTGCCCGGCCGGCGTCGAACAGGCTGCGGTCCTGCACCAGATCGCCGTTGATCCGCGTCAGGCCCATGGCCCGCAGGCGCGCGAGCAGCAGCCAGAAGCGCTGGTAGCTCAGGATCGGATCGCCGCCGCCCTTGAGATACAGGTCGCCGTCGAGCACGCCGTGGTCGAGCCTGCCGGCGATCCAGGCCTCGGTCTTCCAGGTGTAGGCGGGGCCGAGCAGGCCGAGCGCGGCGTAGGTGGTGACGAGCTTCATCACCGAGGCCGGGTCCAGCGCGCGATCGGCGTTCACGCTCAAACCGGGCCGTTGCGAGTCGGCCGGCCGCACCAGCACCGCCACCGCCGCGCTCGGAATGCCCGCGGCTCTCAGGGCGCGCGCCACCGGCATCGGCAGGCGCTGCCGGTACTGGGCCCTGGCGTGGACCGGGGGCAGGAACAGGGCAGAAGCCAGCAGCAGGGCGAGGAGGCAGTGGCAGAATCGGTAGATCATGCCGCACCCTTGCGCCGGCGCTCCGATTCCGGCGCACGCTCTTGCGGCGCTGTCATCAGCAGATAGATCTGGATCTCCGACAGGCAAGCTTCGATCAGGGCATTGTCGGCGCCGGACAGGATCTGGCCGATGGCCTCGCAACGACGCTGGATCTCCCGCCCCAGATCGGCGATCTGCCAGCGCACTTCATCGAATGCTGCACCCAGCTCGCCGGCAAGCTCGGGCTCGCCGATGAGCGCCTGCATCGATTGCAGATCGTCCGGGTTCAATCCGAACTGCACCAGCATAAAGCGCAGCGTCGCGAACCGCTCGAACAGGAAGTTCAATTCCTGCGGCTGCCGGCCCTGCCACGTCGCGGAGAGTTCGGTCCAGCGCTGCAGCAGTTGCGTCGCCGCCTGGACCTGCACGATGCCCGGACTCTCGGCCGGATCCGCGTCGTCGATGCGGTCCAGTTCTCCGTGCAACAGCGCGATCAGGACCGGATCGAGCTTCTGCCGATTGAGGCGCATCAATACCCGCAGACGCTCGCTGCCGCGGAAGCGAATGATGATCGAGGCGCAGGTGTCGGCCAGGGCGATGATCCGCGCCAACTGGCCGATGGCCTGGCCCCGCAGGCAATGCGGATAGCCGCTGCCATCGAGCTTCTCGTGGTGGTGCAGGATCGCGGTCGCCACCTCGGATTGGGCGCCAAGAATTTCCCTGGCGATGAGATAACCGCTGATGGGATGGACGTCGACATAATGCAGCTCCTCGTGGCTCATCCGGTGGCGCCGATCGAGCAGCGCCGGATCGGTGTGCAGTTCGCCGAGGTCGTGCATCAGGCCCGCCAGCAGCGCCGTGTGGCACTGCTGCGGCGACAGTTGCAGGCGTTGTGCCAGGAAATGACCGAGCAAGGCCACCGTCAACACGTGCCGGTACAGCCAGGGCAACTGCTCGCGCATCACCGTCAGCTTGAATCCCAACTGCTCGGGCAGGGCCATCCCGGAGAGCGCCCGCTGGCAGGCCTGCGAGGCCTCGCCCGCGCCCAGCAGACGCTGCAGGAAGGGCTCCTTGGCGACGAGGCTGGCGGCATCCTGCGCCAGCGCCTCGGCATCGACCCCGCCTTTCACCTCCAGACTCTGGTCGATGGGCTTCAGCAATACATGCTTCAGGAGTCGCTCGCGCAGCCCGCTGCCAATCGCGATCCCCTTGTCGATCAGCTTGATGCCATTGGCGGCGAACACCGCTTCACGCGTCACGACCTGCTTCAGGTCGGCCATCTGCGTCACTGAGGTGAGATAGTGGGGGTCTTCCTCGAATGCTTTGCGGGCCTGTTGTTCGAGTTGTGCGGCTTCTGGATGGGGCGAATTCGGCATGGCTGAAGCTTATTGTTCCAACGGGAGGTTCGGCAAGCTACCATCGCGGCGCGGCAGTGTAAATGGAGCTGGCGGCGAACTCGACGCGGCACGGGCTTTGCGGCATCATTCAGGCCGCCGTGTCGCAGCCGGCGCCGCGGTGCTGCGCCGGTCTCCCTGATAGGAAGCCTCTGCCATGAACGACCCGCTCCTCGATTCCCTGCGTGCCATCGTCGGCGTCGACGGCGCTCTCTCGCGGGAGGCGGTGAGAGAGCGCAGCGCCGGCTTCATGCGCCCGGAGACGCTGCAGGCGCGCATCCTGGTGCGCCCGAGAAGCACCGCGGAAGTCGCCGCGGTGCTGCAGATCTGCCACGCCGCCGGCCAGCCGGTGGTCACCCATGGCGGCCTCACCGGCTTGGTGCATGGCGGCGACGCCGGACCCGACGAGCTGATCCTGTCGCTGGAGCGGATGAGCGCGATCGAGGAAATCGATCCGCTGCAGCGCGTCGCGCTGGTCCAGGCGGGGGTGAGCCTGCAGGCGCTGCAGGAGGCGGCCGAGCGGCAGGAGCTCTCCTTTCCCCTGGATCTGGGCGCCCGCGGTTCGGCGACCATCGGCGGCGTCGTCGCCACCAACGCCGGCGGCAACCGCGTCATCCGCTACGGCATGACGCGCTCCCTGGTGCTGGGCCTGGAAGCGGTGCTATCCGACGGGCGCGTGGTCTCGTCCCTGAACCGCATGATCAAGAACAATGCCGGCTACGACCTGAAGCAGTTGTTCATCGGTTCCGAGGGCACGCTGGGCGTGATCACCCGCGTCGTGCTGCGCCTGTTCGAGCGGCCCAGGAGTCAGGACGTGGCCCTGGTCGCGGTCGACAGCTTCGCCGCCCTGACCGGTTTCCTGAAGCATATCGACAGCGCCCTGGGCGGGAGCCTCTCGGCCTTCGAGGCGATGTGGCGCGAGTTCTATCAACTGGTGACGACGCCACCGGCAAAATCGCAGCCGCCGCTGTCGGGCGACCATCCCTATTACGTCCTGGTCGAGGCGCAGGGCGCCGACCAGCAGCGCGACTCGGCCCGCTTCAGGCAGGCGCTGGAGTCGGCGCTGGAATCCGGCCTGATCGCTGACGCCGCAATCGCCCATTCGGCGCGCGAATGCGCCGCGCTCTGGGCGCTGAGGGACGACGTGATGCAGATCACCCGCCACGGCTGGCCGATCACCTTCGACGTGTCGCTGCCGATCGCCGCGATGGCGGGCTACGTCGCCGAGCTCGGCGCCGCGCTCGCCGCCTGGCCGGAGCACCACTGCTGGGTGTTCGGGCATCTGGGCGACGGCAATCTGCATCTGGCCATCCATGCGCCGACGGCAGCGCGCGCCGAGATCGAGCGCATCGTCTATCAGCCGCTGGCAAAGATCGGCGGCTCGGTCTCGGCCGAGCACGGCATCGGCCTGGAGAAGAAACCCTACCTCGCGCTGTGCCGGAATCCCGGCGAGATCGCGCTGATGCGCGCCCTGAAACAGAGCCTGGATCCGGACAATATTCTCAATCCCGGCAAGATCTTCTGAGACCAGACGGCGATGCCAGCAGCGCTACAAACGGCTACAAATCCATGGCGCGGATAGCCTCCGGCCCCGGCATAATGCGGCCCATGGACAGTCCGGCCTGCATCCTCGTCGTTGATGATGATCGCGAGATCAGGGCGCTGCTCGCCGAGTATCTCGACGGCAATGGTTTCCGCACGGTGACCGCCGCCGACGGCGCCGGCATGTGGGCGGCGCTGGAGGAGGGGCCGGTGGATCTCGTCGTGCTCGACCTGACCCTGCCCGGCGAGGACGGCCTGACGTTGTGCCGGACCCTGCGCGCGGATTCCAGCCTGCCGGTGATCATGCTGACCGCGCGCGGCGAGCCGCTGGACCGGATCCTCGGGCTGGAGATGGGTGCCGACGACTATCTGACCAAACCCTTCGAGCCGCGCGAACTGGTCGCGCGCATCCGCAACGTGCTCAGGCGCACCCAGGCGCTGCCGCCCAATCTGGAAGCGCCGGAAGCCCGCGGCATGGTCTTCTCGGGCTGGATGCTGGACTTGATCGCCCGGCACCTGGTCAGCCCGCGCGGCACCGCGGTGATGCTCTCGGGCGCCGAGTTCCGGCTGCTCAAGGTCTTGCTCGAACACCCCAATCGCGTCCTCTCCCGCGACCAGTTGCTGAACTTCACCCGCGGCCGCGACGCCGATCCGTTCGACCGCTCGGTGGACCTGCAGATCAGCCGTCTGCGTCAGAAGCTGATGGAAGACGCCAAGGCGCCGATGCTGATCAAGACCGTGCGCAACGAAGGCTATGTCCTGGCGGCCTCGGTCAGTGTCGAGACTTGAGGTGAGGGCCTTTTTCGGCTCGATGCTCGGGCGGGTGTTCTTCCTGCTGGTCGGCGGGGTGCTCGCCTCGGCGGCGCTCACCCTGTATTTTTTTCAGGGGGAGCAGCAGGAGTTCCTCGACCAGTTGCGCAACCTGCGCGCCGAAGAGCGAATCGAGCAGCTCACCCTGATGCTCGACCAGGTGCCCGCGGCGACCCGACCGCAGGTGCTCGCCGCGGCCAGCCGCAACGGCATCCTCGCCGGGTACGCCGGCGCTGCGACGGTCGGCTCGGCCGACGCCGATTTCGTCGATGACCTGAAGGCGCGCCTGGGCGACGACCGCAAGATCCTGGCGTGGCTAGGGCGCGGCGCGCAATGCCAGCCCTTGGCCGGCGCTTCCGGCGACCGCTGCGAGATCACTCAGCTCAGCTTGAAGGACGGCACCGCGCTGCGCTTTCTCGTGCTGCTGCGGCGCCCCGATTACGTCGGCCCGGCGCTTGAGCGCACCCAGCGCCGGCAGCATCAGTTGGCCTACCTGGTGTTCTTCCTGGTCTGCCTGTGCCTGCTCGCTTATGCGGTGGCGTCATTCACCACCAAGCCGCTGCAGCGCCTGGCGCTGGCGGCGAGGAATCTGGGCCGCGACATCGACCATCCGCCGTTGGTGGTGCATGGCACCAACGAGGTCCGCCACGCCGCCGGCGCCTTCAACGCGATGCAGGCGCAGATCCGCAGCTTTATCCGCGAGCGCACGCAGATGCTGGCGGCCATCACCCACGACCTGCAGACGCCGCTGACCCGGGCGCGGCTGCGCCTGGAAAAGGTTGCCGACCGGGAACTGCGGGACAAGCTGGTGGGCGACCTCGCGGCGATGGAGGGGATGATCCGGGACGGTCTCGACCTCGCCACCAGCACGACTTCCCGAGAGGCCACGCAGCGCATGGATTTCGACTCGATCGTAGACAGCGTCTGCGCCGATGCCGTGGAGGCGGGGCAGGACGTCGCGGTGACGGGGCTCACCCGGGCCTTCGTGCTGACCCGGCCCAACGCCATGCGCCGCTGCCTCACCAACCTGATCGACAACGCCGTGCATTACGGCGCCCGCGCCCGGCTCGCGGCGAGCACCGATGGTTCCAAGGTGATCGTGGAAGTGCGCGACAGCGGGCCGGGTATCCCCGAGGACCGGCTGGAGGCGGTGTTCGAAGCCTTCTTCCGGCTCGAAGGATCGCGTTCGCGCGACACCGGCGGTACCGGCATCGGCCTCACCATCGCCCGCAACATCGCCGTCCAGCACGGCGGCACGCTGACGCTGGCCAACGGCGCCGCCGGCGGGCTGGTGGCGCGGCTGGAATTGCCCTGCGCCTGATGAAAGCTATCCAACCATGATGAAAAAACTGCTCTTGTTGCTCGTCCTGATCGGCCTTGGCTTCGGTGCCGCGCACTGGTGGCGCTCGGCGCATCAGGCGGCGCCGGCCCGAGCCGGAGGTCCGCCGGCGGTACCGGTCAAGGTGGCCAAGGTGGCGCGCCGCGACATGCCGGTGCTGCTGAAGGTGGTGGGACGGGCCGAGGCCTATGAGAGCGTCAGCCTGAAATCCCGGGTCGATGGCCAGGTGGCGGCGGTTTCCTACCGCGAGGGGCAGCACGTGAACAAGGGTGAGGTGCTGGTGCGCCTGGACCCCGCCGACTTCGAGGCGAGAGCGCAACAGGCGCGCGCCAACCTGGCCCGCGATCAGGCGCAGCTCGCCAAGGCCAAGGCCGATTTCGGACGCTACCAGGTCTTGAAGCAACGCGGCTTCGTCTCCGAGGAGATGCTCTCGGGGATGCGCACCACCTACCAGTCGGCACTTGCGACGCAGGCCGCCGACCAGGCGGCGCTGCGGCTGGCCCGTCTGCAACTGGACTACGCGGTGATCCGTGCGCCCTTCGCCGGCATCGTCGGCGCCAGGCTGGTGTTTCCCGGCACCGGCGTCAAGACCAACGATACCGTCCTGGCCCTGGTCAATCGGGTGCGCCCGCTCTACGTCAGCTTCGCCGTGCCCGAGCAACACCTGGAGCGATTGCGCGCCGCGATGAAGGCGGGCGCGCTGCCGGTCTCGGTCACCGTTCCGGGCGACGACAGCCGGCGCTATCCGGGCGACGCGCACTTTCTCGACAATGCGGTGGATCCCGCCACCGGCACGATCCAGATGAAGGCGGTGCTGGATAACCAGGGCGAGATGCTCACGCCCGGCCAGTTCGTCAGGGTCAGCCTGGCCCTCGATACCGTCAGGAACGCCCTGGTGGTGCCCGCCGAGGCGGTGCAGCAGGGACCTGAGGGCAACTTCGTCTATGTCGTCGGCGGCGACGGCAAGGTGTCGGTGCGCCCGATCCGGATGTTGCTCAGCGAAGGCGATCTGGCGATCATCGGACAGGGCCTGGCCGTCGGCGAGACGGTGGTCACCGATGGCCAGTTGCGCCTGACGCCCGGGGCCCGGGTGCGCGTGGCCGGTCCGGCCGGAGGCTGAAGGCGGATGCAGCTCCCAGAACTGTGCATCCGCCGGCCGGTGATGGCCACGCTGCTGATGGTGGCCTTCCTGGTGTTCGGCCTGATCGCCTATCGCAGCCTGCCGGTCTCGGAGCTGCCCAGCGTCGATTTTCCGACCATCTCGGTGACCGCCTCCTTGCCCGGGGCCTCGCCCGAGACCATGGCGGCGGCGGTGGCGACGCCGCTGGAGAGCCAGTTCTCGACCATCGCCGGGCTCGACTCGGTGACCTCCACCAGCGCCCAGGGCTCGACCTCGATCACCCTGCAGTTCTCGCTCGACCGGAACATCGACGCCGCGGCGCAGGACGTCCAGTCGGCGATCGCCGCGGCCGCGCGCAAGCTGCCGCCGGACATGCCGTCGCCGCCTTCGTTCCGCAAGGTCAATCCGGCCGACTTCGCCATTTTCTACATCGCGCTGATGTCGCCGACCCTGCCGTTGTCGACGGTGGATGACTACGCCGAGACCCAGCTCGCCCAGCGCCTGTCGACGATTCCCGGCGTGGCCCTGGTCAATGTCTTCGGCGCCCAGAAGTTCGCCGTCAGGATCCAGGCCAACCCGGACCAGCTGGCCGCGCGCGGCATCGGCATCGACGAGCTGCAAAAGGCGATTGCCCAGGCCAACGTCAATCAGCCGCTCGGTTCGATCGACGGGGCCCACCAGAGCTTTTCCCTCAAGGACAACGGCCAGCTGGCCAGGGCCGCCGCCTACCGGCCGCTGATCGTGGCCTGGCGGAACGGCGCGCCGGTGCACCTCGACGAGGTGGCCAGCGCGGTCGATGGCGTCGAGAACGACAAGATCGCCAGCTGGTTCGTCGATCGTCGCGCCATGATCCTCGCCATCCAGCGCCAGCCGGGGGCCAACACCGTGGCGACGGTCGATGCCATCAAGCGCATCCTGCCCGCCTTCCAGGCCAAGCTGCCGGCGGCGATCGACATGAAGGTGCTCTACGACCGCAGCGTCTCGATCCGCGACTCGATCGACGACGTGCAATTCACCCTGGTCCTGGCGGGCTTCCTGGTGATCCTGGTGATCCTGTTGTTCCTGCGCAACGTCTATGCCACGATCATTCCCAGTCTGGCCCTGCCGATCTCGGTGATCGGCACCTTCGCGCTGATGAACGTCCTGGGCTACAGCCTGGACAACCTGTCGCTGCTGGCATTGACGCTGTCGGTGGGCTTCGTCGTCGACGATGCCATCGTCATGCTGGAGAACATCATGCGCCACGTCGAGGCGGGCGAGCCGCCCTTCCAGGCGGCGCTCAAGGGCTCGCGGGAAATCGGCTTCACCATCCTGTCGATGACCATCTCGCTGATCGCGGTGTTCATCCCGGTGCTGTTCATGGGCGGCATCGTCGGCCGCCTGCTGCACGAGTTCGCGGTGACCATCTGCGCCGCGATCCTGGTCTCGGGCTTCGTCTCCCTGACCCTGACGCCGATGCTCTGCAGCCGCTATCTGAAGCACGTCGAAGCGACGCAGCACAACCGGGCGTATCGCGCCTTCGAGCGTTTCTTCGATGGCCTGCTGGCGGGCTATTCGAGCAGCCTCGCCTGGGCGATGGCCAGGCCGCGCTTGGTATTGACCGGCTTCGTCGCCACCCTGATGGTGACCGCGCTGCTGTTCGTCGTCGTGCCCAAGGACTTCCTGCCCAGCGGCGACACCGGCCAGTTGATCGCGTTCACCGAGGGGGCGCAGGACGCCTCCTTCGCCGCGATGGTCCGGCACCAGCGGCAGGTGGCCGAAATTCTGGCCAAGGACCCCAACGTCGCGGCCTTCATGTCCTCGGTCGGCGCCGGCGGTCCGCGGCCGACGGCCAACACCGGCACCATGTTCATCCGCTTGAAGCCGATGGGCGAACGCCGCCTCGACCCGGACCAGATCATCCAGGAATTGCGGCCCAAGCTCTCGGTGGTTCCGGGCATCAAGGTCTATCTGCAGAACCCGCCGCCGATCCGCATCGGCGGCCAGATGACCTCGGCCCAGTATCAATACACCTTGCAGGATACCGACCTGCCCGAGCTCTACCGCTGGACCGACACGCTGATGAATCACCTCCGCCAACTGCCCGGCTTCGTGGACGTCAATAGCAATCTCAACAACCAGAGTCCGGTGCTGGATCTGCAGGTGGACCGCGACAAGCTCGCCACCCTGGGCCTCACCTTCGCCCAGGTCGAGGACGCGCTGCAAAGCGCCTACAGCGCCCGGCAGATTTCCACCATCTACGGCGCCAGCAACCAGTATCAGGTGATCCTGGAACTGGCGCCCAACTTCCAGTCCGATCCGGGGACGCTCTCGCGCCTCTACGTGCGCGCCGCCAGCGGTCAACTGGTGCCGCTGGACACCGTCGCCCGGGTGACGCGCAAGACCCAGGCGCTGACCGTGAATCACCTCGGGCAATTGCCGGCGGTGACCATCTCCTTCAACTTGCTGCCGGGGGTGTCGCTGGGACAGGCGGTCGATCGCATCAAGAGCCTCGAACAGCAACTGCGCCTGCCGATCTCCCTGACCACCAGCCTGCAGGGCACCGCCCAGGCCTTCCAGGCGTCGCTGAAGGGCTTGGGCATGCTGCTGCTGGTGGCGGTGCTGGTGGTCTATATCGTCCTGGGCATACTCTATGAGAGCTTCGTCCATCCGCTGACCATCCTCTCGGGTCTGCCCGCGGCGGGCATGGGGGCGCTGCTCACCTTGCTGCTGTTCCGGATGGATCTCAATCTCTACGCCTTCGTCGGCATCATCATGCTGGTGGGCATCGTCAAGAAGAACGCCATCATGATGATCGATTTCGCCCTGGATCGGCGCCGCAATCACGGCCTGTCCGCGGCGGAGGCGATCTTTCAGGCCTGCCAGATCCGCTTCCGGCCGATCATGATGACCACCATGGCGGCGATGGTCGGCACCCTGCCGATCGCGCTCGGGATCGGTCCCGGCGCCGAGGTCCGGCGCGGGCTGGGCATGGCAGTGGTGGGTGGACTGCTGCTGTCGCAGTTCCTCACCCTGTATCTGACGCCGGTGGTCTATCTCACCCTGGACAGGTTCTCCGGCAGCCGGACCAAGCCGCTGCCGGATGCCGAGCTGGCCGAGGATGCCGACGGTGCGTGATCAGACTTCCAGCCGGTCGTCAGCACGCGCCACCAGCGCATAGAGCGCCGGCATCAGAAAGACGCTGATCAGAAGCCGGGTGAACAGGCCGCTGACGATGACCAGGGCAAACGGCCTCTGGGTATCGGTGCCGACGCCGGTGGCCAGCGCCGCCGGCAGCAGGCCAAAGGCCGCCACCAGCGCGGTCATCATGATCGGGCGCAGCCGCAGGATCGCGCCTTCCCGGATGGCCTCGGCGAGGCCGGTGCCCTTGCGGCGCAGTTCGTTGACATAGGAGATATAGACGACGGCGGTCTGCGCCGAGACGCCGAACAGGGCCAGGAAGCCGATGCCCGAAGAGACCGAAAACGGCGTGCCGGTGAGCCATAGCGCCACCAGGCCGCCCACCGGCGCCGACAGCACGACGCCGAGCACGGTGATGAAGGGAAATTTCAGATTGCTGTAGAGCGCGAACAGCAGCAGGAAGATCAGGCACAGGGTCAGCGGCAGGATGACATTCAGCTGCTGGCGCGACGCCTGGTATTGCGCGTATTCGCCGCCCCAGTCGAGACGGTAGCCGTGCGGCAGGGCGACTTTTTGCTTCACCTGGGCAATGGCATCGCCCACCGCGCCGGCCAGATCGCGTCCCGCGACCGAGAACTGGACGCCGATGTAGCGCGAACTGTTCTGGCGGTAGATGAACGAGGCGCCGTTTTTCACCCGGATGTCGGCGAATTCCCTGAGCGGAATCTGTTGCCCGGCGGGCGTGGGCACCAGGATGTTGCCGATCGCCTCGGGATTGTCACGGTACTGGCGCGCGAGGCGCACGACCAGGTCGAACTGCTTTTCCCCCTGCACCACCTGGGTGGCCACATCGCCGCCGATGGCGGTCTGGATCAGGCCGTTGATGTCGGCGACATTCAAGCCGTAGCGGGCGATCCTGGCCCGGTCGATGTCGATGTCCAGGCTGGGTTGCCCGAGTTCGCGCACCAGGGTCACATCGCGGATGCCGCGCACCCGCTCCAGGACCTGCTTGATGGCCTTGCCCTTCTGCTGGAGCAGATCCAGATCGGGGCCGAAAACCTTGACCGCCAGGGCGCTCTTCAGGCCCGATTCGGCCTCGTCGACCGCATCCTCGGCCGGCTGGGTGTAGTTGAAGATGATGCCGGGAAATTGCTGGAGCTTGCGGTTGACGGCCTCGATCAGCGCCGCCTTGCTGCGATAGGCGCCGGTCC
>MLJW01000261.1_pt1 | contig 36186 bp, 27 predicted proteins | sample 888231 | NCBI WGS metagenome assembly MLJW01 (sample SAMN05788063, study PRJNA343431) | mine drainage metagenome | isolation source: sample collected from the inflow into an acid mine drainage treatment plant... | place: Germany: Lusatia, lignite mining district
ATAGCCCATCAGGGTCCAGCACCTCAAAAGAGGAAGCTGCAGTTAGAGACCGGATATACGTGAGCAGTCGAACCTACAGCCAGGAAACGATTTACTTGCAAACGAGGTGGAGTCCATATACGGACTTAATCTGCGTTTCCCTAGCGCTGTTATTCAAAATACATTTGGGTTTTGTCCCGCAACGCCGGGCTTGTTGGTTTAACTGGATTCCGGCCTTCGCCGGAATGACGAGGTAACAGGTTCTGTGCGTTGTCATGAATTTTGGGAAACTCAATAATAGTGCCGTTATCGCTTCAGGGTGAGTGCGCTCCCTGTCCGCTTTAGGTAAACTGGGCTCCTCATTTATCAGGGCAGGTTCCAATGAAAAACACTCACCCTCTGCAGGGGAATGAAGCGGCAGAACGCATCGTTCGATTCTTCCAGGCTAACGGGTTCGCCGGCATCACCGAGGCGCTCATCATCCGGATAAGCCTGAAAACAGGTCACAGGGCAGAAATCGACACGGCGTTCGAAGAGGCGCATGAGCAGGGGATGACCCCGCCCGTGCAGCAGTATTTCGAGATCAAGCCCTTCGGGCATTTCTCGGATTTCCGCAGCTTCGACGACACAAGATCAGCCATACAGACCGACTTTACCGAAGCCCTGCGCATGGAGCTTCCCAAGGTGTTCTTCGACAAGGCTCCCGTCGTGGTAGACGATGCGATGGCGAGCGGCACCAAATACGATGCGCTGATGAAGATCACCGACAACATCGATGGATACGCCATCGCCATCCTCCTGAATGATCCGGATGCCTCCTTCCTCGAATATCTCGGAACCCATCGCGGCAACGACTGGCAACAGATCATGGGCAAACTGGAAATCACGGCCGCATCCCTGGCTTCCGAAATGAATCTGCTGTGACTTGTTGATCTGGCACTGTGAAGCATTGGCACCGTTCGGGCTGAGCCTGTCGAAGCACAAGAATCCATTCACATTTCGACAAGCTCAATGCGAACGGATTCTTGAATAATGAGTGCCACATTAATAGCCTATTGATAACTGCGTGCCGATCCTTCGGGTAATCGCAAGGCCGCAATCAACGTTCGCTGCCTTGAAGGCGTCGATCTTGCAACGCTCGCCTTAAAGCATATAGACGGCCGTTCACGATAGTTATTGTAAAGAGGGCAGGTTGAACTGCCTCATATAAGGAAGCACAGGAGACCGAACAATGAAGACATTATTGATAACCGGCGCCAGCCGGGGAATCGGATTGGAGTTCTGCAATCAATATGCAGCCGATGGCTGGCGTGTTCTGGCCTGTTGCCGCGATCCCGGCAAGGCGGATGCGCTGAACAAATTAGCGGCCCGATATTCCGACCTGATCAAACTCCACGCGCTCGACGTGACCAACCATGCGCAGATCGAGCAACTTGCACGGACGCTATCAGCTGAAACGATAGACCTGCTCATCAACGATGCGGGCATCTATCCGGCGTCAGACAAACACGGCTTTGGCCATACCGATTATGCGGAATGGATGACCGCTTTCAACATCAACACCATGGCTCCGCTCAAGATGGTCGAATCGTTCATCAACCAGATCGCGCGCAGCGAACTGAAGCTCATCGTCACCATCACCAGCCAGATGGGCAGCATGGACGACAACAGCAGCGGCGGGAGCTACCTGTATCGCAGCAGCAAGGCGGCCGCCAACATGGTGGTGAAAAGTCTGGCCGTTGACCTGAAGGAGCAGGGCATCATTTCGGTGGCGTTCAATCCCGGCTGGGTCAAGACCGACATGGGCGGCCCCAACGCCATGATCCCGGTCGAGCAAAGCGTGGCCGACATGAGAAAAGTGATCGAAGGCCTCACCCTCGCGGACACCGGCAAATTCATCGGCAATGACGGGCTGGTGATTCCCTGGTGATACTGCAGTGACAAGCAGCAGGGTCGAGGACTTTCGGCATCTGGTCTGGAAGGGGCTTTGCTGATAATCTTCGGCGCGGTAGAAGGAAAGCAATGCGAGTGGAAAGAGCAGACAGAAGAGTATTCGAACCTGTCCCTCTTTAATGTTTAAAAATGACATAGGGGAACGCAGATTAAGTCCTCCGTTCGTGGTGAGCTTGTCGAACCATGAATGGAGGACGATTACCCGGCAACCCTGACAACTTTATCTGAGAGGTTCTAATGGAATTCGACGACGAACGCACCGGCACGTGGCACGCCTATGGCAGACGGATGTCCGAAAAATCGCAATCCCAAGCCAACATCAAATCGCTCCGCGACCTGCACAAGCTTGCTGCTCTCAATCCATTTCCGGTAACCGAAAACTCCAGAGTGACGGACTACCTGACACAGAATTTTCCTGAAGTGGCAGCGAGCATCAATACCACTCACTGGGCGCTGCACGTCGAGATAGGCGGCATGGCGCTTGCCACGAGAGAGGCGATATCGAAGCATGACTGGTCTACGCTGTCCGCTCACTTTGCTTACATCGACAGCGTGCTGGAAGCCGCCGACACAGAACTGCACGAGGCGATCGGTGTGTCCTACTTGGTGAATCTTTTCTACGGCGAGACGGCATTCGATTATGCCAAGGCGCGCACCCTGATGCCCAAGCGGCTGGCTGCCGCGCTTGAGATCATGGAGCGCCACTACGAAGAATTGAGGAAATAAGGTTTCAGTGCGACAGGAACTGCATCACACTCGTGATGACGAATGAGTTCATTTGAAGCCGTCCCCCTTTAGTTCATGATCGGCGTTGCCTTGATTGGGCGCCACACAGGCTTTACACAAGATGGCACGCTAGTGGGCGCTGGTGCCTTTATCCTTATTGAGCTCCGCATTGATCTCAGCCTCGGCAGCTAGCCAGTCAGCCACAGGATCGCCACCGTTGAAGCCACGATGTTCGGCATGAAAATAGGCGGCGACGGCGACATGTTCATGAAAATGCTCGACTGCCTTGTGATCGATGGCAGCTTGTTTATGCAGTCCTTTTGCTCCGTGTACGGTATGCGACATGATAATTCTCCATTGAAAGTCCAGTTAGGGTCGAGGTGCAGTGGCGAAAACAAGTACTACAAAATTTAACAATACGCTCACAACCGCAGTGGTACCGTGCGGTAACCCACATTGTGAAAACCCGGCAATTTTCTCCTGTAAGTCCGAGACGAAATCATATTTCTGGAACTCTGTCCGCGATGGATTACACGCTCATGGCAAGCATGAAGCTGATTCACGATGGCGGCCCCTGCAACCCGTTTGACACCTCAATATGTGCTTTGGTCCCGGTTTTGTTGCGGTCTGATATTGGCCAGGCCGACCGTCCTTGCTTATGTGCGGAAACGAACAGAGAGACGCGTGATAAATCCCTATCGTGAACGGGTAGGTCTATTTCAGGCTTACAACAATGTGGTGATCTGAGAAAAGACATCGGGAATGCAAAACATATTCAATTTATAAAGGAGCTATGATGAATACCAAATTTGCGAGGGTCTCTATTTTATCCGCGGCGCTGCTGGTACCGGCTGCGCTACTGATACCAAGTTTCTCTTATGCAGCGGATACATCCACCAGTACCACTGGTGAGTATCTGGACGACGCGACCATCACCACAAAGGTCAAATCAAGTTTCGCTGGGGACAAATGGGTCAAAGGGCGGGACATCAGCGTTCGTACCGATCAAGGAGTCGTCGATTTGACCGGAACCGTTAGCAGCAAGAAAGAGTCCGATCGTGCCACTGCACTTGCAACCAAGGTAAAAGGAGTGAAGGCGGTACACAATAATCTAAAGGTCGGTTCCGATTAAAGCGTGGTTCCGACTGAGTGCCATGTATGGCGCCGAACAGGCTGGCCTCATGGATGGGACTTATTGTTCCTGTCATGAGAAATTGGTACGCACCCTCATCAGCAGCGACCGTGTCGCTACACGCGGTCTGCGGCCGGTGACACTGAAAGGAGAAGCAAAATGTCATTAGGATTGATTTTATTGATCATTGTGGTGTTGATGCTGGTTGGCGCATTCCCGGCTTGGCCGCACAGTCGATCGTGGGGTTATGGCCCGAGCGGAGGGCTCGGGCTGGTATTGATCATCCTGATCATTTTGTTGCTGCTGGGTAAATTGTAATTCGCCAAAACAATTCGCCTGAAGGACCAAGCGAGTTGTGACGCGCTCCGGGTGATCTCGGGCGCATAAGCGCGGTGCCGAATCAGGCGAATTTTCATTTTTCTTGATTCGGCAGAATCAAAAGGGGCAGAAACTGTCCCGGAAATTCGCCTGTTCCATTCACTGATTGCATATCCGCGCCTTCGTTTGCGCAGTAGCGTTCTGTCACCCCAGCGATCTCTCCACAATCTCAAACACATCGCGCGATAGTCCCGTGTGGCTGCGTAGCATTTCCAGCGCGGCACGGGCGTGTCCCTGACGCGTGGGATCGAACCTGCGCCAGCGGTCGAAACAGCGTGCGAGGCGCGCCGCGACCTGGGGGTTGATGGCGTCGAGCTTGCGCGTCTGTTCGGCAAGGAAGCGGTAGCCGCTGCCGTCGGCAGCGTGGAAGCGCACGTGGTTGCTGCCAAAAGCGCGCAGCAGGGCGTAGACCTTGTTCGGGTTGCGCAGATCGAATGCGGGATGTGCGACCAGCCGTTCGACTTCCGCCAGCGTGCCGGAGCGGCGGCTGGTTGCCTGCACTTGCAGCCATTTGTCGATCACCAGCGCCTCGTCTTTCCAGCGTGCATAGAAAGCAGCCATGGCCTGCACGCGTTCTTCGCCTTCGCTCTGTGCCAGCACGCTCAGGGCGGCGAACTGATCCGTCATGTTGTCCGCAGTATCGAATTGTTTCTTCGCCAGTGCGCGCGTCTCTGTGCTATCCGTTTCGCACAGGTAGCCGAGACATACATTGCGCAAAGCGCGGCGCGCGGCATCCTGAGGATCGGGGTGATAAACACCATTTGGCGCAAGCGACTCATAGCAGGCTCTGAATGCAGCGCCGAGTTGTTCTGCCAGGAAGCGGCGCAGGCCGTTGCGGGCGGCGTGCAGGGCGTCGGGATCGACAACGTCCAACTGTTCAGCCAGCGTTGCTTCGCCGGGCAGTGTCAACGCTTCCGCGGCGAAGGCCGGGTCTGTAGCGGATTCGGCCAGCACGCGCGCTGCCGCCTTAGCGAAGTCTGCCGGCCAGCTTGGCGTGCGGCCCGCGCCGATGGTGGCGGTGGCGGCAATGATCAGCTGGCTGGCCAAGCGCTGGCCGGCTTCGCAGCGGTTGAATGGATCGTTGTCATGCGCCAGCAAGTGGGCAAGCTCTGCTGCCGAGTAATCGAACTCGAGCACGACCGGCGCCGAGAAATCGCGCAGCAGCGAGGGCACGGGTGCAACGGCAACTTTCTCAAAGACAAATTCTTGCGCTGCGCTTTGCAACGACAGCACACGCTCGGTGGGCACGTTGCTGTCGCCAGCCATATGCAAGGGCAAGTCCTCTCCGTTCGGGCCGACCAGGCCAACGGTGACAGGGATGTGGAATGGATGCTTGTCCGGCTGGCCATGTGTGGCGGCGCAGGACTGGCTCAGGCGCAATGTGTAGCGTTGCTTTGTTACATCGTAACTGCCGGTGGCGCGCACGTGCGGCAAACCCGCCTGGTCGTACCAGCGCATGAATTGCTTGAGGTCGACGCCAGAGGCATCGGCCATCGCGGCGACAAAGTCGTCGCAAGTCACCGCCTGCCCATCGTGGCGTTCGAAATAAAGATCCATGCCACGACGGAAGGCGGGCTTGCCGATCAGGGTCTGGATCATGCGCACCACCTCGGCGCCTTTTTGATAGACCGTGGCGGTGTAGAAGTTGTTGATCTCGATATACGACGCAGGCCGCACCGGATGCACCATGGGGCCGTTGTCTTCGGGGAATTGCGAGGCACGCAGGCCGCGCACTTCGCGTATGCGCGCTACCGAGCGGTTGTGCACATCGGCGCCGAATTGCTGGTCGCGAAAAACCGTCAACCCTTCCTTGAGCGATAGCTGGAACCAGTCGCGGCAGGTCACGCGGTTGCCGGTCCAGTTGTGGAAATACTCATGCGCCACCACCCGGTCGATGTTTTCATAATCGACGTCGGTGGCAACGTCCGGCCGGGCCAGCACATACTTGGTGTTGAAGATGTTCAGTCCCTTGTTCTCCATCGCCCCCATGTTGAAGTCGCCAACGGCCACGATCATGTAAATGTCGAGATCGCATTCCAGCCCGAAAGTCTGCTCATCCCAATGCATCGCTTTCTTGAGCGCAGACATGGCGTGTTCGCATTGATCGAGCTTGCCGTGCTCGACGTAGATCGCCAGCTTCACATCGCGGCCCGACAGGGTGCGATAGCTGTCGCTCAACACATCGAGCTTGGCTGCGACCACCGCGAACAGGTAGCAAGGCTTGGGGAAGGGGTCTTGCCACCTGGCCCAGTGACGGCCGCCCGATTCGTCACCACTATCCATCGGATTGCCGTTGGCCAGCAATTGCGGCAACGCTGCCTTGTCTGCGTGCAGCGTGACGGTGTAGCGCGACATGACATCCGGCCTGTCCTGGAACCAGGTGATGCGGCGAAAACCCTGCGCTTCGCACTGGGTGAAATAGCCGTTGGCCGAGCGGTAGAGACCGGAAAGGCGCGTGTTGCCATCGGGGTGGATGCGCGTCCGCGTCTCCAGGCGGAAGGCATCTGGAACATCGGGGAGGGTCAACTGGTCGGGGCTCAAATGGTAAAGATCAGGGGCCAGCTCCACGCCGTCGAGGCTGACGCGCAGCAATTCCAGTTCCTCGCCGTCCAACACCAGTGGCGCATTGGGCATGTGCGCCGCCGGATTGCGGCGCAGCGCCAACTGAGCGGTCACCAGGGCTTCTCCGCTGCGGAAATCGATGTCGACATCGACCGTGTCGATCAGGAAAGGAGGTGGAGTGTAGTCGGCCAGGAGAGTGGTATGGGGAGTATGTTGGGTCATGATGGGTTTACTTTACGGGAATGGGCGTAGTGTGACAGGAAAGGCAGGGGCAAGTCATCTGGTGCGAACTGCGGCCGAAATATTTCACACCATCACGCGACGCGATCAAGGATCAATTCAGGGATTGTCATGAGACCATTAAAAGACTATATTTGGTTCGAGTAATTACAGGGATGAAATCATGCGTTCAACCAACATCAAACCCATCAGCTACCTCAAGGCCAATGCCGCCGAGGTGCTAAAAGAACTGACAGAAAAACGCGAACCCTATTTGATCACGCAGAACGGCGAAGCCAGGGCGGTCATGCAAGACATTGCTTCCTACGAAAACACCCAGGAAACACTGGCACTGCTCAAGATACTGGCGCTGGGCAACCAGGAGATCGAAGCAGGCAAAGTCAGCCCGGTGGCCGAAGTGGCACGTCGCCTTAAATCCAAGAATACGCAGATTTAGCCTCCCGTTCGTGGTGCACCCGCAAGGGGTAGGCCGTGACTGTAAGGGGCATGCGCCCCAACAGTACACGCACAGCCTGTCGAACCATGAATGGGAGACGACAAACAAATGAACACATCAATATGACTTTCAAAGTCTTGCTCACACAAGGTGCAGAGCGTGATCTGGAGAGCATCTACGACTACATCGCCGAGCACGACAGCCAGAAAAACGCAGACTTCGTGCTGGATAAGCTCCTGGAAGTTGTCGAAACACTGTCCGCTTTCCCCGAGCGCGGCACCCACCCAAAAGAACTGCTCGCGCTGGGTATCCGCGAATACCGCCAGGTACATTTCAAACCCTACCGCCTCATCTATCGGGTGACCGGCAAACAAGTATTCATCTACATCATCGCGGACGGACGGCGCGACATGCAGGCACTGCTGTCGCGCAGGATGCTTGGTGTGTAGCCAATTTGTGGCAGAGGAACTGGAGCACCTGACGGTCTTGGTGAAGGTCTATGTTTTTTGGCATATAGGCGAGAAGGGGCGTTGCTGCTAGGCTTCGGTGCGAACGGGGAGGCAAATCGAATTTGTACCTGGCGGTACCTTTGCGAATCAGAACCCCTTAATTTGGAATATCAAATCCCTTGAATATTGGTAACTCATACGTTACTATTATAAATGAAGATCAAAGTCGAAGAATACCTTTGCCAAGATGGTACGAATCCATACAAGACATGGTTCGACGGACTTGATCCACAAGCCGCTGCCAAGATTGTTACTGCGAAATTGCGTTTGGAACTTGGCAACACATCCAGCGTGAAATGGTTTGATGGCATCGGCGAATACGTCATCAATTGGGGGCCGGGATACCGTGTGTACCTTGCCAAAGATGGAGACACACTTATCATCTTGTTTGGCGGCGGAACTAAGCGCGGACAACAAAAAGATATTGAACGAGCAAAAGCATTGCACATCGAATACAAGGCACGAAAAAAAGCCAGGACTGCTGCAAGCAAGTCGGAAAAAACCAAGAGGTGAACACATGGCACTAACTCGAAATTTCAAGCAAACAGTGATCGAGCGCGTTGAGCGCGATCCCGCATTTGCCAAAGCACTGCTTGATGAAGCAGCCACCTTGTTTCTCCAGGACGAACCGGAAACAGCGCGCCTCATCCTGCGCGACCTCGTGAACGCGACATTAGGCTTCGAGCAACTGGCTGCGTTGACAGACAAGCCCAGCAAGAGTTTGCACCGCATGCTGTCTCCCAAAGGCAATCCAAGCATGGATAACCTCGCGGCTATCTTCGGTGCGATGCGTACCAACTTGAAGGTTGAACTTGAAGTACGTGCGGTGGAAGCGGCATAGGTTTTGAAAGGATCGATGGAGTCTGACCCCATTGATTCGGCTCCTTTAGTTAATGAAAAAACTAATCCTCATAACCATACTCGTTGCCGTCGGCTGGCAGACCTACACAAAGAGCCAGCCCAGAGAAATTGCATCTGCCGATGCGCGGGAAGAAATACAAGTAGCCGACTCATCACGGCCAGCTCAATTGCCGGCCGACGAACCTGCGACTCCGGCACCTTACTCACCACCCGTCGAAACGACCTCATCCCATACCTACACCTGTGATGGACGAACTTACTGCTCGCAAATGCACTCCTGCGAAGAAGCGACATTCTTCCTGCGCAATTGTCCGGGTGTGAAGATGGACGGAAACAATGACGGTGGGCTATCGGTACCATAATTCAAATGAAAGAGGTTGACGATATAGTGGTCGCTAGCTTATTGAAAATATGTACTGAGAATATAGACGATTCAGTTAAGGCAATGGCGTTTATCGCTGTCGCCAAACTTGGTGACGTTGATCGCCAGAAAACTGTTGCCGATGCAATAGGAAAAATACATTCGATTTACCTGAGGGGTGCCATTCTCTTCTCGGCCAGATATATGCACAAAGCTGTCAGAAAAAATGTAATCGACCTACTGGAGAACACTGATCCAATGCTTTCGATGATTGCCAAATCAGTGAAGAAGCACGCATAGTATTAAAGCTTTAGCAATAACTTGCACTGAGTATTATTTTGGGTTCATTCGTAGAAATTCGAATCCAAATTGAACTCTTTTCTCTTTGCGTAACTAGACCAACTTGGCATAATCCGCCCCTCGCAAATTCCACCCATAGACCTCTCCCCGCAGAGGTCTATTTAATCTAGTAACTCGTAATAACCAATCTATGCTCCCATCCATCGAACAACGCCTTGCCGCCGAGATCGCGGCCAAACCTGCTCAAATCGCTGCTGCCATTGCCTTGCTGGACGAGGGGGCGACGGTGCCTTTTATATCGCGCTATCGCAAGGAGGCGACGGGCGGCCTGGACGATACGCAGTTGCGTTTGCTGGAAGACCGGCTGCGTTATCTGCGCGAGCTGGAAGAACGGCGCGAGGCCATCATTGCCTCGATCACCGAGCAGGGCAAGATGACACCGGAGCTGTTGAAGGCGGTTTCGTTGGCCACCGACAAGACGCATCTGGAAGATCTGTATCTGCCGTACAAGCCGAAGCGCCGCACCAAGGCGCAGATCGCGCTGGAGGCGGGGTTGGAGCCGTTGGCAAATGACTTACTGGCGAATCCGACACTGAATCCGGAAGAGGAGGCGGCCAAGTATCTGCGCGATCCATTCACCAGCGAGGCGGGCGACGCCAACCCCGGCGTGGCGGATACCAAGGCGGCGCTGGATGGCGCGCGGCAGATCTTGATGGAGCGCTTTGCCGAGGATGCGGGCCTGCTGCAATCGCTGCGCGAATATGTGCAGGAACACGGCGTGGTGCAGTCCAAGGTGCTGGAAGGCAAGAACGACGCGGCGGAAAAGTATGCCGACTATTTCGATTATTCCGAATCCATCAACACCATTCCTTCGCACCGCGCGCTGGCGGTGTTGCGCGGCCGGCGCGAGGAGATGCTGGATGTGCAGTTGCGCCTGGATAGCGAGGAAGAGAAGCCGACCTGGGCCTCGCCGCACAATCCGTGCGAGATGCGCATCGCCAGCCGCTTCAACATCAAGGACATGAACCGCCCGGCCGACCGCTGGCTGATGGACACCGCGCGCTGGACCTGGCGCGTGAAGAGCTTCATGCATCTGGAGTCGGAACTGATGGGCGCACTGCGCGCCAAGGCTGAGACCGAAGCCATCAATGTGTTCGCACGCAACCTGAAGGCGCTGCTGCTGGCCGCACCGGCCGGGCCGCGCGTGACCATGGGGCTGGACCCCGGCATCCGCACCGGCGTGAAAGTGGCGGTGGTGGACGAGACCGGCAAGGTGGTGGATACCGCCACCATCTATCCGCACCAGCCGCGCAATGATTGGGATGGGTCGCTGCACACGCTGGCGCAACTGGCCGAGAAGCACCGCGTGGCGGTGATCTCCATCGGCAACGGCACGGCCTCGCGCGAGACGGACAAGCTGGCGCGCGACCTCATCAAGCTGCGCCCCGAACTAAAGATGACAAGTATTGTTGTATCCGAAGCAGGCGCGTCGGTGTATTCCGCTTCCGAATTCGCCTCCAAGGAATTGCCGGAACTGGATGTCAGCTTGCGCGGTGCGGTGTCCATCGCGCGCCGCCTGCAAGACCCGCTGGCCGAACTGGTGAAGATCGATCCCAAGTCCATCGGCGTGGGCCAATACCAGCACGACGTGAGCCAGTTCCAGTTGGCGCGTTCGCTGGATGCGGTGGTGGAAGATTGCGTCAACGCCGTGGGCGTGGACGTGAACACGGCGTCGGTGCCTTTGCTGGCGCGCGTTTCCGGCTTGAGCAGCAGCGTGGCGCAGGCCATCGTGAACCAGCGCGACCTGAAAGGCAGGTTCAGCACCCGTGCCGAACTGCGCGAAGTGCCGCGCCTGGGCGACAAGACCTTTGAACAGGCGGCTGGCTTTTTGCGCATCATGGGCGGCAACGATCCGCTTGATGCCTCGGCGGTGCACCCCGAATCGTACCCGCTGGTTAAGCGCATCCTTGAAGACATCAAGCAGGACATTAAAGGCCTGATCGGCAACAGCAACCTGCTGAAGTCGCTCAGTCCTTCCAAATATCAGGACGAGAAGTTCGGCATCCCGACCATCAGCGATATTTTGAAAGAACTGGAAAAGCCCGGCCGCGACCCTCGCCCCGAGTTCGTCGCCGCGGTGTTCAAGGAAGGCGTGGAAGCATTGTCCGATTTGAAACCGGACATGATCCTGGAAGGCGTGGTCACCAACGTGGCGGCGTTCGGCGCATTCGTGGACATCGGTGTGCATCAGGATGGATTGGTGCACATCTCGGCGCTCTCCAACAACTTCGTCAAGGATCCGCACACGGTGGTGAAGGCGGGGCAGATCGTGAAGGTGAAGGTGCTGGAAGTGGATGAGAAGCGGAAACGCATCGCGCTGACGATGCGGCTGACGGATGTTGCGGCGCAGGCGGGTGGCAACAAGCCGGAAGCTTCAGCGCAACGCGAGCCGCGGGACAATCGCGGGCAGGGTAAACCTTCTGGTGGCAAGCCTGCCAACCGTGCTCCGGCGCAAGCACCGATGGGCGGGGCGATGGCGGCGGCGTTTGCGAAACTGAAAGGTTAAAGAAAATCCGTTCGCCCAGAGGTCTGAGCGCCGTTCCTTCCTTCGACCGGCTCAGGACGAACGGGATTGGGGACTGCGGTGTTTCTAGAATTGAAGGGTTGATGAATAAAAAAACCGTTCGCCCAGAGCCTGTCGAAGGGTGAATGCCCATGGGGGTGATGATCCTCAAGATTCTGCGGCGAGGGGAGTGTCCGTCGGTCTGAGCGCCGTTCCTTCCTTCGACCGGCTCAGGACGAACGGGATTGGGGGCTGCGGTGTTTCTAAAATTGAAGAGTTAATAAATAAAAAAGCCGTTCGCCCAGAGCCTGTCGAAGGGTGAACGCCCATTCCGGCCGCAAGCAGAATAATAAAATAATCAATTTGTTACAAAGTATTCCCACCAGGACCTTGGCGGTGAATCCAACCCCTTCGAGTTCCATGAATAAACAAAATAAATGAATAGACAGGCTAATTAGTCAGGCATACGATGCCTGACGTTTTCCGATTCAAACCTATTCGCCGCTGCCTCTCCGAGGATCTTGTAGTCAGCAACGTGCGGAGTTTTTTGTAAAGGCGGCATCAGTATGCAATTCAATCTGCTTCATCTGGAATGGTGGGGGTATGTCCTGTTCACCCTGGCCTTCACCCATATCACCATCGCGGCAGTCACGATCTTTCTTCACCGGCACCAGTCGCACCATTCCCTGGAACTGCACCCGGTCACGAGCCATTTCTTCCGGTTCTGGCTATGGCTCACGACAGGTATCGTGACCAAGGAATGGGTGGCGATACACCGCAAGCATCACGTCAAGGTCGAAACCCCTGAAGATCCGCACAGTCCAAATGTGTATGGTATCCGCAGCGTGCTGCTGGGCGGCTATGAGTTGTATCGCAAGGAAGCCGTGAATGCGGCCACCCTGGAAACCTACGGGAACGGCACTCCGGACGACTGGATCGAGCGCAATCTCTACGAGAAGCGCCACAGCCTGGGCATAACGATCATGCTGTTCATGGATGTGATCCTGTTCGGCCCGATCGGCATCACGATCTGGGCGGTGCAGATGCTGTGGATCCCGTTCTTTGCGGCCGGCGTCATCAACGGCGTCGGGCACTTTTGGGGTTATCGCAGTTTCGTGACGAACGACACTTCGCGCAATATCGTCGGTTGGGGACTGCTGGTCGGCGGCGAGGAGTTGCACAACAATCACCACGCCTACAGCGCATCGGCCAAGCTTTCGGTCAGATGGTGGGAGTTCGACATCGGCTGGATGTATATCCGCATCCTCTCGATGTTGGGCCTGGCCAGGGTGAGAAAGGTCGCGCCCAAGGTGCGCACCAATCCGGCCAAGGTTCAATGCGATGCGGAAACACTGCAATCCATCGTCTATCACCAATACGAAGTGATGGGCAGGTTCGCCAGATCGTTGCGGGAAACGGCGAATAACGAGATCCACCGCTTGCAGCGCGCACGCGAGATCCATGCGCAGCACGCCAGGGGGATGCGAGAAGCGATCAAGCTTTGGCTGAAGGTCGACGAAAACTACCTGCCCGAAAGGCAGCGGCTGGCACTCAAGCAGGCGGTCCAGTCCAGCGCCGTATTCCAGACCATCTACTCGATGCGCCAGGAATTGGTCCTGTTGGCGAACCGGTCCAGTGAGTCGAAAGAACAGCTAGCACAGAAGCTGGAAAACTGGTGCAGGCGCGCGGAAGAGAGCGGCATCAATGCCCTGCGTGAATTCTCCCAGCAGCTCCGCTGCTATAGTCACTGAAGGATGGAACGATAGGGGCGGCATGCCTTTAGTGATGCCGTACCAAGCCAGTCGACTAATAGTCATCCTGCGTCAGTAATTTGTCACATGTCGCCGGGTCGCTTGCGAAGGTCGCCTGATCTTCTCTGCAGGCAATGGGTTATGGCAATTTTCAATCGATGGCATGGTCATTGCTATTAATCATTAAGTCAATTAAATTTGCCGGGGAAATGATGCCAAAAACTCTGCCAGCTGGTCTTGGTTCGAAGAATGCATTATCGAAAAACTCTCAAGGCATACGTCAATAGGTAAGGATCGATGTCACAAATGCATGTTCTGGTCACGGGTGGTGCAGGCTTTATCGGCTCGCATAGTGTTGAAGCCTTATTGGCCGACGGTGCGCAGGTCAGCGTGCTGGATAATTTCACTTCAGGCAAGCGCGCGAACCTGCCAGACCATCCCCGTCTGAAAGTGATCAACGGCGATATCCGCGATACGTCTGCAGTCGACCAGGCGCTCGTCGGTATCACCCATGTACTCCATCTGGCCGCGCAGGTTTCGGTGCCTGCTTCAGTGACCGATCCGCTCGGCTCAAGCCAGCACAACATCAGCGGTTTCCTTAAGGTGCTGGACGGGGCGCGGCGCGCCAAGGTGAGCCGGTTCGTCTATGCTTCCAGTGCGGCGGTGTACGGCGCCCCCGAGCATCTGCCGCTGGACGAAACATCCACGGTTGCGCCGCTGTCTCCCTACGGGCTTGAGAAGAGCATCAACGACCAGTATGCCGCGCTGTATCACGCGCTGTATTCGCTTTCTTCCCTCGGGCTGCGCTACTTCAATGTCTACGGACCGCGCCAGGATCCTTCCTCTGCCTATGCCGGGGTGATTAGCCGGTTCGCTTCCGCGATCACCAAGGGCGACCCGCTGCGCGTGTACGGCGACGGCGGGCAGACGCGGGATTTCATCTTCGTCAAGGATGTCGCCCGCCTGAACCTGAATGCGCTGAAAAATGCCACGACTGGGGTATGCAATATCGCCACCGGGCACAGCGTGACGTTGCTGGAATTGATCGGCGCGCTGGCGAAATGCGCGGCGCGCACGCCCGCCATTGAGCATGCGCCGCCTGCGATGGGCGATATCCGCCATTCCAGTGCATCGCCGCGCAAGATGCTCGAACAGCTTGATCCTCCGGCCATGACTCCGTTGGCCGAAGGCCTGAAACAACTCCTCGAATACTCAGCGTGAGCCGCCTTAGATCGATCTTTGCGCGGTGCCGGTTGGGGATTTTCCATGTGCTGATGCTGACGTCTTCCCTGGCGTTCGCGTCCCAGCCGAACGTCGCCATGTTCTACGGAGACAATCCGCCGTGGGACGAGTTGCACGCGTTCGATGTGGTGGTGGTGGAGCCGTTGCATGTCCCGGATCCGAAGCCGTATGCCAACGACAAGACGGCCTTGTTCGCCTATGTCTCCCTGGGGGAGGTTTCCCCGGATCGCGCCTATCTGAAGGATATTCCAGATGCCTGGAAGCTGGGGCAGGACGCCGAGTGGGGCAGTGTGGTGCTCGATCAGTCGCGCCCGGAGTGGCCCGCATTCTTTGTCGAGCACGCCATCAAGCCCTTGTGGGATGCGGGTTATCACGGATTCTTCCTGGATACGCTCGATTCCTACCAGCGTTTTGCCAAGACGCCAGCGGCCCGGGCCAGCCAGGAAGCCGGGCTGGTCGCGGTGATACGCGAGCTGAAGAAGCGCTACCCGCAAGCCCGGCTGATCTTCAACCGCGGGTTCGAGATCCTGCCGCAGGTTCACCAGGACGTGTTTGCGGTGGCCGTCGAGTCGCTGTTCCAGCAATGGAACCAGACGCAGCAAAAATACGGGACCGTGCTTGCCGCCGACCGCGAATGGCTGCTGGGACAATTGAAACGGGTCACGCAGGAATACAAGCTGCCGGTCATATCCATCGACTATGTGCCGCCCGGAAAGCGCTACCTCGCGCGCGAGACGGCGGCCAAGATCGGCGACCTGGGATTCATTCCCTGGGTGACGAATCCGGAACTGAACATGCTGGGCGTGGGCAAGATCGAGGTCATGCCGCGCAAGATCCTGATGGTTCACGACAACGCGGACACCGAATATGACCTGATCAATACCAGCGGGTTGAATTACGGCACCATGCCGCTCAATTATCTGGGATACAGCGTCGAATACCTGGACGGCCGCGGCGCGCTTCCTGCCGAACCGCTGGCGGGGCGCTACGCCGGTGTCGTGGTTTGGCTGGACAATGCGATAGGCAAACAGGGCAGCGTTCTGGCTGCCTGGCTGAAGAAGCAGATCGATACCGGCGTGCCGGTTGTCGTTCTGGGCGAGTGCGAATTCCTGTTTGACAATGTCGACGCCGGACAGCTCGGCGTGCAGTTTACGTCGGCGACCAATGAACGCACGCGCCTGCACGTCGTCCAGCAAGACCCCCTGGTCGGTTTTGAAACGCAGCCTATCCTGGATCGCGCGGCCTTCTTTCCGTTGCATGTCCAGACCGGGAAATCCCTGTTGACGCTAGCGAACGATCGCGGCGAAACCCAGGACGCGGTCGCGCTGACGCCTTGGGGCGGCTATGCACTCTATCCGCATGCACTGGTGGAGTTGCCCAGCCTCGCCAATAAGGCGAAGGATTCCGGCATCAATATGCGATGGGTGATCAATCCAATCGAATTTTTGAGGCGTGCGCTCAAGTTGCCGGAAATGCCCGTACCGGACGTGACGACCGAGAGTGGCAGGCGGATGTTGATGGTGCACATGGACGGCGACGGCTTTGTAAGCAAGGGCGAGTTTTCCGGATCACCCTATTCGGGCGAAGTGCTGCTCCAGCAGATACTGAAGAAATACCCCTTGCCCTCGACCATCTCGGTCATTCAGGGCGAGATCGCGCCGGATGGACTTTATCCGGCCCAGTCGCCCGCCCTGGAAAAGATCGCACGCGAGATCTTCGCGCTGCCGCAGGTCGAGATCGGCAGCCATTCCTACTCGCATCCTTTCCAGTGGAGAAAGGCCGCGAGCAATCCGGAAAATGAGGACTATCACCTCAATATGCCGAATTACACTTTCGACCTGCAGAAGGAGATTCCGGGCTCGATCGCCTATATCGAATCCCGGCTGGCCCCGCCCGGCAAGAAAGTGATGACCTTTCTCTGGACCGGCGACTGCAACGTGGGTGCGGACGCGCTTGAACTCGCGAATCGCATCGGAATATTGAGCATGAATGGCGGCGAAACGACCATCACCCGCAGCTTTCCGAGCCTGACACTGGTGGGTCCACTGGGTGTCACCAAGGGCAAGAATTTTCAGATCTATGCGCCGAACCAGAACGAGAATGTCTATACCAATGACTGGACCGGTCCGTTCTACGGTTTCGAGCGGGTCATCGAGACCTTCGAGTTGACCGATGCGCCGTATCGGTTGAAGCCGATCGATATCTATTTCCACTCCTATTCAGCCAGCAAGCCGGCATCGCTGCGCGCGCTCGACAGGGTCTTCAAGTGGGCCATGTCGCAGGAGACCACACCGGTCCATGTCTCCGACTACATCCGCAAGGTGCTGGATTTCAACAGCATGGTCGTGGCACGCACGCGCGACGGCTGGCTGGTGCGCGGCGCGGGGGATGTGCACGAACTGCGCGCGCCGCTGGCACTCGGACAACCGATTCTCGACGGCAAAACTGAAGTGGCCGGCTTCAATCGCTATCGGGACGGTCAATACCTGCATCTCGCTGCCGGTGAAGCGAATATCCGTTTCAGCAGATCTCCGGCGGCCCTGCCGTATCTGGTATCCGCCAACGCGCGCGTTACGCATTTGAAGTCTACCGCCGCTGCGGACGGCAAGACACTGGTGCTGACACTCGACGGACAGGTTCCCTTGAAGTTCGACCTGGCACTGGGCACGCGGTGCACGGTGCGTGCCGATGGCCTTGCGATCAAGGCGGATTCCAGGGGCAACGGCGTCAGCCATTTTTCCATACAGAACCATGCAATCGACGAGCTACGAATTTACTGCCCGCGGTAAGCTAGGCATCGAGCGGCCGCGCCTGATGTCCAATTGGGCATTGGCCGGTTTCGCCGTGGTCGTGCTGATCCCGCTGGTGATGATCTTTCCGAAACAGGACTTGCTGCGGCAGGCGGCGCAGCAGCGGCTGGGCGATCCATTGACGGTCGGTTATCTCACCAACCTGCTGAAGGCCGATCCGCACAACCTGGAACTGCGCATCCTGCTTGCCGAGCACAGGGTATTTCTCGGCGAGACGGATGGAATCGCCGAACTCATCGATCCGGCATTGAAAAGCGACTCGCCCGTCTGGCAGTCGAGAGGCTTGCTGATCCACTACAAATACCTGACCAGGCTATATCTGCAGAGCCCGAAGGACACGCCGCAGCAGGCAGAACTTGGGCGACGACGCACTGCCGCTTTCATGAAACTGCTCGGGCGCGAGTGGCCCGCTCCCACGCTGGCGTACCTTGCCGGACAAGCGGACCAATTGCACGAGAGCGGTATCGCTGCGCTGCTTTATCGGACCCTCTCAGATGCCTCCGCGACCATGCCGGCAGACTGGTTCGCGGAGACTGCGGCCCGGGTGCGCAGCGACGGGGACTATGAGCTTGCGGCCCATTTGTATTTCATCGCCCGCCACAAGGAGAGTTCGCTGGCGAAACAGCGCAGGTTCCTGATGTCCGGCATACGTGCCCTGATGGCAGGCGGGCTGTACAGCCAGGCGATGAAGGCGATAGACCAGCATCTGGGCAATCTCGAGGACGATACCGAGACGCTCTATTTTCTGGTCCAGACCGCACGCGCCGCCAACGACCAGCCGCGTGCCGTCCATTACGCCAAGAAGCTGCTGCACCTCTCATGGCTGGAGCCTGTCCTGGCGTGGCTGCAGAAGATCGATCTCGGGCTGATCGGAATCGCGAACGCGAACGCGGACGATACGATACAGCCGCAGGACGTCATCGACGGCATCCGTCCGTACAATCAAAGACACTACCAGCTCGCGTTCGATGTCTTTGTCGGCAATAACAATCTGGCCGAGGCGTTTCGAGTGGCCGCGGCTGCCGTGCGCCAGGTGCCCAAGGACAGGATATGGCACAAGCGATTGGCACAGGTGGCGGAATGGACCAACAAGCCCGACATCGCGTTGCGCGAATGGAAATGGCTGCTGCGCAACGACGACAGCCGGGAAGCACTGTTGGCCGTATTGAGGCTGGCGCCGGCCCAGAGCGATTACGACGCGCTGCTGGATGCGTGGAAGCTCATGGCCACGAGGCAACAGCCGGATGCCGCCCAGTGGCAAAACATCGCGGACATGTTCGAACAGACCGGGCGGCAGCAGGAAGGCATCAAGTACTTCGAAGCGCGTTATGCCGCCGATCATCTTCCGCTGCAACTGGAGATCGCCGCGCGCCTGGCGGAGCGGAGCGGGGATGACGAGCGTGCCGGCGTGCTGTATGCGCGCCTGCTCAAGAGCCAGGGACCCCGTTCAGAATGGGCGATGAAAGTCGCCAACCTGTATTTGAGGAAAGGCGAATACCGGAAAGCCTATGAGCTGCTGCAAAAGAACCGCATCAATGTCGATGAGAAGGATTATTCCTACTGGAAGCTGCTGGCCGATCTGGCATGGCAGTTGCAGCTGGACAGCGAGGCCACGCAAGACTACCGTCGCCTCGCATCGGCCGGAAAACTTGCCAGGGAGGACATCAGCCGCCTGATCTATCTGCTCGGCGATACCCGGCAGGACGAGCAGGCGGCCCTGGCGGAATTGGGTTACCGGCGGTTCGGCGACCGCGACCTGTTGTTGCGGGCACTGGAAATCTACGCCGCAAAGGGCGACCTTGTGGCGCAAAAGCGGCTGTTTGCGCTCGTTGCGGCCGACTCCAAAGTGGATCTCTCCGGCAGCTCGCGTTTTTATGTGCTACGTGCGCAGTTCTTCCAGGCGACGGGCGCCTTCCAGGATGCGCGCGCGGATTTCCGCCATGCCGCCGCGATCGCCCCGAACGATGCCAATACCACCAATGCCATCCTCTGGTTCTTCATCGATTCGCACGACCGCCCGGCCCTGCGCGAGATGGTGGCGCAAGTCGAAGCTCGCGGAGGTCGGCAGAATCCGGCCTATTGGGGGGCGCTGGCCGCCGCATACCAGGTGCTCGACCAGCCGTCGCGCGCGGTGGCCTACTACGGCCGCCAGTTCAGGCAGGGCGGGCAGGATTTCCTCTGGCTCGTGAACTTTGCGGATGCGCTTGAGCAGGACCGGCAAATTGGCATGGCCGATCGCGTGCGCAGACAGGCTTGGTTGCAGTTGCGCGCCGCCTTGTCCGCAAAGCCGGTGAAACTCCCTTTCTCGAACGACATGCTGGCGGCGGCGCGCTTGTCGATACTGAATCGTCCCGGCGATCCCGATCTCGCGCTGGTGCGCTCGGTATTGCGCCAGGACAGGTTGCTTGACCGCGATGCCGTGACGGATCGCAAGGCCGACGAGATGACGCTGGAATGGGCAAACTCCCTGAACAAGCACGACGCGGCCGTGGACCGCATGACCGATGAGCTGGTGCTGGGATGGGCCATTTCGAAGGAGCAGTCTGCAAACGCCAAGGCCTGGTTGTGGCAGCGCTACGGCCAGACGCTCAGCCGTCCGTTATGGGCCGACGTTTCCGTTGCCGCGGCGGAAGACGATACCGGGCGCCTCGCGGGCTTTCTTGCGGAGCAGCCCGACGGCATGCCGATGCTGGTCCGCCACGATGCGGCGATCGCGACCGAGCAGATCCGCTATGCACAGTCCATCGTGTTCCGGGGACTGGAGGACGATCCGGGCAATGATGACGCCTATCAGCATCTGGTTGAAGACGTGTTGCCTGCCGCGAGCTTTATCGACCTGGAACTGCAGGACAATCAGTTTGGCGGTTTGCATCGCTACGTTCAGAGCACCCGGTTCGAGACTGCCATCGCCCAGGGCACGCGTTTTGCAGTCGAATACCAGAAGATGCGCGAGTCCAACGATCCCGACTCGGTCATGACCAACGACCCGCACAATGAAAAGGTCACCGGCATCGCGCTGAGCAACCACGGCGCCTTTGGCGATACGGAGATCGCCGTGCGGCGCAGGAACGAATATGCGAACGTCACCGAATCGCAAGTGAAGCACGAAATGGCCGTTCTTCCGCGCCTCCGTCTGCAGCTCGGACTGGAAGTCAACGCCACTGCCGACGAGTCCAACGATCTGATGGTCTTCGGCATGCGCGACCAGGTCAGTACCGGGCTGCTTTATGACTTCAGCAAGCGCGATTATTTCAACATCGAGCCGGGCTGGGCGCGATACTACAGCCAGACCGGGGATTTTCTGGGGAGCGGCAACCATCTTTCCATGGAGCTCGGCCACCAGATCCGCACCGAATACCCGAACTGGAAGGTGAGGGTGATCGGCATCCATACCAACTTCAATCCTGTCGCCAATGCCATGCTTCCGTTGCCGGACAATATGAATATCTACGGGGCGTGCTTCGGAACCGGCGAACTCAACCGGCGCGTCTATACTTATGCATGGCGTCCCTATGTGGACGGCTGTGCGACCAATAATGACCTGAGCGGGCAGGGCTATAATGCGATGCTCGGTCTGGCCGGCTCGGTTGTCGGCCGCGACCAGCTCTCCCTGACCCTCAGCCAGGTACGCGGCGGCGCAAATCTCGTCAACGGCTTGATACGTGAATTCAAATTGAACTACCGGTATTTTATCGACTGATTATTATTACTATTGGAAACTCACCCAGGGGGAAATGAAATGAAAGCTATCAAACTTGGCATCCTGCTCATGATATCCATGCTCGCGTCATGCGCGGTCATGGATCAGAACCATAACTCCAAGCCGCTGGAACGCGATGCGAAATGGGCATTGCTGCCTGTCGTCAATCATACCGACGTGCCGCAGGCGGGCTTGCGCGCGGAAGCGCTGGTCGACGTGCTGTTGCGCGCCCGCGGTGTCGCCAATCTGCGCAGCTACCCGCCGGCGTTGAACCAGGACAGCCTGTTCGAGCCTGCCGAGCGCAAGGTGGTGATCGATGCGATGAACTGGGCACGTGAGCAGGGCGTGCGCTATGCGGTAACGGGTACGGTGGAAGAGTGGCACTATAAGGTCGGGGTCGACGGAGAGCCCGCGGTGGGCATGACGCTGCAGATCATCGACCTCAAGGATGGGGACCGCGTCGTGTGGAGCTCTGCCGGCAGCAAGAGCGGCTGGAGCCGCGATGCATTGAGCGCCGTCGCGCAGGAACTGATCAGGAAGATGCTGTCCGACGCATCCATAGAGTAATCATCCCGTGGCATTCAGAAACATATCAGACAAGTTCTTTGCGCGTTTCCATGCCGCATTGGCCCCTGTGCACCACAGGCGGGTGATGTGGCTGGAAGTCGTGGTGATCACGCTGGGCGTCATCGCCGCGGGGATTTTTTTCGAGCACGACGATCCGTTCCAGATCAACGGCGAATTCCCGTGGATTTGGATCGCTCCCTTGTTGATCGCGCTGCGCTATGGCGTGCCGCCGGGACTGGTTTCATCGCTCATCCTGATCGCCGCATGGAAGTTGATGGACCATTTGTCGGAGACCCATGAGAGTTTCCCCGAGCAGTTCTTTCTGGGCGGCCTGATCATGGTCATGCTGTGCGGTGAATTCAGCGCGGCCTGGGGCGCACGCCTGCGCCGGGCCGAAGAGACCAACCATTACCTTGACGAGCGCTTGAGCAGGATGACGCTTCGCCATCTGCTGCTCAGGCTCTCGCACGACCGCATGGAGCAGGAGATCCTGACCAAGCCGGTTACGCTGCGCGATGCATTGGGTGGCCTGCGGCAATTGACCTCGGCTCAGGGTGATTCGACCTTGCCCGCATCGCTTCCCTTGCTCCAGTTGTTGACGCAGTACTGCCAACTTGAATCTGCGGCCATCTTTGTTGCAAATGAGGTGGGACATTATGTACGGACGAGCCAGATAGGCTCTTCGCTCAATTTGTCCGCCAACGATCCGCTGCTGCTGTACGCGCTGGAACACCGGTCCCTGTCCCACCTGCTTATCGAGGGCTTGCCCGATGTCGATCTTCCTTCGCCGTTCCTGGTGGTTGCCCCCATACTGACCAGCGACAAGCAAGTACTGGGTGTGCTGGCGATCGATCGCATGCCTTTTCTTGCGCTGAACGAAGAAAACCTGCAGATGCTTTCGGTGATGCTGGGTTACTACGCGGACTGCGTGAACGAGGCCGAGGGCGCGCGTCAATTCTTCAGGTTCTTTCCCGACGCGCCGAATGACTTTGCGGCAGAATTTTCGAAATTGCTGCACCTGCAATGCTCCAATAACATCATCAGCCATGTCGTCGTGCTGTCCTTCGCCAACGACGAGAACGGCCGCCAGGCCATTGCCCAGCTCACGCATATCCGGCGCGGGCTGGACATTCCCTGGCAAACCAGCGCCGGGGATCGCTTGCTGCTCGTCAATCTGATGCCTTTGGCCAACGAGTCGGCGGTAGACGGATTCCTGCTGCGCATCGAAACCATGCTGAAGGAATACATGGGGGCAGATTATGACCAATGGAGCCTGAATCCGATCAGGATCAGCCTGGCTGAAAGCGATCCGCTGGCATCCCTGCAGCGTGTCTTTGGAGCGCGTCATGAATAGATTCCTGCTCGCATCGATGGGCCTGCTGCTTGACGTTTCGGCCGTGGCCACGATCTCGTTGAAGATCGGCAGTGACTGGGTATTGTTCCTGTTCCTTCTTCAACATGCGGCCGCGAGCGTGCTGTTGGCATTGGCAGGCTGGCATTTCATGCCTGCAAAGTTCCGCCATCCCCGCAGGCTGGTCACGCTGCTGCTGTTCAATGCGTCATTCTTCATTCCGCTACTGGGCCTGTTCGGCGTCTATGCGGCTGCGCAGCTTTCCGCCTTCCGCCGGCGCGAGCATGTCGTACAACCCTTTGCCCATCTGGTTCTGCCGGAGTTCGTCCTGTCGCTCCGTGAGCCGGAGATCAAATTCAGCCAGGGCGGGATCAAGTCCCGTCTCGCGCATACTTCCATCCCGACGACGCGGCGCCTGCAATCCCTGCTGGCGTTGCAGGGGATCCCGGCGCGCGTTTCAAGCCCTTTGCTGCAAAACATGCTGAGCGATGCCTCCGACGATATCCGGCTGGTTGCCTATGGCCTGCTCGACAGCCGCGAAAAAAAGATCACGGCACAGATCCATGCCGAACTCGTCAATCTGAGAAGCGCGGAGAGCAAGGAGTTGCGGCTGATCGGGCTCAAGCATCTGGCGGAACTGTATTGGGAAATGATCTACGCCGGACTGGCTCAGGGAGATCTGCGGACCCACGCATTGAACCAGGCGCTTTATTACGCCGATGCCGCATTGCATCTGGAGAAAGAGGATACGGGTCTGCTGTTCCTGAAAGGCCGCGCCCTGCTTGAATCCGGACGATACGAAGAAGCCCAGCTGATATTGGGTCTGGCGGTGTCGCATGGCTTGCCCGAATCCCGCGCGCTGCCGTATATCGTCGAGATCGCATTCAACCGGCGCGATTACAGGACGGTGCAGGATCTGCTCTCGCGCCTCGCTGGTTACCAGGTGACGCCGATCATGAAGAGTGCGATCAACTTCTGGGTGTCCAAGCCGGGTCATCAGGAGCTTGTTTCCCTTAAAGAGAATATCGTATGAATTGGCCCCGCGCTGAACGTGCCGACATCGGGCTGCTGCTGGAGGGCACTTTCCCTTATGTTTCCGGTGGAGTGTCGAGCTGGGTCAACCAGGTCATCCGCGGTTTTCCCGAGTATACGTTTGCCCTGATCTTCATCGGCAGTCGGGCGGAGGATTACGGCGATGCAAAATATGTCCTGCCGGACAATGTCGTCCATCTGGAAACCCATTACCTGCATAATCGCCATGCAGTGCCGCAAGTGCGTCCGATGCATGGAGACCCGGCAGTCTTCGGTGACATCAAACACCTGCACGAGTGCTTCCGTTTTCCCGAGGCCAATCCGGACGGCAGGGAGACTTTCAAGAAACTCATTCCCGAGCTTTCCGCCAACGGCGGCGCCAGTCTTGAGACCTTTCTCTACAGCGAGACAGCCTGGGATTTCGTCAAGGAAAAATACCAGAAATATTGCTCCGACCCTTCGTTCGTGGATTATTTCTGGACTGTGCGCTCGATGCATGCGCCGATCTGGATGCTGGCAGAGATCGCCGAGAATTTCATTCCGGTGCGCGCGTACCACACGGTTTCAACCGGTTATGCCGGATTGCTCGGGGCGATGCTGAAGGAAAAGACCGGATGCCCTCTGATCCTTTCCGAGCATGGCATCTACACCAAGGAACGCAAGATAGACTTGTTCCAGGCCCAGTGGGTCAGGGATAACCGCAATGTCTTTCAGCGCGACCCAACGGAGATCAGCTATTTCCGCCAGCTCTGGATACGTTTCTTTCAGGCGCTCGGCACGCGTTGCTACGACAGCGCGGACCATATCGTCGCCCTGTTCGAGGCCAACCGCTTGCGGCAGGTCGAGGATGGCGCACCGGCAGAACGTACCCGCAACATTCCAAACGGCGTCAATGTGGCCCGCTTCGCCGCGCTGCGCGCGCAGCGCCCGGCTTCGCCGCCGCCTATCCTGTGCCTGATCGGTCGCGTCGTACCGATCAAGGACATCAAGACCTACATCCGTGCGATGCGCACGGTGGTCAACCGCATGCCCGAGGCGCAGGGCTGGATCGCCGGGCCGGAAGATGAAGACCCGGACTATGTGGACGAGTGCCGCGATCTGGTGAACGGTCTGGGATTGGATGGCAACATCAAGTTTCTCGGCTTTCAGCAGATGACCGAACTGCTGCCCAGGATCGGCCTGGTCGTGCTGAGTTCGATCAGCGAAGGTTTGCCGCTGGTGCTGCTGGAAGGTTTTGCCGCGGGCGTGCCCGCAGTCAGCACGGATGTCGGTTCCTGCCGCCAGCTGATCTACGGCCTGGATGAGCAGGACCAGGCCTTCGGTGCCGCCGGGAGCATCGTGAACATCGCCGATCCGCAGGCCCTGGCGGAGGCCGCATTGGCGTTGCTGACCGACGAGGCCGCCTGGCATGCGGCGAGCGAGGCCGGCATACGGCGAGTCGAGGCCCATTACACACAGGAGCAGATGTTTGCCAACTATCGCGCCATCTATGAAGAGGTGACGACATGGCAGGCATAGGCTTCGAGCTGCGCAAGCTGCTGCAGAAGGACAGTTACTTCGGACTGTTCCAGGCCTATGCCTATGCGGGCATCATCAGCTCGGGGCCGTGGGTACTGTCTATCGTCGGGATATTGTTTGTCGGATTCCTGAGCCTGGGCGTGGTTTTCCCGCACATGTTGATCGTCCAGTTCCAGGTATCCGTTACCTATCTGATACTCAGTTCACTGATCCTGACCGGCTTTATCCAGCTTGGATTTACCCGGTTCATCGCCGACAACCTGTTCCGGAAACTGGATAAGCAGGTGCTGCCGAATTTCAACGGCATGCTGCTGGTCGTGACCAGTGTCAGCGGCATCGTCGGGCTGCTCGCGATATTCCTGTTCTTTTCGGGGATGAGCGTGTCGTACCGGCTGCTGATGCTTGCCGGCTTCGTCATCCTGTGTGCGATCTGGGTGGCCACGATCTTCCTGTCGGGCATGAAGCAGTACAAGGAGATCGTGGTGCTGTTCGCGATCGGCTACGCCGTTACCGTGTTTGGCGCGCTACTGTTGCGTTCGCGTGGAATGGAGGGATTGCTGCTCGGTTTTGTGATCGGGCATTTCGTGCTGCTGGTCGGCATGGTGACTTTGACGCTGCGTACTTTCCCGCTGGACGACTCCTTCATTTCATTTGATTTCATGCGCCCGGGGGCGATGTATACCAGCCTGGTCTGGGCGGGCTTTCTCTACAATCTTGCGGTCTGGGCCGACAAGCTGATGTTCTGGTTCTACCCGGACACCAGCCAGAGCATCATCGGGCCGTTGCGGGCCTCGCTGATCTACGACTTCCCGATCTTCCTCGCTTATCTGGCGATCATTCCCGGCATGGCGGTATTCCTGGTGCGGATAGAAACCGACTTTGTGGAATATTACGAAAAGTTCTATGACGCGGTGCGCGAAGGGGGCTCGCTCGACCATATCGAGACCATGCGCGACAACATGCTGTTCACGGTGAGGCAGGGGCTGTTCGAGATCGTCAAGATACAGGCCATCGCCGTGCTGCTGGTTTTTGTGCTCGGTGAAAAACTGCTGGGCTGGCTCGGTATCTCCAGCCTGTATCTGCCGCTGCTCGATGTGGATGTGGTCGCCGCCGGCCTGCAGGTGGTGTTGCTCGGCATCCTGAATATCTTCTTCTACCTGGACAAGCGGCGCATCGTGGTATTCCTCTGCGTCCTGTTCCTGTTTGGCAATATCGTGCTGACGGCCCTCAGCCTGTATCTCGGAGCGAGCTATTACGGCTACGGCTTTGCGCTGTCGCTGCTGATCACCGTGCTGACGGGGATGCAATTGCTGTCGCGCAAGCTGGATACGCTGGAGTACGAGACCTTCATGCTGCAATGAATCGGCCTTGCGGAGACGTGCAGCTATAACTCCTTGCTGACTTTCATCACGCCCGGATCGTCCTCGCTGGACTTGAGGGTGAAGCCGAGGCGGGTCATCAGTTTGAGCATCCTGTGGTTGTTGTTCAGGACTTCGCCCTCGATGACCGACAATCCGTAGGAGCGTGCCGCTTCCATCAGCGTGACCATGAGTTTCTGGCCCAATCCCTTGCCGGCGATGTTGTCTGCGATCACAAGCGCGAATTCGCATGTCTTTCCATCCGGATTGATCGCGTAGCGCGATACGCCCAGTCCGACTTCCTTTCCGACCTCTTCGACCACTGCGATCAGCGCCATTTCGCGGCTGTAATCGAGCTGCGTCAGGCGCGCCAGCATCTCCTCGGTCAATTCCTGCACGCTGTTCATGTAGCGGAAGTACTTGGATTCCTCCGACAGGTCATGCACGAATTTCTTGATCAGCAACGCATCTTCCGGACGGATGGGACGGATGGTGATGTCGGTGCCATCGGGCATCTGCCACTGGCAGACCAGCTGGGACGGATAGGGATAGATCGCCATGTGCGCATAGCGGTCTGCGCTGGGCTGGCGAAATTCGACGACGATGCGCGCGTCGGCCGCCAGCACGCCGTTCTCGTCGAGGATCAGCGGATTGATGTCCATCTCCTTCAGCAGCGGCAGTTCGCAGACCATTTCCGACACGCGCAGCAGGGCGTCTTCCAGTGCATCGATGTTGGCCGGCGCCAAGTTGCGGAATTGACCGAGCATCCTGGCGATGTGCGTACCCTGGATCAGGTCCTTTACCAGGAAGTGGTTCAACGGGGGCAGTGCGACGGCGCGGTCGCCCATGATCTCGACCGTTGTACCACCCGCACCGAAAGTGATCACCGGGCCGAACACCGGGTCCGTGGTCACGCCTATCATGAGCTCCCGACCGTTGGGCTTGACGACCATCGGTTCGATGGAGATGCCGTCGATCCTGGCAGTGGGCTGGTTGACGCGCACGGTGTCGATGATGTGCTGATAGGCGGCAAGGACGCCGTGCGAAGTGTTCAGATTGAGCACCACCCCGCCGGCATCGGTCTTGTGCGAAATGTCCGGCGAGTTGATCTTCATCGCCACCGGAAAGCCAAGCTGCTGAGCGATCAGCAGGGCCTCGCTCGGCGAATGCGCGACCATGGTATGCGCCACCGGAATCTGGAAGGCTGAAAGCAGCGCCTTGGATTCCATCTCGGTCAGCACTTTGCGATGCTCCTGCAGCGCGCCTTCGATGATCAGGCGGGCACCCTCCACATCCGGCTCGATGTGGTGGGCAAGCGGGCCCGGCATCTGCATCAGCAGCTTCTGGTTGTGGTAGTAGGCGTACAAGTGCGAGAACACTTCGACTGCCGGTTCCGGTGTGCGGAAATGCGGACGGTGTGCCTTGGTGAACGCCCTGCGGGACTCGGCGACTTGCGTCTCGCCCATCCAGCAGGTCAGCAGCGGCTTGCCGTGAGTGTTGCTGCTGGCGAAGTCGATCAGCACCTGGGCGGATTCGAGTGGCTTGGTCATCGCCTGCGGTGTAAGGATCGCAAGCACGCCGTCGACATTCTCGTCATCGAGGCAGGCTTTGACGGCATGATAGTAACGGTCCGCCTGTGCGTCGCCGATGATGTCCACCGGGTTGCAGTGCGGCCAGTTCGGCGGCAGGTACTGATTGAGGTATTCGATCGTGGCGTCCGACAATTCGGCCATGACCAACCCCAGATCGGCGGCCCGGTCGGCCGCCATGACGGCGGGCCCGCCGCCGTTGGTGACGATGGCAAGACGGTTGCCGGCCGGGCGGAAACCGCAGGCCAGGGACCGGGCAGCGGTGAACAGTTGCGTGACGGTATCCACTCGGACCACACCGACGCGCCGGATGGCGGCATCGAACACGTCGTCGGCGCCCACCAGCGAGGCGGTATGGGACATCGCGGCTTTCGAGCCGGCCGGATGGCGCCCGACTTTGACCAGGATCACCGGCTTGATGCGGGCGGCAGCGCGCAGGGAGCTCATGAACCTGCGCGCATTGCGGATGCCTTCTATGTACATCAGGATGCTGCGCGTATTGGAGTCGGACACCAGATAGTCGAGGATTTCGCCGAAATCCACATCGGTCGACGAGCCCATCGACACGACGCTGGAGAACCCCACGTCATTCAGGGTCGCCCAGTCCAGAATGGCGGTGCACAACGCGCCGGACTGGGATATGAGCGCGATGTTGCCGACGTTCGCAACGCCCTTGTTGAAAGTGGCGTTCAGCCCGATCGAGGGGCGCATGATGCCGAGGCAGTTCGGCCCGATCAGGCGGATGTTGTACTGGTGCGCGGCCTCCATCATCTTGCGTTCCAGCGCCGCGCCTTCCGTACCCACTTCACCGAAACCGGCCGTGATGATGACCGCCGCCTTCACGCCGTGTATGCCGCATTCCTCGATGATGCCGGGAACGGTCTGCGGCGGTGTGGCGATGACCACCAGTTCCACCGGGTCGCCGATTTCAGCGATCGATGTATAGGAGCGCTGTCCCTGCACCTCGGCATGCTTCGAGTTGACCGGATAGAGTTTTCCCTGGAATCCGCTATCCAGCATGTTCTTGAACACGATCTGGCCGACCGAGTCGGGGCGGTCGCTGGCGCCGAACACGGCGACGGATTTGGGTGCGAACAGGGGATTGAGGTAGTGCTTGCCCATGATATTGCGCTCCTGCACAAGACTTGATTGGGTATGATATCACCGTACAGCAACCATTACCCCGACGATACTATGCAGACCGCCTATATCAGTCATCCGCTTTGCCTGAAGCACGACATGGGTTCGGACCATCCGGAATGTCCGGCGCGCATCCATGCCATCGAGGACCAGTTGATCGCTTCCGGGCTGTTCGGTTACCTGCAGCATCATGAAGCACCCGAAGTGACCCGCGAGCAATTGCTGCGGGTGCACGATGCCGGCTATGTCGACCTGATCGCAGCCATGTCACCGAAAGAGGGCAGGGTGATGCTCGATGGCGACACGGAGATGAATCCGTTCTCCTATCCGGCAGCACTGCGGGCCGCGGGCGCCGTGGTGCTGGGAGTGGACATGGTGATGGAACGCAAGATCGAAAACGCATTCTGCAACATCCGTCCGCCGGGACACCATGCTGAAAGAGCCCGGGCGATGGGTTTTTGCATCTTCAACAACGTCGCCATCGGTGCGGCCCACGCGCTCGCAGCGCACGGCTTGGGCAGGGTGGCGATCGCCGATTTCGACGTGCACCACGGCAACGGAACCGAGCAGATATTCCACGACGATCCGCGCGTGATGTTGTGCTCGACGTTCCAGCACCCTTTCTACCCCTATGGCGGCGCGGATAGCGGCAATGATCACATCATCAATGTGCCGTTGGCCGCCGGCGCGGGTAGCGAAGAGTTTCGCGCTGCGGTGACCAACCACTGGCTGCCGGCGCTGGAAGCGTTCAAGCCTGAATTTCTGCTGATCTCAGCCGGATTCGACGCCCACCGGGAAGATGACATGGCCATGCTAAGGCTGGTGGACGGGGATTACGGCTGGGTGACGCAGCAGCTGAAGCATGTCGCAGACAAGCACTGCCACGGACGCATCGTTTCGGCGCTGGAAGGCGGATATGCGATGCATGCGCTGGGACGCAGCGCAATGGCTCATATCAAGATACTGAGCGGGCTGTAGGCAGGGCACCTTTTCCCGGCAGTTGTGCAATCCCTCGTAGCGCCCGGCTTTTGCAGGTAACTCGGAAGTCACTCACGATTTGCCCTGTTGCTCTTCCAGATCGACAGCAACAGCCATACCGCACCGGCCGCCGAGCCGAGATAACCGAGCAGGCCAAAGATCGGCAGTCCCAGCAACTTGGGACCGCCGGGGACGGTCATGACGATCGAGGATCCGATGATGAGCGCAGCGACTACGATGCCGATCACCAGCCGATTTGCGGCGCCATCGAGCTGGTTGCCGACGTGCCTGAGGTTGGTGATATCGATGTGGATCTCCAGACGCCCGCGCCTTGCCGCGCGCAGCAGCCGGGAGAGATCGTGTGGCAAATCCGAAACAAGGCCGAGCATCTCACTGGCGGATCGCCAGCCGCGCTTGATGAGCGCGGTCGGCGTGTAGCGCGCACGAAGCGCCCGTCTCAGCATGGGCATCGCCTCTTTGGCCGCATCGAAATCCGGGTCAAGCTCGCGCCCCATTCCTTCCAGCGTGATGAATGCCTTGATCAATAGCGCAAGGTCCGCCGGCAGTGTCACGCGGTGTCCGCGCAGGATCGCCACGATGTCGTTGAGCATGGCACCGAGGCTGATCTTTTTTAAGGGTATGCCGTGATATTGATCGACGAAAGACTGGATTTCCAGTATCAGATTCCCCTCGTCAGCGTAGCCGTTTCCGGCCCATTCGATCATCACGTCGGCGACGCGCTCGGGTTCGTGCCGCACTAGGCCGAACAATAGCTGGATCAGCTGGGTACGGCGCACTTCGGTCAAGCGGCCGACCATGCCGAAATCGATAAAGGCGATGCGGTTGCCCGGCAGATAAAATACGTTGCCGGGGTGCGGATCCGCGTGGAAGAATCCATCCTCGACGATCATCTTCAACACGGCGTGCGCCCCGCGCCGGGACAGTATCTTGCGGCTGTAGCCGGCCTGATCGACTGCGGCAAGGTCGCGACCCGGAATGCCGTCAATGAATTCCTGGACGCATACCCGCTCGCCGGTCCACTGCCAGTAGACGCGAGGAATGACGATGATGGGAATGGGTGTAGGAGGCGCTCCGGCGATGTCTCCGGCTGCCGGCCTGTCAGTGCTGTCGGCAGGCACCGTGTCCTGATCCGTGTATCCCGCAAAATTGTTTGCGATGATTTCGCTGTTCCTGCACTCCAGGGCGAAATCGAGCTCGCGCAGCAACGACTGCGACAACTGCCGGGTAATTGCTACCGGGTGAAAATTCCGCCATTCCTTGTTTTCCGCCTCGGCAAATTCCGCCAGGCGCATCAGCAGGCGCAGATCGGCTTCCACGATCGGCCGTATTCCCGGGCGCCGTACCTTGATCGCCACTTCGCTGCCGTCTGCTAGGCGGGCATGGTATACCTGTGCGATGGAAGCGGCTGCCAGAGGTTCGGGATCGAACGAAGCAAATATCGTTTCGGGCGGCGCCCCAAGGTCTTCTTCAAGTTGCTGTTGTATGTCCGCATAGGGCGCCGGTGGCGCACTGTCTTGAAGCTTGCTGAATTCCGCGATCCATGCCGGCTCGAACAGGTCTACACGCGTCGCGAGTACCTGGCCAAGCTTGACGAAGGTCGGCCCCAGTTCCTCGAGCGCGCGCCGCACCCGTGCGGGCGGTTCCAGATTAGCCAGCTCGTTCCCGTTCTTCCAATGCAGCACCTGTCCCGCACGCTCCAGGATATTTGACATTCCCGTCCGCCGTACGATGTCGCCGAAACCGTAGCGGATCAGGACCGACGCGATTTCGTGCAATCGCCCGAGGTCGCGCGCCGTTGTCGTCGCCTGCCAGAACATCACTCGTCCTTGTCTTTGGGCTGAACGTGTTGAGCCAGACCAGTGAGCACCCCGGCAGCAATTTGGCGCACAAGATCGGAAGTATTCTTCGCCAGATGCAGGCCGACCCCAACCTGTGCGCGTCCCGTTGCGCCGATCTGGTGTGCGATGACGGACAGCGTTTCTTTCAGCTGCGCGCCGACTGCGGAACCATGGGTGCGGCTGTGAGCAGCCAGGTCACGCAATATTTCGCCCGTTGCATCCTTGGCCGCCGAGGCGGAGTGCTGCAGGGTCTCCACGAACATGGTCTCCAGGCGCTCCAGATCTGCACGGGCCTTTTTGAGGTCATCGCTGGAATATCTTTGCGCCCGTCCTGCCGCTTCCTCAACGGCGAGTTTGGCGGCTTCGGCAAATTGCGCAAGCGCGACATCCAGGCCGGTGACAGCCTCCCGGAGGTGATCCCGTGCGATATGGGTTTGCGCAGACGAATGCTCCAACTCCCGTTGCACGCCGGCTCGCGCTCCACGCAACACCGCATCCGCAGTCTCCCGCACGGACTTGATATCGAGCGAACGGGCACTGATGAAGCGCAAGGTGAGCTGGCGCACTTTCTCCTGCACATCGTTTCCCTGTTCGACGGCGTGGCGTACATCGGCTTCGAGGGACGGGGTGTCGTGACTGGTTTCATTCTGCATAATTGATCTCCTCTTGTAGTGAGACGAACATCAAACCTCACGGCTTGCTGCGATGATTCATTTACAGAGTGCTATCCCGTGATACGCGATTCGCGGCAAGCCGGCCGGCGCAACGGATACGGTTGTTTCGGCTGCCTGTGACGATGCGGCAGGAAGCGTTGTATCGCTGTCGGTCCAAGAGTAGCGTATCACGCCCAAGACCATGGTTACCATGGTAACGCGCACGGAACTGAGCCGATCCTTGCCAGATCATCGGGCGCGTCATCGCTGATACAATCAGAGCAGGCCTCGGGCATAAGACTGCCGGTCTGCAACGTGTTGCGTTCCCGATGAAATTCAAAAGCAAGACTCGGAGTGTGTCGTGGCCGTCCAATGCCTAAAGTACCTGCCATCCAGCACAAAATAAGGAGCAGGACATGTCCAAGCATGCCGAACAAGCCGCCAAAACGATCAGCGACCCTCGCTGGATTGCCGTTGTTGCCCGCGACTCGAGAGCGGACGGCCAGTTCTTTTATTCGGTACGGACGACCGGTGTTTACTGCAGACCCTCTTGCGGTTCACGCACTCCCAGGCCGGAGAACGTCAGTTTTTATTCGACGATTGAGGATGCGGAACATGCAGGGTTCCGCCCTTGCAAACGCTGCAAGCCCGATCAGCCCCCTTTGGCAGAACAACATGCTGCCCTCGTTGCCGGACTGTGCCGACAGATTGAACTAGCCGAGACGGAACCCAGTCTCGACGAACTGGCCCGGAGCGCACAGATGAGCGCTTTTCACCTGCACCGCATTTTCAAGGCAGTTACGGGTGTTACCCCCAAGGCCTATGCGACCGCTCATCGCACTCGGAAGATTCGCGCGGAGTTGGGGCACAGTGAAAGCGTGACCAGGGCTATCTATGAAGCCGGTTACAGTTCCAGCGGCCGTTTCTACGAGGAGTCGAATCGGATACTGGGAATGACGCCCGGGAATTTTCGTGCCGGCGGCGCCAATACGGTCATTCGCTTCGCTGTGGGCGAATGTTCTCTCGGCGCGATCCTGGTTGCTGCCAGTGAATTGGGCGTGTGTGCGATCCTGATGGGGAACGACCCTGATGCGCTAGCGCGGGACCTGCAAGATCGCTTCCCGAAAGCCGACCTGCTTGGCGGGGATGCCGGATTCGAGCAGATGATTGCGAAGGTCGTCGGATTCGTGGAAATGCCGAAGCTGGGTCTTGACCTTCCTCTGGATGTGCGCGGTACCGCTTTCCAGCAACGTGTTTGGCAGGCACTGCGAGCGATACCGGCCGGATCGACGATGAGCTATTCCGATGTGGCCCGGGAGATTGGGGCGCCCAAGTCTGCACGGGCGGTCGCTCAAGCCTGTGCGGCCAATGCGTTGGCAGTCGCGATTCCCTGTCATCGGGTCGTACGCACTGATGGAGGGCTTTCCGGTTACCGCTGGGGCGTCGAGCGCAAACGTGCGCTGCTCGAACGGGAAGGCAGGTCATGAACGTAGCCCCCTTAATCAACCCGACTTTCCGCATGGCACGCCCGCACGCGTAGCCTATGATTTCACAACTGCATTGCTCCACACCTTTGCCCGCCGACTTTCGGCCGAACGACATACTGGCTTTCCATCGCAGGGATGCGCAGGAAGTTGCCGAGCGGGTAAGTGATACAGGCTTGCAGAAGGGAATAGTCTGGCGCGGGATGCCAGCCTGCCTGCACATCAGTTTCAGTAAAGGAAAGGCAGATGCAATGCTGTCTGTCGACGGTCACTTGCCCGGCGATAGCCGGTCAGCCTTCGAGGCAATGATCCTGCGCATGCTCGGATTAACTCAGGGAGTAGCAGAGTTTGAAACGCATTTTCTTGATCACCCCCAACTGAGTACCCTGATCGCTCGCCAGCGCGGCCTGCGCGTGGCAGTTGCCGCCACTCCGTTCGAGGCCCTGACCTGGGCCGTCACGGGACAGCAGATCAGTGTCAGCGCAGCGGTCGCCATTCGGCGCAAGTTGATCTTCGCCGCCAATGTGCGGCATTCCGGCGGCTTGTTATGCTACCCGGACGCGAGTCAGATCATCGGGTTGTCGGAGGTGACATTGAGGCAGGCTGGCTTTTCGGCGGCCAAAACAAGAACACTGCTTGCACTCGCGCAACTGGTCGCAGACGACAGACTTCCTTTGGATGCATGGACACACACATTGCCGATCGACGAGATGCGGGAACGGCTTGAAGCTGTACGCGGCATAGGGCCGTGGACCGTCAACTACGCTTTGCTGCGGGGATTTGGCTGGCTTGACGGTTCGCTGCATGGTGATGCGGCTGTACGTCGCGGATTGCAGGCATTGCTGGATTCGCACGAGAAACCCGGCGCAGAGGAAACTGAAGAGTGGCTCGCGGTCTTCTCGCCATGGCGTGCCTTGGTTGCAGCACATATCTGGGCTGCACAATCATCGGCGGCCTATTGATTAATTAATAGCGAGGCTATTTGGATTCTGCGACACACGTCCTGAAGTAACGTGCGATTGAAATTTGGCGTCCCCTACGGCGTTCTATGTGCAAGCATTGGCGCCGTTTATCGATTGATTGTTTATTGCATACCCCCATTTATACCCCCAACACCTAAAACAGCAATTTGCCCTCTCGCGAGAAGCCGGAGA
>MLJW01000262.1_pt1 | contig 36087 bp, 35 predicted proteins | sample 888231 | NCBI WGS metagenome assembly MLJW01 (sample SAMN05788063, study PRJNA343431) | mine drainage metagenome | isolation source: sample collected from the inflow into an acid mine drainage treatment plant... | place: Germany: Lusatia, lignite mining district
GTGCACCGGTCGGGGTCGGCGCGCCACATGCCGCGAGCCCTATCAGTGCGGCGACGGCGGGGGTGAGCCGACGCGACGCGCCCCGGATCGCATTCGTCGACCACGACGGCGGCCGGCGGCGACCGGGTGCCGTGCTGCCGGCCGCGTGTGTCCGCGCAGCATCGCGATCCATGGGATGCGCCGTCCTCGTGCCTCGCCCGTTGAGTGGTTCTCGGTCACCTTACGCGGGTGATCGAGGCGAGGCTGGCGGTGCTGGCGATGACCCGGAGGCGAGGGTAGGCGGTAACTGGCGAGACGTCGTGCATTACCTGAGACGCCTTCACAACTCATTCACAAATGATTCCTATGAATTCGCGGTGAGGATTCTTTGGGAATCCATAAGTTAGACAGAAATGCTTTCCGGTGGCACGATGCAAAGGACGTACCGATGCATTCTCGCCAAAGGAGGCACAATCATGGGAACTGTCCGCAGGTCCGTCGGGGTGACGGGAGCCGTGGTCTCGCTGGGCCTTGTGCTCACCGCGTGCAGCTCGTCACCCACACCGTCCGCGACCGCGTCGGCGACGTCCACGGCGCCGTCGGCCGCGCCGCAGGTGAACGCGGCGGACTTCACGTCCGACTTCTCGGTCATGAAGCAGCTGACCGGGTTGGCATCGCAGGGCAAGGGGATGGTGGGGGTCCTGCTGCCGGACACGACGACCTCGACGCGGTACGTGCAGTACGACGCTCCGTATCTGACGAAGGCGTTCGAGGCGGCGGGGTTGTCGTCGAGCCAGTTCAAGATCGACAACGCGAACGGTAGTGCGTCGACGATGCAGACGCAGGCGGAGGCGGACATCAACGCGGGTGCGTCGGTCCTGCTGGTGGATCCGTTGGATGCGGGTAGTGGTGCGGCGATCGAGGCGAAGGCCGAGGCGGCGGGGGTCAAGGTCATCGACTACGACCGGTTGGTGACCGGTGGTCCGGCGGACCGCTACTACGTGAGCTTCGACAACGTGGCGGTCGGCAAGCTGATCGGCCAGGGCGAGGTGCAGTGCTTGACGGACTGGAAGGTGTCGAAACCGAACATCTTGATCATGGACGGGGACCCGACGGACAACAACGCCAAGCTCTTCGCCCAGGGGTACAACGGTGTGCTGCAGCCCTACTTCGACAACAAGACCTATGTGAAGGTGGGTGAACCGGCCGGGACGTGGACGCCATCGGTGGCGGCCACGACGTTCGAGCAGCAGTACACCGCGCACCCGAACATCAATGCGGTGGTGACGCCGAACGATGACAATGCGAATGCTGTGATCGCGGTCCTGAAGAAGGACAACATCCCGGCCAAGACATTCCCCACGACAGGCCAGGACGCGTCGTTGCCCGGTCTGCAGAACATCTTGACCGGGTACCAGTGCGGCACGGTGTACAAGCCGATCTACCTGGAGGCTCAGGCCGCGGCGGCGCTGGCGTTGTACCTGCGGGCCGGTCAGACCCCGCCGAGCACGCTGGTGAACTCCACCACCACCGACTCGGTGATCGGTAAGCAGATCAAGTCGGTCTACACCACACCGATCTGGGTCACCTCGGCGAACATGGGCGCCACGGTCGTCAAGGACGGCGCGGTCACGGCCTCCGAGCTGTGTGCCGGGAACGTCGCCGCCGCCTGCACCGCCGCAGGCATCAGCTAGCGCCCGACGGCGTGCGCGTGGTGGGGCCGGGGTCGCTCGGCCCCACCACGCGCACGCATCCCTGAACCGCACGAACCACTGAACCGCACGAACCACAGAACTCGGGGAAGGCTCGGCACGACCATGCAGACAGCGACGGACCACGATGACGTGGCACCTCGAGAGGGTGTCCCAGACGCACCCCTCCTGCGACTGAGGGGGGTCAGCAAGCACTTCGGTCCCGTGGAGGCGCTCACCGGGGTCGACCTGGACATCCCGGCCGGAGTGGTGACCGCCCTGGTGGGGGACAACGGCGCCGGGAAGTCGTCGTTCATCAAGTGCATCTCCGGGATCTACGTACCCGACAGCGGGGAGATGTGGTGGGAGGGCAACCCGGTGCACGTGCGCACGCCCTCGGAGGCCGCGGCGCTGGGGATTCAGACCGTGTACCAGGACCTGGCGCTGTGCGACAACCTGGACATCGTCCAGAACATGTTCCTGGGACGTGAGCGACTGCGACGCACGGGCCTGGACGAGGTCTCGATGGAGAACGCCGCGCGCGAGACCCTCACGAGCCTGGCGGTCACGACGGTGCGGTCGGTGCGCCAACAGGTCGCGTCGCTGTCCGGCGGGCAGCGCCAGTCCGTGGCCATCGCGAAGGCCGTGCTGTGGAACTCCAAGCTCGTGATCATGGACGAGCCCACCGCGGCCCTCGGGGTGGCTCAGACGACCATGGTGCTGGACCTCGTGCGGCGCCTGGCGGACCGGGGGCATGCCGTGATGATCGTGTCGCACAACCTGAACGACGTGTTCCAGGTCGCCGACCGGATCGCCGTGCTCAGGCACGGTCGGATGGTGGACGTGCGTCCCGTCGCCCAGAGCGACCGGCAGATCGTGGTGGACCTCATGACCTCGGGTGAGTCGACGCGGTCGGTGGGACCGCAGGAGAGCGGGGCCGAACGATGACGAAGAGCCACGTGGACGCGCCGGTCCACGGCGACGAGCCTGCCGCCGACGTCCGCACGAGCGACGTCGAGGTCCCGGTCGACACGGTGGGTGGGTATCTGCGTGCGTCGGTGGTGCGGATCCGGGGTGGTGAGACGGGTGTGCTGCCGGTGGTGGGTGGCTTGGTGCTGGTCTCGGTGCTGTTCCAGTCGTTGAACAGCCACTTCCTGACGTCGGGGAACCTGGTGAACCTGTTGGTGCAGGCGGCGGTGTTCAGCCTGCTGGCGATGGGGGAGGTGTTCGCGCTCCTGCTGGGGGAGATCGACCTGTCGATCGGGTTCGTTGCCGGGCTCAGTGCGGTCGTGATGTCCGAGCTGGCCCGGCCGACGGTCGGGTGGCCGTGGTGGGCGGCGATCGGTGCGGCGTTGGTCGTCAGTGCGGTGATCGGTCTGGTGCAGGGCACGTTGATCACCCGGATCGGGTTGCCGTCGTTCGTCGTGACGTTGGCGGGGTTGTTGTTCTGGCAGGGCGTGATGCTGTGGATCCTCGGTAGCGGCGGGTCGATCCTGATCCAGGACAACACGATCAACGACCTCGCGTCCGGGACGTTGACCGAGGCGGCCGGGTGGGGCGTGATGCTCGTCGTCGTGCTCGTCTTCGCGGTGCTGACCTGGCGTCGCGACGCGCACCGACGCTCCTCGGGCCTGGTGGCACCACCGCCCGCGTTGACCATCGCCAAGATCGGCGGCGCCTTGGTCGGCGGGGTCGCGCTGGTGCTGCTGACCAACGCGGACCGCGGGATCCTGGTCCCGGTCTACGGGATGCCGTGGGTGCTGCTGCTGGTCTTCGCGGTCCTGGCGGTGTGGACCTACGTGCTCGGGCGGCGCCGGTTCGGCCTGTACGTGTACGCGATCGGCGGCAACGCCGAAGCGGCCCGGCGCGCCGGGATCCACCTGCCCCGGGTGCGCACGCTGGCGTTCATGTGCGTCTCGTTGACCGCCGGGGTCGGCGGGGTCGTCTACGCCTCGCGCCTGCGCTCGATCTCCACCGCCCTGGACGGTGGGACCCTCGTGCTGTACTCCGTCGCCGCAGCCGTGATCGGTGGCACCAGCCTGTTCGGCGGGCGCGGCAAGGCCCTGCACGGGGTCCTGGGCGGGATCGTGATCGCCGCGATCGACAACGGCATGGGACTGCTCGGCTTCTCCGCCGCCGCCAAGTACGTCGTGACCGCCCTGGTCCTGCTCGTCGCCGTCACCATCGACGCCGTCGCCCGCCGCAACCGCCCCGACGGGACGTGACCGCGCGGCGGGCTCGGCGCGCGGCGCTCTCTCAGCCAGCCAACCAACCGGGCAGTCGACCTGGCAGTCACGAGGCCAGGTCGACCATCGCGGCGCTGCGCTCCCAGAGATCGCGCGCGAGCCCGGCGTCGGCTGCCTGCGTATTCGCCTTCGCGACCCTGCGCTTCTCGTAGTACTCGCCTGAGACCCACTGCGTACCTGGTTCCGTCGTGGCGAGCCACACCAGGGTGTCGGCGCCCTTCTCCGGCGAGATCAGCACGCGCCTGAGCACGGACGTGTAGACGATCCTCATCGGGCTGGTCGACTCGGCGGCGAAGTTGGTGGCGACCCCACCCGGGTGGAATGCCGCCGCGCTGATGCCGGCGGGGGAGTACCGCCGGTGCAGCTCGCGCGTGAAGAGGATGTTCGCGAGCTTGGCGTCCCCGTACGCCTTGTTCGGCTTGTAGCCCGCGCGCGCGTCGAGGTCGTCGAGCTCGAGATGACCGAAGTACCGGTTCGCGACGCTCGACGTGGTGATCACACGGGCACGGCTCGCCACGAGGCTGTCGATCAGCAGCGAGGTCAGCAGGAACGGTCCGAGGTGGTTGACCTGGAAGGTCTTCTCGTGGCCGTCGACCGTCTCTGTGCGGTCGCCCATGATCCCACCGGCGTTGTTGGCAAGGACGTCGATGTGCGGGTACCGCGCGAGGAGCGCGGCGGCGAGCTCCCGCACCTCGTCGAGGCGCGCGAAGTCGGCGACGTAGGACTCGGCGCCGATCTCGGCGGCGACTGCTGCCGTCTTTTGGGGCGACCGGCCGACGACGACGACCTGATCGCCGCGCGCCGCGAGCGCGCGCGCCGCGGCTGCGCCGATCCCGTCGCTGGCACCGGTGATGACGATGGTCCGCTCAGGCATGCGTGCTCTCCTCCGTGACGCCGGGTGACTGCCGGTCGGGGTGCCGTTGACCAGCGACGACGCGTGCGCGCGACGGTGGCCGGGTCGTCCCGGAATAATCCGTGGACCCGCAGTGCTGTAGACTCCAGACTGTAGGGCGTGCCGGGGAACCGGTACGACCGATCCGCCCCGGCCTCTCAGGTCGACGCCACCGTCACCGGTGGTCGGCGGATGTGCAGTTCTCGGTCTGCGCGGTGGTGCCAGCATCCCGCCGCGAATGGACCGGCTCGATCGTGGAGGACGCGCCCCTGGTGAGGGGTGTACGGACGCGGATCGGGTGGCTCGTCACTGACAGTCCCCAAGCAAGGCCGGGGACGGATCAAGCCGCGCGTGAGCATGACAAACGGGTGCGGTGGACGGTGGCGCGACAGATGCTGGTCACGGGCGGATGGCGGCTCGCACCTCGACGGTGCGAGCCGCTGTTGCGTTCGGGCCGCCCGTCGTCCTGACGCGGCAGGCCGCCGGGGGCAGAGCGCCGTCCGGGTCGACCACGTCCGGTCGTCAGCGGGACCGCGCGCTGGATGTCCGGATGTGCTCGAAGATCAGGCTCGTCTCGGTCAGGGCGACCTCGGGGAAGGCACTCAGCTGCTCGAGGACGAACTCGCGAAGGGCGTCGCTGTCCTCGACGGCGACGTGGACGAGGAAGTCGTCGGCGCCGGCGAGGAAGTACAGGTCGAGCACCTCGGACCGGGCCGCTAGCCGCTGCGCAAACGCGCTGAGCCGGTTGCGGGCGCCCGACTGCATGCGGACCGCCACCATCGCCTGCAGCCCGCGACCCAACGCGGCAGGGTCGACCTCGGCGTGGAACCCGCGGATCACTCCCGCGGCCCGCAGCGTGCGGACCCGCGCCAGGCACGTCGAGGGCGCGATGCCGACGGCGGCCGCGAGAGCGTTGTTGGGCATCCGTGCGTCCTGCTGGAGGAGGTTCAGGACCCGTCGGTCGATCTCGTCCAGGGCGACGGTCCGAACTTCCTGCGAGGCCGTCGACGAGCTGCGACTCGAGACTGAATCATGTGCGGCCATGACCATACTGTACCGAATATTCAGCCGCGTTCATGGAATCGAAACAAATGATCTTCACACTGCTGCCGTCAGGTACATCACACTGGAATCGACCGCGGCCGGTGAGGGTCCGCGCGAGTCCGCCACGAGGAGCCCCGCCATGAAGATCGGCATCCCGACCGAGATCAAGAACAACGAGTACCGCGTCGCCATCACCCCTGCCGGCGTGCACCAGCTGGTGGCCGCGGGTCACACGGTCATGGTGCAGCGCGGCGCCGGCCAGGGTTCGTCCATCGCCGACGAGGAGTACGTCGCCGCCGGCGCCACGCTCGGTGCGAGCGCCGAGGAGGTCTGGGGCAGCGCCGAGCTGCTGTGCAAGGTCAAGGAGCCGATCGCCGCGGAGTATCCGTTGCTCCGCAAAGATCTCGTGCTGTTCACCTACCTCCACCTGGCGGCCGACAAGGCATGCACCGATGCGCTCCTCGACGCCGGCACGACCGGGATCGCCTACGAGACCGTGCAGACGCCCGACCATGCCCTTCCGCTGCTCGCGCCGATGAGCGAGGTCGCCGGTAGGCTCGCGGTCCAGGTCGGCGCCTACCACCTCATGAAGAACGAGGGCGGTCGTGGTGTGATCCTCGGCGGCGTCCCCGGTGTCACCCCGGCGAAGGTCGTGGTCCTGGGCGGTGGTGTCGCCGGCCGCCACGCGATCGAGATCGCCGTCGGCATGCGGGCGGAGGTCACGGTGCTCGACGTCAGCATCCCGCGGCTGCGTGAGCTCGACGCGGCGTTCGGCGGGCGCGTGCGCACGATCGCGTCGAGCGCGTACGCGATCGAGCAGGCGCTCCTCGAGGCCGACCTGGTCATCGGTGCGGTCCTCGTGCCCGGTGCCAAGGCGCCGACCCTGGTGCCGGACACCCTCGTCGCGCGGATGAAGCCCGGGTCGGTGCTCGTGGACATCGCGGTGGACCAGGGCGGCTGCTTCGAGTCGACGCATCCGACGACGCACGCCGATCCGACGTTCCGCGTGCACGGGTCGGTCTTCTACTGCGTCGCGAACATGCCCGGCGCCGTGCCGGTCACCTCGACCTGGGCGCTGACGAACGCCACGCTCCCGTACCTGACGGCCCTCGCCGACCTCGGGTGGGAGACCGCGCTCCGTGCGGACGCCTCGCTGGCCGGGGGCCTGACGACGCACGCCGGAACCCTGCACAACGAGGCGGTCGCAGCGGCGCACGGCTACGACCACGTCCCGGTCTCGGTCGTGCTTGCCTGACCTCGTGGTCGTGCGTGTCGCCCTGACCGTGTGATCACGGTCACCTCATGACGCCCAGCGGGGCCGGACCTCTGGCGGTCCGGCCCCGCTGGTGGTCCGCTATCGCCAGCCCGGCACGTCTGGTCGCGGGCGGGCAGCGGGCGGCCGCTGACCGGTCGAGAGCACGGAGGAGGGCCTGAGATGGCGGTGGGGCACCGGGTCAAGAGCGTCGAGCAGTCGATCCGCGAGACCGATGAACCGGGGCACTCGCTCAAGAAGACCCTCAGCGCGTTCGACCTCACGGTCTTCGGCGTCGGCGTCACGATCGGCACCGGCATCTTCGTCCTCACCGGCGAGCAGGCGGCGGTGAACGCCGGGCCGGCCGTCGTCCTGTCGTTCCTGCTCGCCGGGATCACGTGCGCGTTCGCCGCGTTGTGCTACGCCGAGCTCGCCTCCACGGTCCCGGTCGCGGGCAGCGCGTACACGTTCGCCTACGCGACCCTCGGTGAGGTGGTTGCCTAGATCATCGGCTGGGACCTGCTTCTCGAGCTCATGCTCGGGGCGGCCGTCGTGGCGCGCGGGGGGTCCGCCTACCTCCAGTCGCTTCTCGGCCTGCCGAGCTGGCTCGCAGGCGACCACGCACGTCCCGACATCGCGGCGATCCTCGTCGTCCTGGTGCTCGCTGCGGTCCTCATCCGCGGGTCGAAGACGTCGAGCAGGCTCACCGGCATCCTCGTCGCGATCAAGATCGGTGTCGTTCTCCTGGTGATCGTGGTCGGTCTTGCCTACGTGCGGACCGCGAACTACCACCCGTTCATCCCGGCGAACCAGACGGGTGCGGCCGACGGTGCTCCCGGCAGCACTCTCAGCGAGCCGATCGTGCAGGCGTTCCTCGGGCTCGAGCCGACGTCGTTCGGGTGGTTCGGGATCGTCGCGGCGGCCTCGGTCGTGTTCGTCGCGTACATCGGGTTCGACATCGTCGCGACCACCGCCGAGGAGACCATCTCGCCGCAACGTGACCTTCCGCGCGGGATCCTGGGCTCGCTCGCGATCTGCACCGTGCTCTACATGGCGGTGTCCGCCGTGATCACCGGGATGGTGCCGTACGGCCGGCTCAACACCGCCGCGCCGCTCGCCGAGGCCTTCGACAAGGTGGGGGTGACCTGGGCGTCGACGGTGATCTCGCTCGGTGCCGTGGCGGGCATCACCTCGGTGATCCTCGTGCTCATCCTCGGGCAGTCGCGCGTGCTGTTCGCGATGTCGCGCGACCGACTCCTGCCGAGCGGTCTCGCGCGCGTGCACCCCCGCTTCGGTACCCCGTGGCTCAACATCGCGCTGATCGCCGTCGCGGTGGCGGCGCTGGCGGGGTTCGTCCCTCTCGACGCGCTGTCCAAGCTCGTCAGCATCGGGACGCTGTTCGCCTTCGTCGTCGTGTGCCTCGGGGTGCTCGTGCTGCGTCGCACCCGGCCCGACCTGCCGCGTGCGTTCCGTACCCCCGGGGGTCCCGGTCGTCCCGGTGCTCGGCGTGCTGGCGTGCGGCTGGTTGATGCTCAACCTGCCGGTGGAGACCTGGCTGAGGTTCGTCGTCTGGATGGCTATCGGTCTCGTGATCTACCTCACGTACGGGCGTCGGCACAGCAGGTTCGCCGAACGCAGCGGGTCCGGCGCCGCTCGCTGACGGTCGTCCGTCTGGGCATGATGGCACCGTGAGCGACACGGGACTCGACCCGCAGAACCCCTTCGCGGCCGCATCGGTCCTGCCCTACGGACTGCCGGACTTCGGCGCGGTGCGCGAGGAGCACTTCCGCCCAGCGTTCGACGAAGGGATGGCGCAGGAGCGCGCCGAGATCGAGGCGATCGTCGCCGATCCGGCTGCTCCCACGGCCGAGAACACCCTGGATGCGCTCGAGCGCGCCGGAGAGCTCCTGCGGCGCACGGCGACCGTGTTCTTCACCCAGCACGGAGCCGACGCCACCGCCGGGCTGGACGCGATCGAGGACGAGGTCGCGCCGCTGCTCGCCGCGCACGAGGACGCGATCGAGCTGGACCTTCGACTGCTCGGCCGGCTCGACGCGCTCCAGAGCGCAGTGGACGACGGCACCGTCGAGCTCGCTCCGGACGCAGCCTGGCTGCTGCACACACGTCGTCGCGACGCGACGCGCGCGGGCGCTCGGCTGGCCCCGGGCGCGCAGGACCGTCTCCGTGCCCTGAACCAGGAGATCTCGGTGCTGGAGGCGACGTTCGGGCGCACGGTCCTCGCGGCGGGCAACGAGGGTGCCGTGCTGGTCCACGATCGCGCCGAGCTCGCCGGGCTTCCTGCGGATCTGATCGACTCGGCTGCTCGGGCGGCAGAGCAGCGCGGTCACGGCGGGGCGTACCTGCTCGACCTGCGCCTGCCGACGCAGCAACCGGTCGTCGCCCTCCTCGAGCACCGGCCACTTCGGGAGCGCGTGCACCGCGCGTCGGTCTCACGAGGCTCGGGTGCGGGGAGCCCCGGCGGCTCGACAGTCGTCCACGACACACGCCGGACCCTGCTCGAGCTCGTACGGGCGCGCGCCGAGCGTGCCCGGCTGCTCGGGTTTCCGCACCACGCCGCCTACGTGGCCGACGAGGGGACCGCGGGCTCGGTCGAGGCCATCCAGGAGATGCTCGCGCGCCTCACGGCCCGAGCCGTCGGCACCGCACGCGTCGACGCGACCGTCCGGGCGGCTGCTCTGGCTGCTGACGTCCCGACCGCGACCTTCGAGGCATGGGACTGGACGTACTACGCGGAGCGCGACCGGTCCGCGAGGTTCGAGGTCGACGACTCCCGGCTCCGGCCCTACCTCGAGCTCGACAGGGTGCTGCACGACGGCGTGTTCCGTGCGGCGGACGACCTGTACGGGTTGACGTTCCAGCGCCGCACCGACCTCGCCGGCTACCACCCGGACGTGCGCGTCTACGAGGTCCGCTCAGCGGACGGTCGAGGGGTGGGTCTCTTCCTCGCCGACCTGTATGCGCGCGACTCCAAGCGCGGGGGCGCGTGGATGGACAGTCTCGTGGACCAGAGCCACCTGCTCGGTACCCACCCGGTGGTGATCAACACCCTCAACATCGCCCGGCCCCGCGACGGCGAGCCGACGTTGCTGACGATCGACGAGGTCGAGACGCTGTTCCACGAGTTCGGTCACGCGCTGCACGCGCTGCTGTCCGACGTGCGGTACCCGTCCCAGGCGGGGACGAACGTGCCCCGCGACGTCGTGGAGTTCCCGTCGCAGGTGAACGAGATGTGGGTCCGGGACCCTGCGTTGCTGCGCTCCTACGCCGTGCACCACGTCACGGGTGAACCGATGCCGGACGCGATGGTCGACGCTCTGGTGTCCTCACGGGTGCACGATGCCGGGTTCACGACCACCGAGCACCTCGCCGCCGTCCACCTGGACCAGGCGTGGCACCGGCTCGGACCGGACGAGGTGCCCTCGGCGCCCGACGACGTGGCCGGCTTCGAGGAGCAGGCGCTCTCCCGCGCCGGTGTCGCGCTTCCGACCGTCCCGCCCAGATACCGCTCCACGTACTTCACCCACGTGTTCGCCGGTGGGTACGCCGCGGCGTACTACTCGTACCTGTGGTCCGAGGTCCTCGACGCCGACACCGCCGCGTGGTTCCGCCGGAACGGAGGCCGCACCCGCGAGAACGGAGAGGCGTTCCGGCGGTCCGTCCTGGCGCGGGGCGGGTCGGTCGACCCGAGGCGCGCCTTCCGCGAGCTGCACGGACGTGACCCGGACATCGGTCCGCTCCTCGACCGGCTGGGACTGTCTGTCCCGGGGGCGTCGGACGCGGAGTTGCTACCGTGAGGCCATGCCCCCACGTGCCGATCCGGTGACCTCCGACGGCCGCGACGAGCCCGTCGTCGTTCCGACGGCGCAGGACGAGGTCGTGCGCATCTGCCAGGAGCTGATCCGCTTCGACACGTCCAACTACGGGGACGGATCGGGACCGGGGGAGCGCGCGGCCGCCGAGCACGTGATGGGCTTCCTGACCGAGGTCGGCCTCGACCCCGAGCTGTACGAGTCCGCCCGAGGACGCGCCAACGTCGTGCTGCGACTACCCGGGGCCGACACCACCCGCCCCGCACTCGTGCTCCACGGTCACCTCGACGTCGTCCCAGCGCAGGCGGCGGACTGGACGGTCGACCCGTTCTCCGGCGAGGAGCGCGACGGCCTGATCTGGGGGCGCGGCGCCGTCGACATGAAGGACATGGACGCGATGATCCTGGCCGTCGTGCGCCAGATGGCGCGCGAGGGACGGCGTCCGGCGCGTGACGTCGTCGTCGCGATGTTCGCCGACGAGGAGGCCGGCGGTGTGATGGGCGCCCGCTGGTCGGTCGACCACCGCCCGGAGCTCTTCGCGGGCGCGACCGAGGCGATCAGCGAGGTCGGCGGGTTCTCGGTCGAGGTTGCGGGTCACCGCGCGTATCTGCTGCAGACCGCGGAGAAGGGGCTCGCCTGGCTCCGGCTCGTCGCGGAGGGCACGGCCGGCCACGGGAGCCAGGTCAACCAGGACAACGCGGTGACCCGGCTCGCGGGTGCGATGGCACGGATCGGCGAGCACGACTGGCCGCTGGCGTTGTCGCCGACGGTTCGCGAGCTCCTGAACGGTGTCGCCGACCTCACCGGTCTCCGGTTCGACCCGGAGGATCCCGACAGCGTCGATCGCCTGGTTGACGCGCTCGGACCGGCGGCGAGGTTCGTCGGTGCGACGGTGCGCAACACCGCGAACCCGACCCAGCTCAGCGCCGGCTACAAGGCCAACGTGATCCCCGGGCGCGCCGAGGGGGCGCTCGACGCGCGGTTCGTCCCCGGCGGCGAGGCGGAGGCCATGCGCACCCTCCGAGCGCTCGCCGGTCCGGGCGTCCGGGTCGAGGACATCCACCGCGACATCGGCCTGGAGGTGCCCTTCGACGGAGACCTGGTCGACGCGATGGTGGCGGCGCTCCGGCACGAGGACCCGGGAGCAGCCGTGCTCCCGTACGCGCTCTCCGCAGGGACCGACAACAAGTCGCTGTCGCGGCTCGGCATCGCGGGCTACGGATTTGCGCCGCTCCGGCTTCCACCGGACCTGGACTTCCCGGCGATGTTCCACGGCGTGGACGAGCGCGTTCCCATCGACGCGCTCGTCTTCGGCACGCGGGTGCTCGATCGGCTGCTGCAGACCTGCTGACGGTTCCGGGTCGACGCTGCGTGGTCAGAGCCGGTCAGGGCCGGTCGGGGCCGGTCGGGGCCGGTCAGGGCCCGAGCAGGTCGAGAGTGCTCCGGACCCTGATGATCTTCCGACGGAGCCAGACCTTGCTCACGCCGCCGGCGTAGATCCGTGTGCGGGCGAGCTCCCACCGTCCGTACTCGGCCTCATCGGTCAGCACCCGGCACGCGTCCCCGCGAGAGGTCGATCGTGAGAACGTGAGCACCCGGTACTCGTACTCCCGTCCCTGCGCCCCCCACTCGCCGTCCGACCGCCGGGTCATCGTGTCGCCCATCCATCTCCTCCGCTCGCCCGGCGTCACCGAAGGACCCTACGCAGTGTCATTGTGCCTGTCACGGAGATACGGTCAGGTCATGACCGTCGACCCGCGCGCCGCACTGGACCGCTTGCTTGCCGCCCTCGAGGCCCACTACCACGCGATCGAGAGCCGTCGCGGCGAGGACGACCCGGCCGTGGACGACGCGTACGACGTGCTCGCAGACGCGTTCGAGGTGTACGACGACGCGCTCGGGACGGTCCACGGAGAGGCGATGCCGTTCTACCTCGCCGAGGACGATGGCGACGAGGACGACGACTTGGACGACGATCAGGACGACGATGCGGATGACGAGCTCGACGTCGACTTCGAGATCGCCGCAGACGATCGTGATCACGTGCTGCGCGGTGCCCTCGACCGCACGGAGGGCTGAGTCACCGCGGCGGGCCGGGCGCGAGGGCTCGACGGCCGCTCAGCGGCGCTCGGGATACCCGAGCGCGGGTGCGCTGACCTCGTCCAGGGCGAGCCGGATCTCCGGCGGGAGGATCAGGTCGAGGGACGCGAGAGAGGCGCGCAGCTGCGCGGGCGTGCGCGCGCCGATGAGCGCCGAGGCCACCGGTGTCTGGTCCGTCAACCACGCGAGTGCGACCTCGAGCGGGCTACGACCGAGACCGTCGGCTGCCGTGCAGACTGCGTCGACGACCTGTGCCGACAGCCCCCCGAGGTAGGGCTCGACGAAGCCGGCGAGATGCGCTGACGCCGCGCGGGAGTCGGCGGGGATCGTCCGCCGGTACTTCCCGGTGAGGACGCCCCGCCCGAGAGGCGACCAGGCGAGCACACCGATCCCGAGCGATGTGGCAGCCGGGAGCACCTCGCGCTCGACCCCACGCTGCAGGAGCGAGTACTCGACCTCGACGGCGGTGAGCCCGATCTCGTCGCCGAGGAGCGTCGCCGCCCTCGCGGTCTGCCATCCGGGGTGGTTCGAGAGCCCGACGTACCGGGCGCGCCCGCTCGTCACGGCCAGTCGCAGCGCCGAGACCGTCTCCTCGAGCGGGGTCCGGGGGTCCGGTGTCTGGACGAGCCAGAGGTCGACGGTGTCGGTCCGCAGCCGAGCGAGCGACGAGTCGAGGGACGACAGCAGTGCGCCGCGGGAGGCATCGACGACCCCGCCTGTTGCGGTCCGGCGCACGCCCGCCTTGGTGCACAGCACGACCTCGTCCCGCGGCACCGCCGTCTCCAGGAGCTGACCGATCAGCTCCTCCGAGGCGCCGTTCGCGTACGACGCCGCCGTGTCGAGCAGGGTGCCGCCCGCGTCGACGAAGTCCTTGAGCTGCTCGCCGGCCTCGTGCGCGTCGGTGTCACGGCTCCAGGTCATGGTGCCCAGCCCGAGACGGGACACCCGCAGGCCACTGCGTCCGAGCTGGCGAAGTTCCATGCCGCACAAGTTACCGGCAGACGTCCGCCTCCTCACGACGGTCCGGCGGGGACCGGGTCCGGCGGCCGGTCGTTCCGGCCGTCGATCGACCGCCGGGCGTTACGCTTCCGAGGTGCGCACCTGGCCCTCACCGGAGATTCCTGTCCTTCCTGGTCACGGTGGCACGATCCGGGTCCACGACTCCACCACCGGCACTCTCGTCGAGGCTGCGCCCGGACGCGACGCGGGGATGTACGTCTGCGGCATCACGCCGTACGACGCCACGCACATCGGTCACGCCGCCACGTACCTCGCCTTCGACCTGCTGCTCAGGGCGTGGCGGGACGCCGGCAAGGTCGTCACCTACGTCTCGAACGTGACCGACGTCGACGACCCGCTGCTGGAGCGCGCGGCGGACACCGGCGTCGACTGGCGAGCGCTCGCGCTGGAGCAGACCGCGTTGTTCCGCGAGGACATGACGGCCCTCGGGGTCGTGCCTCCGGACGTGTGGGACGGCGCCGTCGAGAGCATCCCGCGCGTCGTCGCGGCGGTCGAGCAGATGCTCGCGGACGGTACGGCCTACCGAGTCCCGCTCCGCGGGTCGGAGGCGGGGGGCTCGCGACGCGATCTCGGTGATGTCTACGCCGATCTGTCGGCCGATCACCTGTTCGGGACGGTGTCGCGCCTCGATCGGTCGCAGATGCGTGCGCTCTTCTCCGAGCGAGGTGGCGACCCCGACACGTCCGGCAAACGTGATCCGCTCGACCCGGTGCTGTGGCGTCGCGAACGCGTCGGTGAACCGACGTGGGACGGGGGGAGCCTCGGGACCGGCCGTCCCGGCTGGCACATCGAGTGCGCCGTGATCGCGCGGGACGCTCTCGGGGTCTCGTTCGACGTCCAGGGCGGGGGAACCGACCTGCTCTTCCCGCACCACGAGATGAGCGCCTCGCACGTGCGGTCGCTCGCGTCCGCGGCAGGGACCGGCGCGGCGGGCTGCGCCCATGCCCACGTGCACGCCGGGATGGTCGCTCTCGACGGTCAGAAGATGAGCAAGTCGCGGGGCAACCTCGAGCTCGTCTCGCGGTTGCGCGCGGTGGGCGTCGACCCGATGGCGGTCCGGCTCGCGATCCTCGCGCACCACTACCGGGAGGACTGGGAGTGGACCGCGGACGATGTCGCGGCAGGCGCGGCCCGGCTCGCCCGATGGCGCGACGCGGTGTCCGGCAACGGCGGACCGGAGGCCTCCGTGACCCTCGGCGAGATCCGGGCCGCGGTCGCGGACGACCTGGACGCGCCGCGCGCGTTGCGCGCGGTCGATGCCTGGTGCGACTCCGTCGAGACCGGCGACCGCGTCGGGACGTGGGACGTCGGGGCCCCCGGTGTCGTCGCGCGGGCGGTCGATGCGCTCCTCGGGATCCGGTTCTGACCCAGGCGCTCAGGCGCCGATCAGGCCCCGGTGCCCTTGTCGCGACGTCGCAGGTACCGCTCGAACTCCTGCGCGATCGCCTCACCCGAGGCCTCAGGGAGCTCGGCGGTGTCCTTCGCCTCTTCGAGCTGGTGGACGTACTCCGCGATCTCGGTGTCCTCGCTCGCGAGCTCGTCGACGCCCAGCTGCCAGGCTGCAGCGTCCTCCGGCAGGTGGCCGAGGGGGATCGGCTCACCCAGCAGACCCTCGATCTTCGTCAGGATCGCCATCGCGGCCTTCGGCGACGGCGGGTGCGCGACGTAGTGGGGAACGGCGGCCCACAGGGAGATCGAGCGGAGCCCCCGGTCGGCCGCCGCCTGGTGGAGGACGCCGACGATCCCGGTCGGTCCCTCGTAGGAGTTGGCCTCGATCTCGAGGGCGCGCTGGATCGTGGGGTCGTCGCTGGTCGTGGTGACCGGGATCGGCCGTGAGTGCGGGACGTCTGCGAGCAGGGCACCGATGGTCACGACTGTCGTGACGCCCAGACCGGTCGCGAGGTCCAGGATCTCGGCGCAGTACCGGCGCCATCGCATCGAGGGCTCGATGCCGTGGACGAGCACGACGGTCCGGCCGGTCTGAGGCGCGCGGGCGACCGCTATGGACGTGCTGGGCCACGTGATGTGACGGGAGCCGTCGGCGTCGATGCCGACGGTCGGCCTGTTGACCTGGAAGTCGTGGTACTCCTCGGCGTCGAGCTCGTCGACCTGCTCGGCCTCCCACACCTCGTGGAGATGCGCGAGCGCCTGGCTCGCGGCGCTCCCGGCGTCGTTCCAGCCCTCGAACGCGGCCAGCAGTACCGGGCCCTCGGGGTCCACGCGGGCCAGCCACTCGTTCTGCTCGCTCATCCGCCCAGCCTAGGTCGTCGGACGGCGGCCGACCCGGAACCGCGCGACATCTCACCGGTCGGGTGTGGCGTCGGCAGCCCCACACACCCGCCTACGATCGTCCGATGACCCAGCCCACGAGCCTTGCCGGCGCGCCTCGTCGGGCGCGCGGTGGCGCGGCGCGCGTGCGGCCGGCAGCAGTCCTGTGGGACATGGACGGGACGCTCATCGACTCCGAGCCGTATTGGATGGCGGCCGAGACCGAGCTGGTCGAGGCCCATGGAGGCACGTGGACCCAGGAGGACGGGCTCGGTCTGGTCGGGAACGCGCTCGACGCCTCGGCGCGGGTCCTGCGCGCGGCCGGAGTCGATCTCGGGGTCGACGAGATCATCGATCTCCTCGTCGAGCGGGTCAGGTCCCAGGTGCTCGGCCGGGTCCCGTGGCAGGTCGGCGCCCACCGGCTCTTGGGCGACCTCGTCGCCGCGGGGGTTCCGTCCGCGCTGGTCACGATGTCCTTTCGGCGACTCGCGGACGCCGTCGTGTCCGGTGCGCCGCCGAACGCCTTCGCGGCCGTGGTGTGCGGCGACGAGGTGGAGCGCGGCAAACCGGATCCCGAACCGTACCTTCGGGCAGCAGCCGCGATCGGTGTCGACGTCACGCAATGCGTCGCTGTCGAGGACTCACCCACCGGGGTGGCCTCGGCGCTCGCCTCCGGCGCGCGGACGATCGGCGTGCGGGTGATGGTGCCGATCGAGCGCCGACCGGGTCTCAGCAGGATCAGCAGCCTTGCGGACCTGGATCTCGACCTGCTCGGCCGGGTCGCCGCGGGCGAGGTCGTGGATCTGCTCGGCGAGTGACGGCGCCCGGGTCACGCGCCCGCGGGACACCTCGCCCCGGGTGACTCATGCCCGCGGCACCACGCCCAGCGCCAGCTCGACGGCCCCGTCGGGGATCCGCGGGGCGAGGCCGCCGAAGGCCGGGCACCGAGCCTTGTGCGCGCACCAGCCGCACAGGGCAGACGTGCGCGGCTGCCAGTCGCCGGAGACGGCCACGGTCCTGATCTGCTCCCAGGTGGCGCGGATCCGCGCCTCGACGGTGTCCAGCTCGGCCTCGTGCGGCTCGTGGCGGACGATCTGCCCGTCGCCGAGGTAGACGAGCTGGAGCATGCGCGGGACGACTCCGCGGGTCCGCCAGATCACCAGACCGTAGAACCGCATCTGGAAGAGTGCCGAGCCCTCGTACCCCTGCCGGGGTGACTTGCCGGTCTTGTAGTCGACGACGCGCAGCGACCCGTCCGGCGCCTCGTCGAGCCGGTCGACGATGCCCCGCAGGAGCGGACCATCGTCGAGCTGTGCCTCCACGAAGAGCTCACGGGCCGCAGGCTGGAGGCGGTTCGGGTCCTCGAGCGAGAAGTACGTGCGGAGCAGGTCTGCGGCGGTCGCGAGCCAGGGAGCGTCGTCGTCCGTCCCGAACAGGTCGGCGTAGTCGGGGTGCGCCACCCGCAGCGCGGCCCATTCCTCGGGGAGCAGCGCCTGCGCGTGCTCGAGCGTGCGACCGCCCGCCGGTGCGTCGAAGAGCCGCTCGAGGACCGCGTGCACGAGGGTCCCGCGAGTGGCGGCCGGGCTGGGGGGTTCCGGCAGCCGGTCGACCACCCTGAAGCGGAAGAGCAGGGGGCACTGGGCGAAGTCGTTGGCACGTGAAGGGGACAGCCCGGGCCGCCGGGCGGAAGGAGCCGCGTCGGGCACCGGTGAGGGCGAGGTCATCCGCCGAGCGTAGGCCCGGGGTCCGACGTCGATCCCGGCAGCAGCACCGCCTAGGCTTGCCGCGTGACCACCGAGCGCCGCGATCCCGACACGACCTCCGGGTGGGTGATCGGTCACGTCGGCCGAGCCCCGGTGATCCTCACGCCGTCCTGGCTCATCGCCCCGGTGGTCATCACGCTGCTGTTCGCACCGACGGTCCGCACCTACGCGCCCGAGCTCGGCGCCGTCAGCTATCTGGTGGCGGCTGCCTTCGCCCTGCTCCTGCTGCTGTCCGTGTTCCTGCACGAGCTCGCCCATGCGCTGGTCGCGCGGGCGCGGGGCCAGCAGGTGAAGGAGCTCGCGATCACCGTCTGGGGTGGGCGCACCTCCTTCGACGCGGCCGCCCCGACGCCGGGTACCAGCGCGCTCGTCGCGGTGGTGGGGCCGGTCGCGAACGGCGTCGTCGCTGCGGCGTGCTGGGGCCTGGTCCAGGCCGCAGAGCCGGGCACCGTGGTGACGCTCGTGCTCTACGCCGGTCTCGTGAGCAACGTGTTCGTGGCGGTCTTCAACATGCTCCCGGGGTTGCCGATGGACGGCGGCTACCTGCTCGAGGCGGTCGTGTGGCGGGTCACCGGTGACCGCAGTCGCGGCACGCTCGCGGCCGGCTGGTTCGGACGGGGCGTCGTCGTGCTCGTCGCCGCGTGGATCCTGGTGCCGTCGCTCCTGGCGGGGCGCGCGCCCGACCTGGTGATGGTGGGATGGGGAGCTCTCATCGGCGCGTTCCTGTGGAGCGGCGCCGGCCAGTCGATCAGTGCGGCGCGTGCGCAGCTGCGCGTGCGTGGCCTCGGGCTCGGTGACCTCGGTGTCCGGGCCGTCGGCCTGCGCGACGTCGGCACCGTCGCCGCCGCCATCCAGGAGGCGGTCCGGGTCGGCGCGGACGCCATCGTCGTGCTCGACCACGACGGCCGGCCGCGCGGCTACGTCGACCAGGCCGCCGCCGCCACGGTCCCGGTGGACAGACGCACCATGACACCCCTCGACGCCGTCACGGTGGCGATACCCGCGACCGCGGTCGTCGACGCGCGACTCACGGGAGACGAGCTCGTCCGCGCGGTCGGGGCGATGTCGCAGGTGTCGCCGGTGCTGGTCGCCGTCTCGCCGGGACCGGACGGGCCGACGGTCCACGCGCTGATCCGGGTGCAGGACGTCGTTGCGGCGCTGCGCGCACCTAGACTCGGCTCCCGTGGATGACCAGACGGCCGTGACGCCGGAGCAGAGCCTCGCTTTCCGCACCGCTCCCACCGGAGCAGAGGTGCGGCGCGGACCGTTCCGGGAGGGCGACCGTGTCCAGCTGACGGATCAGCGCGGACGGCTGAGCACCGTCACGTTGACGAGCGGTGACGCGTTCCACACGCATCGGGGCTACCTCCCCTACGCCGAGCTCGTGGGGCTCCCCGAGGGGAGCGTGGTGCGGAACACCGCCGGCGTCGAGTACCTGGCCCTCCGCCCGTTGCTGAGCGACTACGTGCTGTCGATGCCGCGCGGTGCGGCCGTCGTGTACCCGAAGGACGCCGCGCAGATCGTCGGGATGGCCGACATCTTCCCGGGTGCGCGTGTGGTCGAGGCCGGGGTCGGGTCGGGCGCTCTGACGATGTCCCTGCTGCGCGCCGTCGGCGATGCCGGCAGCCTGCACTCGATCGAGCGGCGCGAGGACTTCGCAGCGATCGCGCGAGGCAACGTCGAGACGTTCTTCGGCGGCGCACACCCGGCCTGGACGCTGTCGATCGGCGACCTCGCCGACGTGCTTCCCGCCGTCACGGAGCCGGCGAGCGTCGACCGGGTGGTCCTAGACATGCTCGCCCCGTGGGAGAACCTGGACGCCGCGGCCACCGCGCTCGCACCGGGCGGAGTGTTCATCGCCTACGTCGCGACCACCACCCAGCTGTCACGGCTCGCCGAGGACGTCCGGGCGGACGGGCGCTACACCGAGCCGCAGGCCTGGGAGTCCATGGTACGGGGATGGCACCTCGAGGGGCTCGCGGTTCGGCCGGAGCACCGGATGATCGGTCACACCGGGTTCCTGCTCACCACGCGCCGGCTGGCGGACGGTGTCGACGCACCTGTACGGCGTCGTCGGCCCTCGAAGGGGGCCTATCCGACCGACGGCACCGGCGCGCCGGTGGGCGAGTGGACCGCTGAGGAGCTCGGCGAGCGCGCGGTCTCGGACAAGAAGGTCCGTCGGGTCCGCAGGGACGTCGGCCAGGGGCCGTCCGCGGGCTGACCTGTGGTCTCACGTGCTGGCGCTGCGCCGCGCGTGATTGACAGGACTCGTTAGTGTCGAACATGGAGCCTGACGAGAGACGTACGGAGGTCCGATGACCACCACACCTGCCGGGAGCCCGTCTCCCGCCGAGCTGACACGTCAGATCGAGCTGCTGATGGCGAAGAACGAGCGGCTGGTCACGATGCTCGAGGCCGCGCGAGCCCAGCTCTCGGACATGAAGGCCCAGATCGACGCGCTCGGCCAGCCGCCCGGTACGTACGGGCTGTTCGTCCGTGACCACGGCGACGGCACGGTCGACGTGATCTCCGCCGGACGCAAGATGCACGTGGTCGCGAGCCCGTCCCTCGACCCGTCGACGTTGCGACCGGGCCAGGAGGTTCGCCTCAACGAGGCGATGACCGTCGTCGAGGCCGGCGGCTACGAGCTCGTCGGTGAGCTGGTGTCCGTCAAGGAGCTGCTCGGCGACGGGCGGGCCCTCGTCGTCGGGCGCAGCGACGAGGAGCGCGTCGTACGGTTCTCGGGACAGGTCGAGGACGCGCACGTGCGTGTCGGCGACGCCCTGACGATCGACCAGCGGAGCGGGTTCGTCTTCGAGCGGATCCCGCGCGCCGAGGTCGAGGACCTCGTGCTGGAGGAGGTTCCCGACATCCGCTACGAGGACATCGGTGGCCTGGGGCCGCAGATCGAGCAGATCCGGGATGCCGTCGAGCTGCCGTTCCTGCACCCGGAGCTCTTCCGCGAGCACGGCCTCAAGCCGCCCAAGGGGGTGCTGCTGTACGGGCCGCCCGGCTGCGGCAAGACCTTGATCGCCAAGGCCGTCGCGCACTCGCTCGCCGAGACCGCGGCGACCGCCCGCGGCGAGGACGTGGCGCTCGCCAAGAGCTACTTCCTCAACATCAAGGGTCCCGAGCTCCTCAACAAGTACGTCGGCGAGACCGAGCGCCACATCCGGCTGATCTTCGCCCGGGCCCGAGAGAAGGCCTCTCAGGGGTCGCCCGTCGTCGTGTTCTTCGACGAGATGGAGTCGTTGTTCCGCACGCGCGGGACCGGCATCTCGAGCGACGTCGAGACGACCGTCGTGCCGCAGCTCCTTGCCGAGATCGACGGTGTCGAACGCCTCGACAACGTCATCGTGATCGGCGCCTCCAACCGCGAGGACATGATCGACCCCGCGATCCTCCGGCCGGGCCGGCTGGACGTGAAGATCAAGATCGAACGACCGGACGCCGAGGGCGCCAAGGAGATCTTCGCGAAGTACCTCACGCCGAACCTCCCGATCCACCCGGACGACCTCACGGAGCACGGTGAGGACGTGCGCTCGGCGGTCGACGCGATGATCGACCGCGTCGTCGAGCGCATGTACTCCGAGAGCGAGGAGAACCGGTTCCTCGAGGTGACCTACGCATCCGGGGACAAGGAGATCCTGCACTTCAAGGACTTCAACTCGGGCGCGATGATCCAGAACGTCGTCGATCGGGCCAAGAAGAGCGCGATCAAGGACCTGCTGGCCACGGGGCAGCGCGGGATCCGGGTCGAGCACCTGCTCACCGCGTGCGTCGACGAGTTCAAGGAGAACGAGGACCTGCCGAACACGACCAACCCGGACGACTGGGCTCGCATCTCGGGGAAGAAGGGCGAGCGGATCGTCTTCATCCGGACGATCATCCAGGACAAGAAGGGCACCGAGGCCCGCCGCACGATCGAGACGATCGCCGGCACCGGTCCGTACCTGTGACCTCCGGCCTCCTCGTGCGGCCGGACGGCGGCATGCGCGTCGTCGTCGTGCCCCGGCGTCCTAGGGTGTGCTCGTGACGACGCGCCGCGTGATGGGGATCGAGACCGAGTACGGCGTCCTTCAGCCGGGTCACCCGATGGCCAACCCGATGCTGTTGTCGAGTCACGTCGTCGCGGCTCACGCCGTCGTCGCCGACGAGGCAGACTCGAGCGCCCGGGGTGCGACCCGCCGGACGCGCGCCAGGTGGGACTACGACGACGAGGACCCGCTGCACGACGCGCGTGGCTTCCGCCTCCAGCGGGCGTCGGCCCACCCGTCCCTGCTGACGGACGACCCCGTGCTGCCGGCGCCGTCGGGTGATGCCCTTCAGGCGCTCGCGCGCCCGACGGTGGAGGAGTACGAGGATCCCGGTGCGGCCAACGTCATCCTGACGAACGGCTCACGGCTGTACGTCGACCACGCCCATCCCGAGTACTCGTCACCCGAGGTGACGACCCCGCTCGACGCCGTCCGCTGGGACCGCGCCGGAGAGCTGGTGATGCTCGCTTCGGTGCGTGCGCTCGCGCAGAACCCGGTCCTGCCGGATGTCGCGCTCTACAAGAACAACGTGGACGGCAAGGGCGCCACGTACGGGACCCATGAGAACTACATGGTCGACCGTGCGGTGCCGTTCACCGTGCTGGCCGAGCGCCTGACGGCGTTCCTCGTCACGCGACAGGTCTTCACCGGGGCCGGTCGCGTGGGCCTGGGGCAGCACGGTCAGGCGCCGGGATTCCAGCTCTCGCAGCGTGCCGACTACATCGAGGCGGAGGTCGGGCTCGAGACGACCCTGCGGCGCCCGATCGTCAACACGCGTGACGAGCCGCACGCGGACCCGGAGCGCTGGCGGCGCTTGCACCTCATCATCGGGGACGCGAACCTCCTCGAGGTCGCGACCTACCTCAAGCTCGGCACGACGTCGCTCGTGCTCTGGGTGATCGAGCACGCGGCCGAGCTCCCCGGGCTCGTCTCCCGTCTCGACAGGCTCGCGCTGCGTGATCCGGTCGAGGCGGTCCACGTCGTGAGCCACGACCTCGCCCTCACGGCGCGGCTCCCGCTCGCGGACGGCCGCCAGGTGACCGCGCTCGAGATCCAGCAGACCTACCTGGACGTGGTGTGCGAGGCCCTCGCAACGGTCGACCCGCAGGACGACGCCGAGGGCGCCCGACAGACCGCGGACGTCGTCGCGCGGTGGGGCTCCCTGCTCGGCCGGCTCGCGACGGACCCGACCACCTGTGTCCGCGAGGTCGAGTGGTTGGCGAAGCTGCGCCTCCTCGACCGCATGCGTCGTCGTGACCAGCTCGCGTGGGACCACCCGCAGCTCTCGGCCGTCGACCTCCAGTGGTCGGACGTCCGCCCGGAGCGCGGGCTCTACCAGCGGCTGAGAGCGGCCGGGGCGGTAGAGGTGCTGGTCGGCGACGCCGAGGTCGAGCGCGCGGTGGGGCACCCCCCCGACGACACGCGCGCCTACTTCCGGGGCGAGACGATGGCGCGCTACGGGCGGAACGTCTCGGCAATGAGCTGGGACTCGGTGGTGTTCGACGTGCCGGGCGCGCCGACCCTGCAGCGGGTACCGATGCGCGACCCGTGGCGCGGGACGCGAGCGCACGTCGGACCCCTGCTGGACCGGTGCCCCGACGCCGCCGCCCTGCTGGCCGAGCTCGGCGGGGGGCGTGTGGCAGGGCGTCCGCAGGTCCCGCCGGAGCAGGGCCTAGGGTAGGACGAAGCAGCATCGCCCACCATGCGCTGGAGGTCGTCATGACTGGTCAGGAACGTGAGCACGCGCGACGGGACGAGGACCAGCCGGACGAGGCCCCCGCCCCTGGTGCACCACCCGCCGTGCAGAAGCAGGACGCCGAGGTCGACGCGTTGCTCGACGAGATCGACGAGGTGCTCGAGTCGAACGCGGAGCAGTTCGTGCGGGGGTTCGTCCAGAAGGGTGGTCAGTGACGCTCGATGAGCACTGATCCGAGCGGGCGTCTCCCGCGCGCGTTCACCACGCCCGGCAGCTCGTCCTTCGTCGAGTTCCTCGGCGCGCACGCCCCCGAGCTTCTCCCGTCTGGGCGCGCCGCGCTTCCGGGGAGCGACCTGGGGGGGGCGCTCGCACCGCACGGTACGACGATCGTCGCACTGACCGTCGACGGCGGCGTCGTGATGGCGGGGGACCGTCGCGCGACGATGGGGTCGATGATCGCCAGCCGGGAGATCGAGAAGGTGTTCCCGGCCGACGACTTCTCTGCCGTCGGGATCGCCGGGACCGCTGGTCTCGCCGTGGAGATGGTCCGGCTGTTCCAGCTCGAGCTCGAGCACTACGAGAAGATCGAGGGTGCGGCGCTGTCGCTCGTCGGCAAGGCCAACCGCCTCTCGACGCTGATCCGCGGCAGCCTCCCGCTCGCGATGCAGGGGCTCGCCGTCGTGCCGTTGTTCGCGGGCTACGACCTCGACGGCAGCATCGGGAGGATCTTCTCGTACGACGTGACCGGTGGCCGCTACGAAGAGCACGAGCACCACAGCGTCGGCTCCGGCTCGGTGTTCGCCCGCGGCTCGCTGAAGAAGCGGTGGCGGCCGGGGCTGGATCCGGCCGCCGGCGTGCAGGTGGCGCTCGAGGCGCTCGTCGATGCGGCCGACGACGACTCGGCGACCGGTGGCCCGGATCTCGCGCGGCAGATCTGGCCGGTCGTCGCGACCGTCACGGCGGCCGGGTACCAGCGGGTTCCCGACGAGCAGCTCGGCGCGCTGGTGGCCGAGCTCGCGGTGCGACGTCGCCAGAGCCACGAGGGAGGTGGCCTCGCATGAGCATGCCGTTCTACGTCTCGCCCGAGCAGCTGATGAAGGACCGGGCGGACTACGCCCGCAAGGGCATCGCGCGCGGGCGCTCGGTCGTCGTGCTCGCGTACGACGACGGCATCGCGTTCGCCACCGAGAACCCGTCCCGAGCGCTGCACAAGGTCTCGGAGATCTACGACCGGATCGCGTTCGCCGCCGTCGGGAAGTACAACGAGTTCGAGAACCTGCGGGTCGCCGGCGTCCGTTATGCGGACCTGCGTGGGTACTCCTACGACCGCGCGGACGTGAACGCCCGTGGACTCGCGAACGCGTACGCCCAGACACTCGGAACGGTCTTCACGACGGAGGCGAAGCCGCTCGAGGTGGAGCTCGTGGTGGCCGAGGTCGGCGCGACGGCCGACGAGGACCAGATCTACCGGCTCTCGTACGACGGTTCGGTCGCCGACGAGCACGGGTACGTCGTGATGGGTGGCCAGGCCGAGCGGCTCGGGGCGCAGCTCGGCGAGCGGTGGGTTGCAGGGATGCCCCTCGCAGAGGTGCTCGCGCTCGCGGTGGCGGTCCTCGGGTCGGCTCAGGACCCCGCGGCCGACGCCGAGCCGCGGGTGATCCCCGCGAGCCAGCTCGAGGTCGCGGTCCTCGACCGGACCCGACCCCGTCGGGCATTCCGCCGGCTCACCGGCGCGCTCCTGGAGGACCTCGTGGCCGGCGCCGCGGGATGAGACCGTCGGCGTGACGTCCCACGGCTGGGTGAGGTTGCGCGCCGCGGAGCGACATCACTCCTAGCCTCGACCGGACCACCGTGTGCGCGACACCCGCAGGAGGACGAGATGGATCACCGGATCTTCGGCCTGGAGACCGAGTACGGGGTCACGTGTGCCTCGACCGAAGGGCGCGGGCTCTCGGCCGACGAGGTCGCGCGCTACCTCTTCCGCAAGGTCGTCGCGTGGGGGCGGTCCTCGAACGTCTTCCTGCGCAACGGCTCGCGCCTGTACCTCGACGTCGGGTCGCACCCGGAGTATGCGACCGCCGAGTGCGACGACATCCGCCAGCTCGTGACGCACGACCGTGCCGGTGAGCGGATCCTCGAGGGGCTCGTCGCCGATGCCCAGCAGCGACTCGAGCACGAGGGGATCGGCGGTCGCGTCCACCTCTTCAAGAACAACACCGACTCCGCGGGCAACTCGTACGGTTGCCACGAGAACTACCTGGTCCGACGTCAGGGCGACTTCAGCCGGCTGTCGGACGTCCTCGTGCCGTTCCTGATCACCCGCCAGATCCTGACCGGAGCCGGGAAGGTGCTCACGACCCCCCGTGGTGCGGTGTACTGCCTGTCGCAGCGCGCCGACCACATCTGGGAAGCGGTGTCGAGCGCCACCACGAGGTCCAGGCCGATCATCAACACGCGCGACGAGCCGCACGCCGACGCGGAGCACTACCGGCGGCTGCACGTCATCGTGGGCGACTCCTCGATGGCCGAGACCACGACGATGCTCAAGGTCGGTAGCACGGACCTGATCCTGCGCATGATCGAGGCCGGGGTGACGATGCGGGACATGGCGCTCGAGAACCCGATCCGGGCGATCCGCGACATCAGTCACGACATGACCGGGATGCACCCGGTGCAGCTCGCGAACGGGCGCACGGCGACCGCGATCGACCTCCAGGAGGAGTACCTCGCTCGGGTCACGGAGTTCGTGCAGCACGAGGGCGCGCCGAGCGGTCTGACAGCGCGTGTGCTCGACCTCTGGGAGCGCGGGTTGCGTGCGATGAGGACGGGGGACCTCAGCCTCGTCGAACGCGAGCTCGACTGGGTCATCAAGCTGCGGCTGATCGAGCGGTATCGCGCCAAGCACGGCCTCGAGCTCTCGGACGTCCGGGTCGCCCGGCTCGACCTCGCGTACCACGACATCTCGCGCACCGAAGGCCTGTACAACCTGCTGGCCGCGCGCGGGCTCGTCGAGCGGGTGACCACCGACCTCGACGTGTTCGAGGCGACGGCGCTCCCGCCGCAGACCACCCGCGCGAAGCTGCGGGGGGACTTCGTCCGTCGCGCCCAGGAGGCCAAGCGTGACTACACCGTGGACTGGGTGCACCTCAAGCTGAACGACCAGGCGCAGCGGACCGTGCTGTGCAAGGACCCGTTCCGCAACGTGGACGAGCGGGTCGAGAGGCTGATCGAGTCGATGTAGCGGGCCCGATGCGCGACGGGCCCGGGACCGACGGCCCCGTAGGATCGTGGGCGCAGGGCACGTCCGCCCGATCGCCCACGACCGACGAGGAGTTCTGTGCGCCGATTGATCGCCGTAGCTGTCGCCGTCCTCCTCCTGGTCGCGGGGTGCACACGCAGCGGCTCGGGGACGTCGGTCGTGCAGGTCGGCGGCGATCCGGGCGCACTCCCGACCGTGCGGTTCCAGGTGCCTCTCGCCGTGACGGCCCCGAGCTCGAGGGTCGTGTGGGCCGGGACGGGGAACACACTCGTCGACGGCAAACCGGTCCTGATCGACTACCTGCTCGAGAACGCGTCGACGGGTGCGGTGGTCGCCGAGAGCTATGGCTCGAGCCCGAAGGCCTACCTCCTCACGAAGGAGAGCCTGGGAGCGGACCTGTTCGACGCGCTCCGGGGCCAGCGGGTCGGCGCGCGCATCGTGCAGGAGAGCCCGGCGTCCGCCGCCGGTGGCATGACCTTCCCCACGGTGATCGTGATGGACGTCCTGGCGACCCGTGCCGAGGGTGACCCGGTGCCGGCGCGGCCCGGCATGCCCGCCGTGACTCTCGCCGCGGACGGCGCGCCCACCATCACGCCGACGACCAGCGCTCCGCCGACGGACCTGACCGTCGTGCCGCTGGTCAAGGGGACCGGCGACCAGGTCCCGACCGACGCCCGGGTGACGGTCCAGTACACCGAGGTCGACTGGGCGACCGGCGCCGTCGTCGACTCGACGTGGACGACCGGCATGCCGGTCTCGTTCAGCCTCGCGGGTCTGGGCGCATGGTCGCAGGGGCTCGTCGAGCAGACCGTCGGGAGCCAGGTGATGGTCGTCGTGCCGCCGTCGTTCGCGCTCGGCGGACCGAAGGGCAGCGAGCTGCAGAACGCCACCCTGGTCTTCGTCGTGGACATCCTCGCCGCCACCGGCCCCACGGCAGCGGCATCTCCGTCGACGACGGTGTCGCCTTCCGCGGCGGCGTCATCGTCACCCACCAGCTGAAGAGGAGCAGGACGTGTCCCTCGCCCTTCGTGTGATCCCGTGCCTCGACGTCGACGCCGGCCGTGTCGTCAAGGGCGTCAACTTCGAGAACCTTCGGGACGCCGGTGACCCCGTCGAGCTTGCGCGTCGCTACGACGCCGCCGGTGCCGACGAGATCACGTTTCTTGACGTGTCGGCGTCCTCGAGCGATCGCGAGACGACCTACGACGTCGTCCGCAGGACCGCGGAACAGGTCTTCGTCCCGCTGACCGTCGGGGGAGGGGTGCGCTCCGCCGAGGACGTCGACCGGCTGCTGCGTGCCGGCGCGGACAAGGTCGGGGTCAACACCGCGGCCATCGCCCGTCCGGCGCTCGTCGCGGAGATCGCCCAGCGGTTCGGCAGCCAGGTGCTGGTCCTGTCCGTCGACGCTCGTCGGGTCACCGGTGGCACGAGGACGGAGTCGGGCTTCGAGGTCACGACCCACGGTGGTCGGCGCGGCACGGGAATCGACGCGGTGTCCTGGGCCGTGCAGGCGGCAGACCTCGGTGCGGGGGAGATCCTGCTCAACTCGATGGACGCCGACGGCACGACCGCCGGATTCGACCTTGAGATGATCGCTGCGGTGCGCCGCGAGGTGCGCGTCCCCGTGATCGCGAGCGGCGGAGCGGGCACACCGGAGCACTTCCTCGCGGCAGCTCGTGCCGGCGCGGATGCCGTCCTGGCTGCGAGCGTCTTCCACTTCGGCGTGCTCACGATCGGCCAGGTGAAGGCGCACCTGCGCGAGGGCGGGGTCACCGTCCGCTGAGTTCGTGCCAGGTCACCGCGGACCCGGTGCAACCACGGACGACGGCCCTGCGCCGACCCGGCGTCGGCCGCGACCCGACTCAGCCGCCCGGAAGGACCGCCTGGAGCGCAGCGACGTCCTCCGGGGCGCCGACGAGTTCGACCGTCGCGGCGGCGCCGCGCCCCAGCGCGTGCAGGGTCAGCTCACCGATCTCGCCGCGGACGACGACGGTCCCGTGCTCCCCGCGGGTCCGGTGCACAGCCTTGCGCGGCCCGTCGGGGACGACCAGCACGACACCGGCCGGCGAGCGGTGGTAGGACAGGCGTGCCATCCGCACCAGGCGATCCCACAGCGCTCGGGTGAGCTCGGGGTCGAGGTTACGCGGCGGCACGGGCCCCGCGCCGCGCCGAACGTCCTCGGTGTGCACGTAGAACTCGACGAGATTGGCCGCGTCCCCCGCCCAGGCGACGGGTGCCCAGCGTGACGCCGGACGAGCCACCTGGTCCACGAGCGCGGCGAAGCCGGCAGCGTCCCTGGCAGTGTCTGCGAGCTCGGCCGTCAGTCGATCGGACTGCGGTGTCAGCGCCGGGATCGCCAGCCCGACCCCGACGCGCGGGGAGCGCTCGCGAAGGAGCACGTGCGCGGCGACGTGCCGTGCCTCCCAGCCGGCGCAGAGGGTGGGTGCGGTGGGACCTGCCTCGCGCAGCGCATCCGCGAGGGCAGTCCGTTCGTGTACGTACCAGCTCATGCCGTCATCGTGACACGGGGTCGCCGCCCGCTGCGCGATGGCCCGTGTCGATGCGGGCGCACAGCCATGCCACGGCCGCACCCGGACCGCTCGGGCCGCATCGCGATCGGGCGTGGGACCGGACGCGAGACCGGTCGGGAGTGAGCGGCCCGGACATGGGAAGATCGGACCGTGTCCGCACCGACTTCCCCGACCCCGTCCGGCAGAGCGTCGCAGTCCGAGCTCGACCCCGACGTCGCCGCACGACTGACCCGGGACCCCCACGGTCTGGTCGCCGCGGTGGTCCAGCAGCACGACTCCGGCGAGGTCCTCATGCTCGGTTGGATGGACGACGAGGCGCTCCGTCGCACCTTGACGACCGGGCGGGTCACCTTCTGGAGTCGCTCGCGGCAGGAGTACTGGCGCAAGGGCGACACGTCAGGTCACATCCAGCTCGTCCGCTCCGTGCAGCTCGACTGCGACGGTGATGCGTTGCTGGTCCGCGTCGACCAGATCGGCGCGGCCTGTCACACCGGCACGCGCACGTGTTTCGAGGCCGGCGGATTCCTTCCGGCGGTCGACGCGGTGACGGGTTCCGCCGCGATGGACGGTCGGTCGTGAGCGGGTCGCCTGTCGACTCGGGTTCCGGTCGCGAGGTCGTCGTCGAGGCGTCCGACGTCAGCTGGGGCGCGGTGTGGCCCTCGCTCGAGACGTTCCGGGCGATGGCGTCCGGGCGGCGGGTGATCCCCGTCGTGCGCCGGCTCCTCGCCGACGACGTCACGCCGGTGGGGCTGTACCGGTCGCTCGCGCAAGGGCGTCCCGGGACGTTCGTGCTCGAATCGGCCGGGAGCGACGGGACCTGGTCGCGGTACTCGTTCGTGGGTGTGCGTTCACGCGCGACGCTGACCGTGCGCGACGACCGAGCCGTGTGGACGGGCGACGTCCCGGCCGGGGTCCCGCTGACTGGTGCACCGATGGATGTGCTCGCCGAGGCCCTCGAGGTGCTGCGCACCTCCGCGGTGCCCGGCCTCCCGCCGCTCACCGGTGGGCTCGTGGGCGCGCTCGGCTGGGACGTCGTGCGCCGCTGGGAGCCGACGCTCCCCGCGGTTGCGCCGGACGAGCTCGGCGTCCCGGAGATGACGCTGTGCCTCGCGAGCGATCTCGCCGTGATCGACCACGCCGAAGGGTCCGTGTGGTTGATCGCGAACGCGATCAACTTCGATGCGACGGACGAGCGTGTCGACGAGGCCTATGTCGACGCGGTCGCCCGCCTCGACGCGATGCAGCAGGACCTGGTGAGACCGGTGCCCGCTGCGGCAGCCGTGCTGATCGATGCTCCCGAGCCGGTGCTCGAGTTTCGGTCCACGAGGGAGGAGTTCGAGGCGTCGATCCTCGCCGGCAAGGCGGCGATCCGGGACGGCGAGGTCTTCCAGGTGGTCCTGTCGCAGCGCCTGGACCTCGAGTGCCCCGCCGACCCGCTCGACGTCTACCGTGTGCTGCGCACGATCAACCCGAGCCCGTACATGTACTACCTGCAGCTCCAGGACGCCGACGGCCACGACTTCGCGGTGGTCGGGTCGAGTCCGGAGACGCTCGTCAAGGTCACCGATCGGCGCGTCGTGACGTTTCCGGTCGCCGGTTCGCGCCCGCGGGGTGCCAGCCCGGAGGAGGACCGGACGTTCGTCGACGAGCTCCTTGCCGATCCCAAGGAGCGTGCCGAGCACATCATGCTCGTCGACCTGTCGCGCAACGACCTCGTCAAGGTCTGCGAGCCCGCCAGCGTCGAGGTCGTGGACTTCATGGAGGTGCGACGCTTCAGCCACATCATGCACATCTGCTCGACCGTGGTCGGTCGCATGCGCGAGGGTGCGACGGCGCTCGGCGTGCTCGCGGCCACGTTCCCGGCCGGCACGCTCTCCGGTGCCCCGAAGCCGCGCGCGGTGGCGCTCATCGACGAGCTCGAGCCGGCCCGTCGGGGAATCTACGGCGGGACGGTGGGCTACTTCGACTTCGCGGGCGACATGGACATGGCGATCGCGATCCGGACCGCCCTGATCCGCGACGGTCGGGCGAGCGTGCAGGCCGGCGCGGGAATCGTCGCGGACTCCGTGCCGGCGACGGAGTACGGGGAATCCCGGGACAAGGCGGCAGCGGCGGTGCGTGCGATCCAGATCGCGAGCAGGCTGCGCCAGGCTCTCCGGTGAGCGGCGACGCCGGTGTTCGTGGACGTCGTGTCGGCCGGGGTCGCACGATCCTCGTCGTCCTCGTCACGGCGGGTGTCGTGTTCGCCGTCGCGGCGCCCGCATGGGTGCGAGCGGTCGGGTCGACGGCCCTGGTCGCGCACGTGCCGGTCGCGATCTCGGGCACCCGGGCGTCGACAGTGGTCGGTGCGGCGGCTCTCGTGCTGCTCGCGGCGGGGGGTGCTCTGTCTCTGGTCGGGAGGGCGGGTCGATGGGTCGTCGCGGTCGTCGTGATCGCTGCCGGGATCCTCGTCGCGGGATCGGCACTGGCCGTGATCGTGGACCCGATCCCCGTCGCGACCGCGGCCGTCGCGGAGCAGACGGGCGCCGGCGCTCTGTCCGGCGCCGTGCAGCTCACGGTCTTCCCGTACCTCGCCACCGTGGTCGGTGTCGTGGTCGTGGCGGTCGGGGGCTTCGTGGCGCGCGTCTCCGGTGCATGGGCGACCTCGGCGCGCCATGACGTGGCCGCCGCGGCTGCGCCCGATGACGACCAGGGCGCCTGGGACGCGCTCACCCGAGGGGACGACCCGACCTGACCGTCGCCCGCCGGGGCGGTCACGTCTCATCGGATAAGGTGCACCTGAACCGAGCGAAAGGCACTGGCACATGGCCGAGCAGTCCACGGAGGGCACGGAGTCGACTGGCGCGCTCGCCTGGCTCCCTCCGAGCGCACCCCCGAGCAACCACGGGCACACCGTCGCGGCGTGGACGACGACGATCGTCGTCCTGGTCGGCGCGCTCGTCTCCGCGCTGGCCGTCGTGTTCGCCGTCGTCTGGCTCTTCTGGGCGGGACTCGGTGTGGTTCTCGTCGGCGCGGTCACCGGCAAGGTGCTCCAGGTCCTGGGCTATGGCCAGGGCGGCGCGAACACCCTTGCTCGACAGGCCGGCGCCCGCGCGCACTGACCGGACCGACTGACCGACCGAGGTGGGCGGGGGAGGACCATGACGATCGTCGAGCTTCGTGAGGCGGATCGATCGGGGGCCGCGAGGCTCGTCGGCCTGCGAGCACCTGCGGCGGTCGGAGCCCTGGCGCTCGGCATCACCGCCGTCGCGGCGTGGCACGACCCGTACCGGGCGGGCGCCTACCTCGGTTGCCCGTTCTACCTGCTCACCGGGCTGTACTGCCCGATCTGCGGCTCGACCCGAGCGCTCTACGACCTCGCCCATCTGAACCTGTCAGCGGCGTGGGGGATGAACCCGCTCTTCGTGCTGACGGTCCCCCTGCTCGTCGCCACGTGGCTCCGCTGGAGCGCGCGGTCGTGGCGGGGCGGCGCCGGGACCGGGTTCCGACCTCTCTCGCCGCGTCGGGCGCTCGCGGGCGTCGTCGTGCTCGTCGTGTTCGGGATCTTGCGCAACGTCCCCGTCCTGGCGCCGTGGCTGGCACCGTAGCGGCACCTCGACGGCGGTCGGCAGCAGTCCAGGTGCTGGTCGCCGTGGTCGGGCCCATCCATGGACGCCTCTACGATGGCTGTCAGCATGCAGGCCACCGACGGTGGGACGGTGCCCGCCAGGCGACGGGGAGGTGACGGTCGATGACCGTGCTCGACGACATCATCGTGGGGGTCAAGGAGGACCTCGCCGAGCGTGAGAAGCGCACTCCTCTCGGGGCGTTGAAGGAGCGTGCCGCACGCGTCACCGAGGCCAAGGAGTGTCTGAGCAGGCTGCGCGCCGAGGACGCCGTCGGGGTCATCGCGGAGGTGAAGCGCTCGAGCCCGAGCAAGGGTTCGCTCGCTCCGATCACCGATCCGGCAGCGCTCGCGGCGGAGTACGAGAAGGGTGGCGCCGCCGCGATCTCGGTCCTGACCGAGCAGCGGCGATTCAAGGGCAGCCTCGCCGATCTGGACGCGGTCCGGGCGGCGGTGGACATCCCGGTCCTGCGCAAGGACTTCGTCGTCTCGCCGTACCAGATCTGGGAGGCCCGTGCGCACGGCGCGGACCTCGTCCTGCTCATCGTCGCTGCGCTCGAGCAGACCGTCCTGACCTCGTTCATCGAGCGGGTGCATTCCCTCGGGATGACGGCGCTCGTCGAGGTGCACACGGGCGAGGAGGTGGCGAGGGCGGCCGACGCCGGGGCCCGGGTGATCGGCGTGAACGCGCGCAACCTCAAGACCCTCGACGTCGACAGGGACACGTTCTCGCGGCTCGCGCCGCTGATCCCGAGCGGTATCGTGCGGATCGCCGAGTCCGGCGTCCGCGGCCCCCACGACGTGATGGACTATGCGCGCGCCGGGGCGGACGCCGTGCTCGTGGGCGAGGCGCTGGTGACCGACGACGCACCGCGCGAGTCGGTCGCGGACCTCGTCGCCGCGGGCTCGCACCCGTCGCTCCGAGCGGTGCGCCACTGACGGACCCTTCGCGGCGGGGTGCCGGGGCAGGCGGGGTCGACACCGACACCAGACCATCGCAGACCGTCGATCCAGGTCGCCGAGCTCCACCACCCGACGTGACCCATCGAACCAGATGACGAGAGCAGGGCAGTGAGTACTTCAGCTGAGGGACAGGATCCGGTCCGCGTGCCAGGCGTCGTCGAGGAGCCGATGGGCCCGGGGTCGATCGCGGCGTCGTTGGCCGCCGGCCAGGGCCCGTACTTCGGGGAGTTCGGGGGGCGGTTCGTTCCGGAGGCGCTCGTCGCGGCCCTCGACGAGCTGGACACCGAGTACCAGAAGGCGAAGGTAGACCCGACCTTCACCGAGGAGCTGATGAGGCTGCACCGGACCTACACCGGGCGCCCGAGCATCATCACCGAGGTGCCGAAGTTTGCCGCGCACGCCGGTGGCGCGCGGATCATCCTCAAGCGCGAGGACCTCAACCACACCGGCTCGCACAAGATCAACAACGTGCTCGGGCAGGCCCTGCTGACCAGGCGGATCGGCAAGACGCGGGTGATCGCCGAGACCGGAGCGGGGCAGCACGGCGTCGCCACCGCGACGGCTGCCGCGCTGTTCGACCTCGACTGCACGATCTACATGGGCGAGGAGGACACGCGCCGTCAGGCCCTGAACGTCGCCCGCATGCGCCTGCTCGGCGCCGAGGTCGTCCCGGTGACGACCGGGTCGCGCACGCTCAAGGACGCGATCAACGAGGCGTTGCGGGACTGGGTGACCAACGTCGAGACGACCAACTACGTGTTCGGGACGGTGGCCGGGCCGCACCCCTTCCCCGCCATGGTGCGCGACCTGCAGAAGATCATCGGCGAGGAGGCGCGTCAGCAGGTGCTCGACCTGACCGGTCGGCTTCCGGACGTCGTCGCCGCGTGCGTCGGCGGGGGGAGCAACGCGATCGGCATCTTCCACGCGTTCCTCGACGACCGGGGAGTGCGTCTGCTCGGTTTCGAGGCCGGTGGAGACGGCGTCGAGACCGGTCGGCACGCGGCGACCATCACCGCGGGGGTTCCCGGCGTGCTTCACGGCGCGCGGTCGTTCCTCCTGCAGGACGAGGACGGTCAGACGATCGAGAGCCACTCGATCTCCGCGGGTCTCGACTACCCGGGCGTCGGGCCGGAGCACTCGTGGCTCGCGAGCATCCACCGCGCGGAGTACCGGCCGATCACGGACACCCAGGCGATGGACGCGTTCCGCCTGCTGTGCCGCACGGAGGGGATCATCCCGGCGATCGAGTCGGCGCACGCGTTGGCCGGAGCCCTCGAGATCGGCAAAGAGCTCGGTCCTGAGGGCCTCATCCTGGTCAACCTGTCCGGCCGCGGGGACAAGGACGTCGAGACCGCTGCGCGCTGGTTCGGGCTGCTCGACGAGGACTCGGCGTCCGGGTACTCGGCGCACGACGCCACCGAGGAGGGCGACCGATGAGCACGACCGGCACCACCAGTGCGACGGCGTCCCGGCTGGTCGAGCTGCGCGACGAGGGACGGGCCGCGCTCGTCGGGTACCTGCCGCTCGGGTTCCCCGACCTGGCCGGCTCCATCGAGGCCGCGCGCGCGATGGTCGACGCCGGTGTCGACATCGTCGAGCTCGGGATCCCGTACTCCGACCCGGTCATGGACGGCCCCCAGATCCAACGCGCGGTCGAGCAGGCACTCGCAAGCGGGACCCGTGTCCGCGACGTGTTCGGCGCGGTCGAGCAGATCGCGGCGACCGGGGCGCCGGTGCTCGTGATGACCTACTGGAACCCGGTGGTCCGGTACGGGGTCGACGCGTTCGCGCGGGACCTCTCCGCCGCGGGTGGGGCCGGACTCATCACGCCGGACCTGATCCCCGACGAGGCCGGAGAGTGGATCGCTGCGTCGGACGCGCACGAGCTGGACCGCGTGTTCCTCTTGGCCTC